>Ga0308309_10000578_pt1 | contig 23181 bp, 21 predicted proteins | sample HubBroMetageWFT5_FD_192491 | JGI IMG/M metagenome (GOLD analysis project Ga0308309, IMG submission 192491) | Warmed and freeze-thawed soil microbial communities from the Hubbard Brook experimental Forest, New Hampshire - Hubbard Brook CCASE Soil... | ecosystem: Environmental > Terrestrial >...
AACCTCGAGGCTGCCCGCGCCGCCGGACTTGTGCCGCGGCAAACCGATCCGGACGAACTCGCCGGCCATCTGCTGGGCGTCGTGCTGGGCATTCGCGTGCTGGCGCGCACCGGCGCCGATCGAGCGCAGCTCGAAGCGGTCGCCCGACCGGCGCTGCGATTGCTCGACCTGCCGCGCCGCAGGGCACCCGCCAGGAGCGCCCGCTCGTGACCGGTCGCACGCCGACCATCGAGCGCCTCAACATCGAGGCGCTTTCCATGCTGCCGGTCGAGGCGCCGGTCGTGATGCTGAATCTGATGCGGTTTCGCGAGCAATCGCTCGACGGCAAGGGCAGCGGCTGGGATGCCTACCTGCGGTACAGCGCGCTCGCCATCAAACTCATCAAGGCGCGTGGCGGCACGATCACCTGGACCGGTACGGTGGAGGCCGTGGCGCTTGGCGTGGCGGCGGACAATCGGTGGGATTATGTCGCCCTGGTTCGCTATCCCTCGCGCGCCGCGTTCATCGACATGATGACATCGCCCGAGTACGCGCAGGCGAACGTCGAACGCGAGAATGGATGCGCGGCGCACACGATCATCGCCATCCGTGAGACCTACAACAAGCTGGCCCCGACAAAGGAGTAGACCATGTCACTGGAAGACAAGCTGGCGGCAACACGCGCGGCAGGCGCCGGCCGCATCCCGGCGGACCGCCAAGCCATCATGCATCGCGCGACCGAGGACCTGCGCAAGTCCGGCATTCTCGACCGCATCGTGGCGGTCGGCGGCCGGGCGCCGGACTTCGAGCTTGCCAACCATGACGGCCGCCGGGTCTCCTCGACCGAGCTTTTAGCCGGCGGGCCGATGGTCCTGTCGTTCTTCCGAGGATCCTGGTGACCCTACTGCCGGCATGAGCTGGAGGCTCTGCAAAGCGTTTACGCCGACATCGCGGGCCTCGGTGCCTCGCTTGTCGTGATCTCGCCCGAGCTGCCGCAACGCACGGCAGACATGGCAGCCCAGCTGAAGCTCACTTTCCCGATCCTGTGGGACGAGCAATCGCGGGTCGCCGAGGCGTTCGGCCTGGCCTTCACCCTGCCCGAAGACCTGAAGGCGGTGTATCTCGGCTTCGGCAACGACCTCGCCATCCGCAACGGCGATCCGTCCTGGCGCCTGCCGGTACCGGCGCGGTTCGTGATCGACGCCGGCGGCATCGTGCGCTCGGTCCAGGCCGATCCCGACTATACCTACCGGCCGGAGCCGGAAACCACCGTCGATGCCTTGCGCAAGGTCGTCGGCGCCTGAGGCCTATGCCATCGGGTAGTCGTAGCGGATGAAACCCACGAAGCGCGCCACCTTGTCGTAGAGGACGCGGGCGCGTGTGTTGTCCTGCTTGGTGAGCCAGTAGTAACGTGGACAGCCGCGCGCACGCGCCGCGGCCGCGACCGCCTCGATCAGCGCCCGCGCCGCGCCCTGGCCGCGCACCGTCTCGTCGACGAACAGGTCGGCAAGATAGCAGACGTCGTCGAACCAGATGCTGGTCTGGAACGTGTAGTGCGCGATGCCGACCACTCGGCCGTCGAGACGCGCGGCGAGGCCATGCATCGCCTCGCCCTTCATCAGCCGGCGCCAGGTGCGGTCGTAATCGGCATCGGGCAGCACCCTTTCATAGAAGGCGTTGTAGCCGACGGCGAGCGGTTGCCAGGCCTGCCGGTCGGCCTCGCGCAGCGGTGTGATCTCGATCATGCCATCTTGTAGCTTGGCGGTTCATGCCGAGACCAGCGTTTTGAACCCGCCATAGCTCATGCGCTTTATGTCGAACGGCATGACCTTGGGCATCTTCTGCAGCCGTTTGTCGGCCATCACCTTGGCGTTGACCTTGTCACGGTGAGCGCGCGACTTGAAGACGATCCACGAGAACATGATCGTCTCGCCGGCTTTGGGCTTCACCAGCTTGGCGAAGGGCAGGCCGAACTTCACGCTGAGGTCGTCGCCCACGCATTCGCGATAGTCGAGCGCGCCGTGCTCGCGCCAGATCCTTCCGGCCTTGCCCGCCAGGCGCTTGTAGGCCGCCAGGTGCTTCCTCGGCACCGGCAGGATGTAGCCGTCGACGTACGACATTGGCTGCCCTCCGGACACTTAACTTGATGGTTAAGTGACAGGGAATCGCCTGCCATGTCAATCCATCCCGCGCCATCCCCTCCTATGCTTCGGTCGACGCCGCAACGACGACCACCTGCCGGTCCGCATAGTCCGCGGCCCAGCGGCGGGAGGGTAGCCAAGTGGTTTCTGAAACAGTGTTTCCGGCGTCCTTCTTCGGATGGCGCGTCGTTGCCGGCACGTTCGTGCTGGCGGTGTTCGGCTGGGGGATCGGCTTCTACGGTCCACCGGTCTATCTCCATGCGGTGCAGGAGGCGCGTCATTGGTCGGTGGCGTTGGTCTCGTCGGCCGTGACGTTGCACTTCCTGGTCGGCGCCGTCGTCGTTGCCAATTTGCCGGCGCTCTATCGGCGGTTCGGCTTGCCCACGGTGACCAAGAGCGGCGCCGTCGCCCTGGCGCTGGGCGTGCTGGGCTGGGCGATGGCGCGCGAGCCGTGGCAGCTGCTGCTGGCCACGCTGCTGAGCGGCGCCGGTTGGGTGGCGATGGGCGCTGCCGCCGTGAATGCCATTATCGCGCCGTGGTTCGTGCACAAACGGCCGGCGGCGCTGGCCATGGCCTACAACGGCGCCAGCATCGGCGGCGTGCTGTTTTCGCCGCTGTGGGTTTTTGCGATCGCCTCGGTCGGCTTCCCGAAGGCTGCAGCGGTCATCGGCACCGTCATGATCGTGTTGGTCTGGCTGCTCGCCGATCTGGTCTTTTCACGCACGCCGCAAAGCACTGGCCAGTCGCCGGACGGCGAACCTGCGGGCGCGCCGCCGGTCGCCAACCAATCGACCGCGCAGGCGTTACCGGGTCATCTGTTGTGGCGTGACCGGACTTTTCTCACGCTGGCGGCAGCGATGGCCTTCGGCCTGTTCGCCCAGATCGGACTTTTGGCGCATCTCTTCTCGCTGCTGGTCCCGGCCCTGGGGGAGCAGGCGTCCGGCATCCTGATGGGCCTGGCGACGGCGAGTGCGATCGCGGGTCGGACCCTGGTCGGCTGGCTGATGCCGCCGGGCAGCGACCGACGCCTGATCGCCTGCGCCAGCCTGGTCGTCCAGATCGCCGGTTCGGTCATCCTGATGCTGGCCGGGGGCAGCGAGGTCGTGCTGCTGATCACCGGCGTCCTGCTGTTCGGCGCGGGCATCGGCAACACCACGTCGCTGCCGCCGCTGATCGCCCAGGTCGAGTTCACACGGGCGGATGTCCAGCGGGTCGTCCCCCTGATCGTCGCCCTCGGCCAAGCAACCTATGCCTTCGCTCCCGCGGCGTTCGGGGCCTTGCGCGCGCTCTCCCCGGCGGCTGCGACCGGGGTGTTCGCCGCCGCCGCCATTGTGCAGGTCGTGGCGATCGCGGCGTTCCTCGGGGGACGCCGTCGCCGCCCGGCTTAGGCGAGCACCGGCAAGGCCACGAGACGCCTGGCTGCGAAGTCGAGGAAGGCATCGATCTTGGGCGCGCGGTGGGCGCGACCTTTGGTGACGAGGTGCACAGGCAACGGCGGCCGTTCGAAGGCCTGCAGCAGGCGCACGAGCCGGCCGGCCGCTAACTCGTCGGCCACCTGGTAGGACAGCAGTTGGGCGATGCCGCGCCCCTCGCGCGCCGCGCGCAGCCGGGTCTCGACGTCGTCCGCCCGCAGCCGTCCGTTCAGTCGCGGCGGCGCGCCGCGACGGGCGCCGGCGAACTGCCACTCGGTGTTGCCGCGCAGCGTGCCAAGAAGCGCCTCGTGATGCGTGAGCTCGGCGGGGGTGCGAGGCGTGCCGCGGCGCTTGAGATAGGCCGGGCTCGCCACCCACAGCCGGCGCACATGGCCGACCCGTCGCGCTGACAGCGCCGAATCGGCCAGCGGGCCGATGCGCAATGCGACGTCGACGCCCTCCTCGATCAAGTCGATGTTGCGGTCGCCCAGCAGCAGCTCGACTTCGACGCCGTCATGGGCGTCGAGAAAGCGGGCGACGATCGGCGCGATGTGGCGGCGGCCGAACTGCACCGGGGCGGTGATTCGCAGCAGGCCGCGCACCGGCGCGTCGGGCGCCCCCGCCGTCGCCGCCTCGTAGTCGGCGACCAGCGTGCGCGCCCGGTCGTAGAGCGCGCGGCCGGCCTCGCTGGGCGCCAGCCGGCGGGTTGTACGGTCGATCAGGCGGAGGCCAATGCGGTCCTCAAGGGAAGCCAGCGCCCGCGTGACGGCGGGTGGCGAACGGCGCAGGCGCGACGCTGCCCGCGCCAGGCTGCCCTCCTCCACGATGCGCACGAAGATCGCCAGCTCGTCCAGACGGTCCATGTGATTATTCCAATAAATGGAAGGGTGATTTCTACATTGCTGAGCTTAACGGCGCAATCGCCGGCGCCCATGTTGGCCGCCTCGATCCGGAGGACCGACATGCTGACGGGAAGCTGCCTTTGCGGCGCCATAGCTTACGAAGTCGACGCGCCGCTCGAGCGCATCGTGCACTGCCATTGCCAGACCTGCCGCAAGACGCATGGCGCGGCCTTCTCGTCGGTGACCGCGGTGCCGCGCGAAAAATTCCGCTGGATCCGCGGCCAGGAACTTCTCGGCGCCTTCGAATCCTCGCCCGGCAAGTTCCGCCGCTTCTGCACGCGATGCGGCTCCCACGTCATGGCCGAGCGCACCGCGCAGCCGGTGATCATGCTGCGGCTGGGCTGCCTCGACACCCCCGTCTCCGACCGGCCGCAGGTCCATATCTGGCGGTCCGACGCGGCCCCCTGGTACGACCCCAAAGTGCCGGTTCCCGAGAAGCCGGAGGGCCTCACATGAGCCCGCAGGACGGTTCAGGCTTCCTGTCGTTCCATCGGGACGAGTTGGCGGCGCAGACCCTGGCCGGACAAGGCGCCGGATGGGCCGCCATCCGGCCCTTCATGCCCGACCAGCACCGCGCCTTCTTCGCGCTGCTGCCCCACCTGTTCACGGCCACGCCCGATGCAAGCGGCTGGCCCATGGCCTCGGTGTTGACCGGCGAGCAAGGCTTTATGAAGTCGCCCGACCCCGCGACGCTGCACATCGCCGCCCGGCCCGCGGCCGACGATCCGGCAGCGCCCGGGTTCGTCCTGGGAGCGGAAATCGGCCTGATCGGACTCGATTTCACCACACGGCGGCGCAATCGCGCCAACGGCCGGGTGATCGCGGCAGACGACGGGCTGACCGTCCGGATCGCCCAGAGCTTCGGCAATTGCGCACAATACATCCAGACCCGCACGCCCGTGCCGCGCGCCACGGCTCAAACGAGCCGCGAGGATCTCGGCGCACTCGATGACGCCGGACGCGCGCTCGTCACTTCGTCGGACACCTTCTTCGTCGCCAGCCGGTCGCGGCCCGAGGTGGGCGCCGAGGGCGGGCTCGATATGTCGCATCGCGGCGGCCGCCCGGGTTTCGTCGGCGTGCATGGCGACACGCTCGCCATTCCCGACTTCCGCGGCAACCGCTTCTACAACACGCTGGGCAACCTTTTGGGCGATCCGCGCGCCGGCCTGATCTTCATCGACTTCGCCGCTGGCGACATCCTGCAGCTCCAGGGCACGGTGACGATCGACTGGCATCCCGACGGCGGCCCGGCTGGCGCCGAGCGCCTGTGGCGGGTGAAGGTCGAGCGCGCCTGGCGTCGCCGCGGTGCCTTCCCCTTCGCCTGGAGGTTCGGCGACTACGCGCCGACGACGCTAAAGACGGGGGCCTGGTGACGGTCGCTCCAAGGCCGAGCGATCCCACCGGCCAAGCTTGGCCGCGGCTTCGTAGGTATGGCGCAGGTAATCCATGACCGCGTCGTCGGGCGAGGAAGCCTGACGAACCGAGTCATAGGGCAGGATGAACTGGCCGAGATCACCATCGTAGTAGGCCAAGGGAGTCATCGGCGCGTCGGCGAAACCCGCCGGCTCGGGATAGGCATAGCTGAAGAAGGCCGGTCGGCCGAAGCCACCGTTGCCCGGCCAGAAGCCGCAGCTGCTGACTTCGTGCGAGTAGGCTTCCTGCATCACCCAGCGACCGAGATTGGGTGAATCGCTGGTGAGCGGCGGCGCCGTGCGCCCCGAGAAGCGCGTGACCGCAAGGTCGAAGCTGCCCCAGAAGAAGTGCACCGGGCTCACTTTGCCGAGGAACTGCGAGCGGAACAAAGTGAAGAGACGATTGACCTGCACAAGCGCGCGCCAGAACCGGCCGACATATTCCGGATCGTACGAGGCATGCTCCTTGTCCTGGTCGAAGGGAATGGCGCCTTCGATCTCGACCGGCATGGTCCAGATCTTGGTTTCCAGCCCGAGGCCGCGCAGCCGGCCCATGACCTCGACATAGAAGTCGGCGACGCTTCGCGGGCCGAGAGCAAAAGCCTCGATCTCTCCATTGCTGGTGCGAATCTCGAACCTGTGGTCGATGAAGTCGAAGTCGATCTGGAAGCTTTTGGCGCCATAGGGAACCGGCGATGTCGTCAGTCCGCGACTGGTCAAATAGAGCGGCACCTGCCACCAGTGATTGACCATCGGCGCATGAGCGAGCCGGATCTTGCCGACCACCTGGGTCCACAAATGAAGCGTCGCACAGGTATCTGCCCAGGCCGCAAAGGGCAGGTCGGGCCAATCGCCCGAGGCGGATTGGTTTGGATGACGCTCGATCACGGCGCTTTGGCGCGCTGACGCAGGCGCGCAACAATCGCCTCGAGCGCAAGCACGTAGGAGTCCACGCCGAAGCCCGCGATCATGCCGACCGCCGCCTCGGCAGTGACCGAGCCGTAGCCGCGCTTCTCGATATTGAGCATGTGGATCTCGATGGCGGGCGCGCGGATCGACCTCACGCAGTCGCGCAGGGCGTGGCCGGCATGCAGGAAGCCTGCGGGATTGAACAGGATGCCGTCGATCCCAGCGCGGTCAGCCTTGTAGATCGCCGTGACCGCCGCGCCTTCGGTGTTGGTGTAGAGGATGTCGAGGGTCACATCGAGCGTGCGCGCTTGGCGGCGCAGCATGGCGTCGAGTTCCTTGGCTGTCGTGGTTCCATAGAGCTCGGGCTGGCGACGGCCCAGATACTCCATGTTGGCGCCTTGAATCAGCAGCAGCTTCATCGATGCCCCAATACCGCGGCGGTGCCCCAAGAGACCGCCGTCTACGCCCGATCAACTTAGAACAATTCTCGCCGAAACTAAAATCTTCGCAAAGCCCGTCCGATCCGGCGCGAGCCGGCGTCGATCTCCTCGTCGGTCCCGGCGGCAAAGCCCAGAAACAGCCCGTGTTGGATGGCCCTTCCGATGAAGTGGTTGGCAACGCCTTGGCCTATTGGGCCATCGCCATGGTCAACAGAAGCCTGCCCGCCGCGACGACCTCGCAGGGGCTGCTGGCCACGCCGGTGGTGGGGACGCTCTGCGCCGCCATCGTTCTCGGCGAACCGATCGGTCCGACGTTGCTGTGCGCCATGGCCCTGATCGTGAGCGGCATCGCGCTCGGGACGATGGCGCGTTCCCCGTCGCGGCGCGGCGCGGCTAGCGCAATGAAGACAAGTCGACACCCGCCGCCGTCAGCCTCTGTTGCGCCGCCTCGAGAACCGGCGGTTCGAAGTGTTCGGGATGGCGCAACGTGATGGCTTCGCCGGTGAACTCCGGCATGCCGCGCTCCAGCAGCATTTTGAAACCCGCAGTCTCCTGACTGCCGACAGCCCAGTCGCGCAGCGTCTGCACGACACCGGCTTTCGCGACCTTCTGTCGGGTGCGCGACAGTCGCGTGTTCTTGCCCCGCTCTTCCGAGAGCGTATACTCGAACGCCTGCACCATCTGCCAAAAATCATGCTCGACCGAGCCGGGGCGTTCGGCCGGAACGAGCGAAATCCGCTTCCTGAAAGCCGCTTCGGCGACCGGCGCATTGCCGAGCCTGGTGGCGTTCCTGATGAGCGATTCCAGTTCGGCCGGATTCTCGCAGCGCTCGACAAACGCCAGGATCTTCTTGTCGTTGTTTTTCTTCTCGGGAGCCTTGTTGTCGGCACTGTTTTTGTCGGCATTCTTCTTCTTGTCGGTCGCCATGACTGCCCTTTCGCCGGGACCATCACGCTGGCCCGGCTGCGTTGTCTGTGAACCAAAGTACGAAATCGTCGCCCGGGAAACAGTCCCGGCAGAAGTCAGCGCGGCAGGGTCGTCGACCCCATCAGGCTCTCGTCGATCGAGCGCGCGCATTGGCGGCCCTCGCGGATCGCCCACACGACCAACGACTGGCCGCGCCGCATGTCGCCAGCGGCGAACAGCTTGGGCACGCTGGTCTTGTAGTCCGTCACGTTGGCGGCAATGTTGCCGCGCGGGTCGAGCGTCACGCCCGCCTGTTCAACCAGTCCGGGCTGGCGCGGCCCCAGGAAGCCCATCGCCAGCAGCACCAGGTCGGCTTTGAGCTCGAACCGGCTGCCCTCGATTTCCTTGATGGCCAGGCGACCGTCGACGCCTTTCACCCAGTCGATACGCGCACACTCCAAAGCCGTGATCCGGCCATCCTGGCCGACGGCGCGCCTGGTCAACACGGCAAAGTCGCGCTCGACACCTTCTTCATGTGAGGACGAAGTCCGCATCTTCAAGGGCCAGTCCGGCCAGACCAGCGCCTTGTTCTCCTTGTTCGGCGGCTGCGGCATGACCTCGAGCTGCGTCACCGAGGCAGCACCCTGGCGATTCGAGGTGCCGACGCAGTCCGAACCGGTGTCGCCGCCGCCGATCACGATGACATGCTTGCCCTTGGCGGTGAGCGAGCCCCTGGGTGCGGCGCGCGCCTCGTCATCGCCGGCGACGCGCTTGTTCTGCTGGACGAGGAAATCCATGGCGAAATGAATGCCGGAGAGATCGCGGCCCGGCACCTCAAGGTCGCGCGGCCATTCGGCGCCGCCGGTCAGGGCCACGGCGTCGTAGCCTTCGAGCAGCGATTTGATGGAGAGGGTGGCGCCAACCTCGACGCCGGTGCGGCACTCCACGCCCTCGGCCTCCATCTGCCGTACGCGCCGATCGATCAGGCGCTTCTCCATCTTGAAGTCGGGGATGCCGTAGCGCAGCAGCCCGCCGATGCGGTCGGCCTTCTCGAACAGGGTGACCGCGTGGCCGGCGCGCGCGAGCTGCTGGGCGCAGGCCATGCCGGCCGGGCCGGAACCGACGACGGCGACTCGCTTGCCGGTCTTGCGGGCCGGCATCAACGGGACGATCCAGCCCTCTTCCCAGCCGCGGTCGACGATCGCGCACTCGATCGACTTTATGGTGACCGGGTTGTCGTCGATATTGAGCGTGCAGGCCGCCTCGCAGGGCGCGGGACAGATGCGGCCGGTGAATTCCGGGAAGTTGTTGGTCGAGTGCAGCACTTCGAGCGCGTCCTGCCAGCGATCGCGGCGCACCAGCTCGTTCCAGTCGGGGATCAGGTTGTTGACCGGGCAGCCGTTGTGACAGAACGGAATGCCGCAATCCATGCAGCGCGCGCCCTGCCGCGACACCTCGGCAGCCGGCAGCGGCAGCACGAATTCCTTCCAGCTCTTCAGGCGCTTCTCGACCTTCTCATAGGGCCGATCCTTGCGCTCGATTTCCAGAAAGCCGGTGGGCAGGCCCATCGCTTACAGACTCCCCGTTGCCCATGCTTCGAGACGGCCGCTGCGCGGCCTCCTCAGCATGAGGTCGTTTGTTTTACCCGGCCACCTCACCCTGAGGAGCGCGCGCAGCGCGCGTCTCGAAGGGTGGGCAACGGGGCCGTGATGTCACTCCGCCGCGACCGCTTTCGCCGCCGCGCGGTCGCGCGCCTGCACCAGCGCACGCTTGTAATCCTTGGGCATCACCTTGATGAAGCCTTTAAGCGCGTTGTCCCAGTCCTCGAGGAGTTCGCGCGCCCGCGCGCTGCTGGTGTGCAGATGGTGGCGCTCGACCAGGATGCGCAGGCGCTCGGCGTCGAAACGCAGCATGTCGCCCATGCCGTTGTCGTCGACGTTCAGCGAGCGCTGGTGTGGCCGCGCTGGATCGTCCTTGTCGCCTAACGCGATCGAAACCGGTTCGAGCTCGACCATCGACGGGTTGCACAGATCGCCGAAGCGCGCCTTGGGGTCGTAGACATAGGCGACACCGCCCGACATGCCGGCCGCGAAGTTGCGCCCGGTGTCGCCCAGCACGACGACGACGCCGCCGGTCATGTACTCGCAGCCATGGTCGCCGGTGCCCTCGACGACGCACACCGCACCCGAGTTGCGCACGGCGAAGCGCTCGCCGGCGACGCCTTCAAAATAGGCTTCGCCGCCGATCGCGCCGTAGAGCACGGTGTTGCCGACGATGATGTTCTCCAGCGGATCGCGCTGGCACCCCTTGGGCTGGCACACCACGACCCGGCCGCCCGACAGGCCCTTGCCGACATAGTCGTTGGCGTCGCCTGCCAAATCGAGCGAGATGCCGCGCGCCAAAAAGGCGCCGAAGCTCTGGCCGGCGGTGCCCGAAAGCTTCACCGTAATGGTGTCCTCGGGCAGGCCGGCATGGCCGGTGCGCTTGGCCACTTCGCCCGACAGCATGGCGCCCACGGTGCGATTGACGTTGCCGATCGGCAGCTCGACCAGCACCGGCTCGCCCCTGTCGAGCGCCGGCTGTGCCGCCTCGATCAGCCTGTGGTCGAGCGCCTTGTCGAGTCCGTGGTCCTGGCGCTCGCTGTTCCAGATGGCTATGCCCGCGCGTGCCGGTGCGACATACAGCAGTCGCGACAGGTCGACGCCGCCTGCTTTCCAGTGATCCACGGCGTTGCGCATGTCGAGCCGGTCGACCCGGCCGATCATGTCGTTCAGGGTCCGGAAGCCCATCCGCGCCATGATCTCGCGCAGCTCTTCGGCGACGAAGAAGAAGTAGTTGATGACGTGCTCGGGTTGGCCGGTGAAACGCTTGCGCAGCACCGGGTCCTGGGTCGCCACGCCGACCGGGCAGGTGTTGAGATGGCACTTGCGCATCATGATGCAGCCGGCGGCGATCAGCGGCGCCGTGGCGAAGCCGAACTCGTCGGCGCCTAGAAGCGCGCCGATGGCGACGTCGCGCCCGGTGCGCAACCCGCCATCGACCTGCACGGCGATACGGCCGCGCAAGCCGTTCAGCACCAGGGTCTGCTGGGTCTCGGCCAGGCCGATCTCCCATGGCGAGCCGGCATGGGTGAGCGAGGTCAGTGGCGAGGCGCCGGTGCCGCCCTCGAAGCCCGAAATGGTGACATGGTCGGCGCGCGCCTTGCTGACGCCCGCCGCGACGGTACCGACCCCCACTTCGGAAACCAGCTTCACCGAAACGCGGGCCTTCGGGTTGACGTTCTTGAGGTCGTGGATGAGCTGCGCCAGGTCCTCGATGGAATAGATGTCGTGGTGCGGCGGCGGCGAGATCAGGCCGACGCCGGCCGTCGAGCGGCGGACGCGGGCGATGTTCTCGTCGACTTTGTGGCCGGGCAGCTGGCCGCCTTCGCCCGGCTTGGCGCCCTGCGCCATCTTGATCTGCAGGTCGTCGGCATTGACCAGGTATTCGGCCGAGACGCCGAAGCGGCCCGACGCCACCTGCTTGATGGCCGAGCGCATGGAATCGCCGTTGGCCAGGGGCTTGAAGCGGTCGGACTCCTCGCCGCCCTCGCCGGTGTTCGACTTGCCGCCGATCCGGTTCATGGCGATGGCGAGCGTGGTGTGGGCCTCGCGGCTGATCGAGCCGAAGCTCATGGCGCCGGTGGCGAAGCGCTTGACGACGTCGGCGGCCGGCTCGACCTCCTCGACCGGGATCGGCTTGTCGGCCCATTTGAACTGCATCAGGCCCCGGATGGTTAAAAGCCGTTCGCTCTGTTCGTTGATCCCCGTGGCGAACGCCTTGTACTCGTCCGATGAATTGCCGCGCACGGCGTGCTGCAGCCGGGCGACGCTGTCGGGCGTCCAGGCATGGTCCTCGCCGCGCAGGCGGTAGGCATAGTCGCCGCCGGCATCGAGCATGGCGCGATAGATCGGGCTGTCGCCGTAGGCGTCGCGGTGGCGGCGCACCGTCTCCTCGGCGATCTCCTGCCAGCCCGCGCCCTCGATGGTGGTGGCGGTGCCGGTGAAGTACTTTTCGACGAAACCCGAATGCAGGCCGACCGCGTCGAAGATCTGCGCGCCGCAATAGGACTGGTAGGTCGAGATGCCCATCTTGGACATGACCTTCAGCAGGCCCTTGCCGACCGCCTTGATGTAGTTCTTCTGGACCTCGTAGGCCTTCTGCGGCAGGCCATTCTGCAGGCGAAGCTGCTCGAGGGTCTCGAAGGCGAGGTAGGGGTTCACCGCCTCGGCGCCATAGCCCGCCAGGCAGCAGAAATGATGGACCTCGCGGACCTCACCCGATTCGACCACCAGGCCGGTCTGGGTGCGCAGGCCGCGGCGGATCAGGTGATGATGCACAGCCGCCGTCGCCAGCAGCGCCGGGACGGCCACGCGCTCGGCCGATACGGCGCGATCCGACAGGATCAGGATGTTGCGGTCGGCCAGCACGCAGTCCGTCGCTTCGGCGCAAACGCGGTCGAGCGCCTTCTCCAGCCCGGCCGCGCCCTCGGTGGCGGGCCAGGTCGTGTCGATCGTCGCCGTCCGGAAGGCGCCGTCCAGAAGCTCCTCGATGGAGCGGATCTTCTCCAGCTCTGAATTGGTCAGGACAGGCTGCGCCACTTCCAGCCGCTTGTGCGTGCCAGCCTGGCGGCCCAGCAGGTTGGGGCGCGGCCCGATCATCGATACCAGCGACATCACCAGTTCCTCGCGGATCGGATCGATCGGCGGGTTGGTGACCTGCGCGAAGTTCTGTTTGAAATAATTGTAGAGGAGCTTGGGCTTCCTGGAGAGCACGGCGATCGGCGTGTCGGTGCCCATCGAGCCGATCGGATCGTCGGGTTCCTTGCTCATCGGCTCGAGGAAGAACTGGATGTCCTCCTGGGTGTAGCCGAATGCCTGCTGGCGATCGAGCAAGGTGGTCGGATCGTTGGACGGCGCCGGCACCGGGGCGTCGGGCAGGTCCGACATCTCCTCGAGCTTGTACTGGGTCTGCTTCAGCCAATCCTCGTAGGGCTCGGCTTCCGCCAGGATGCGCTTCAGCTCCTCGTCCTCGACGATGCGGCCCTGCTCGAGGTCGATCAACAGCATCTTGCCGGGCTGCAGGCGCCACTTGCGCACGATCTTGCTGTCGGGGATCGCCAGCACACCCGCCTCCGAGGCCATGACGACCTTGTCGTCGTCGGTCACCAGGAAGCGCGCCGGGCGCAGGCCGTTGCGGTCGAGGGTGGCGCCGATCTGGCGGCCGTCGGTGAAGGCGATACAGGCAGGGCCGTCCCACGGCTCCATCAGGGCGGCATGGTATTCGTAGAAAGCCTTGCGCTTGGCATCCATCAGCGGATTGCCGGCCCACGCCTCGGGGATCAGCATCATCATGGCGTGCGACAACGAGTAGCCGCCGGCCACCAGGAGCTCGAGCGCGTTGTCGACACAGGCTGTGTCGGACTGGCCGTGCGGGATGATCGGCCACATCTTGTCGAGGTCGGCGCCTATAAGGTCGGATTCCATCGTGCGCCGGCGGGCATACATCCAGTTGACGTTGCCGCGCACCGTGTTGATCTCGCCGTTATGGGCGATGAAGCGGTAGGGATGCGCCAGCCGCCACGACGGGAAGGTATTGGTCGAGAAGCGCTGGTGCACCAGGCAGAGCGCCGATTCGGTCAGCGGATTGCGCAAATCCTCGTAGAAGCTCTCGACCTGCGGCGCCAGCAGAAGGCCCTTGTAGACCACGGTACGCGAGGAGAAGGACGGCATGTAGAGCTGCGCCAGGCCGGGCAGCTTGTGCTTCTTCTCCAGGTCGACCAGCGGGTTCTGAGTCTGCTTGCGGATGGCCAGGATCTTGCGCTCGAAGGCGTCCTGATCGGCGAGCTTGGCGCCGCGGCCGACGATCGCCATGCGGATCACCGGCATGCGCTCGATCACCGCCTCGCCCAGCCCCGTCGTGTCGGTCGGCACGTCGCGCCAGCCCAAAAGCTTCTGGCCTTCGACCTTGACGAAATGTTCCAGGCGCTTGACCGCGAACTTCCGCGCCGCCTCGTCCTGCGGCAGGAAGCACATGGCGACGGCATAGTGGCCGGGCATCGGTAAATCGACCGCCGCCTTGCGCGCCCAGTCGCGCAACAGGGCGTCGGGGGTCTGGATCATGCAGCCTGCGCCATCGCCCACCAGCGGGTCGGCGCCGACCGCGCCCCGGTGGTCGAGATTGACCAGGATGCTCAGGCCCTGGCGCACGATGGCATGCGACTTCCGGCCCTTGATGTCGGCCACGAAGCCGACGCCGCAGGAGTCGTGCTCGTTGCGCGGGTCGTAAAGCCCCTGTTTCTGCGGCAAATCCATCAAACTCTGTCCTGCTGCCCGGCGGGCGCAGCATCCCCCCAGGCTGCCATTGCTCAGGGCATTATTAGCCCGGCAGCCCAGCCGGGCGAAAGCAATTGTTGCGACGCGAAAGCCCCTGTAGTTTGGCTGCATCTACCTCGGGGGAGTTCGTAGAGAGATGTCGTTCCCGTCGATTCGCCACCTGGCGGTTTGCGTTGTCCTGTCGCTGGCTGCTTGCTTGGGCGCCTGCGCGGAGGGTGGGACCAAGCCGGCCTGGGGGCCGGGTGTCGCCGCGGCCTGGACCGGGCCGGGCTGGTACCTGGAGAAGCCCTACCTCCTCGTGTTGGGCGGGCCCAAATACTTCGGCGGACCCTTCTCCTACGACGACTGCGAGGAGCAGCGCATCCGGCTGCCCGCGGAAACCGCCACCCAGATGCTCTGCATCCGGGAGAACCGGAGGCCTGAGGTCTACGGCGCCTACTGATCCCGTCAGCCGATCGCCATCAGGCTGGCATTGCCGCCGGCCGCCGCGGTGTTGACGCTGAGCGAGACCTCGTCGAACAGGAACTCGCGCGGATAAGGCTCGAGGTGAACCGGCACGATGCGGCCCGGCCGTTCGGCGAGGCGCCGGTTGAGAACGGTAAGGTCTTCCGGGCTGCCGGCGAACAGCACCGCCGCGATGTCCTTGTCCGACTCGTCTGCGGCGACGCGGTTGCCGGTGGCGCGTACGAGATCGTGCTGCACCTTCAGACGTTGCGGATCGCTGGCGATGCACAGCATGGCGCCCTTGGGACGAAGCGTATAGAGATTGCGCTCGCCGACCGGACCGACAAGCTCGCCTGATGGCGCCTCGAATGGCGGCCGCTGCGAGAGCAGGCGCTGGACGTAGAAGGGGCCGCCCGCCTTGGGTCCGGTGCCCGACAGGCCGTGGCCGCCGAACGGCTGCACGCCGACCACGGCGCCGATCATGTTGCGGTTGACGTACTGGTTGCCGGCGTTGCTCGCCGTCGCCGCCCGGTCGATGGTCTCGTCGATGCGGCTGTGCACGCCGAAGGTCAACCCGAAGCCGGTGTCGTTCACCAAACGCACCACCGCCTCCATGTCCTCGCGGCGGTAGCGCAGCACGTGCAGGACGGGCCCGAACACCTCGCCCGGCAGGTCCGATACCGTGGCGATCTCGATGATCGTGGGCGGCACGAAGGTGCCCCGCCGCGTCTCCTCCGGCAGCGCCGCCTGATGCACTGCGTGGCCCATCGCGCGCATGCGATCGATGTGGTCGAGCAGGCGCTTCTGCGCCTCCTCGGTGATCACCGGGCCGACGTCGACCGGCAGACGATCCGGATTGCCGATCCCGAGCTCGGCGGTCGCGCCTTTCAGCATGGGCATCACACGATCGGCAATATCGTCCTGCAGGCAGAGCACGCGCAGCGCCGAGCAGCGCTGGCCGGCCGAATCGAAGGCCGAGGTCAAAGCATCGAGCACGAGCTGCTCGGGCAGCGCGGAGGAATCGGCCACGAGCGCGTTCTGGCCGCCGGTTTCGGCGATCAGGGTCGGCGGTCTTCCGTCGGCGCAGAGGCGCAGGGCGCGCTGCCGGTTGATCGAGCGCGCCACCTCGGTCGAGCCGGTGAACACCACACCGGCGACTGCCGGGTTGCCGACCAGCCAACCGCCGACCGTGCCGTCGCCGGGCAGCAGCTGCAGCGCTTCGCGCGGCACACCTGCCTCGTGCAGGAGCTGCACGGCCTGGGCGGCGATCAGCGGGGTTTCCTCCGCCGGCTTGGCGATCACCGCATTGCCGGCCGCCAGCGCGCCGGCGATCTGGCCGGTGAAGATCGACAGCGGGAAATTCCACGGGCTGATGCAGGCGACGAGACCGAGCGGCCGATGCGTGTCGTTGGAAAAACCATCGATGCAGCCCGCGTAGTAGCGCAGGAAATCGACCGCCTCCCTCACCTCGCCGACGGCGTTGCTAAGAGTCTTGCCGGCTTCGCGCACGATCGGTCCCACCAGCGGTTTTAACCTCGCCTCCATCAGGTCGGCGGCCCGGCGCAACGTCGCCGCGCGCACCGACGGCGGCTCCTGCCATGGCCTGGCAAGCGCGCAAGCGGCATCGACCAGCTCCGGCGACGCCTCGATGACTGTGCCGACAACGTCACGCCGGTCGGCGGGGTTGGTCACATCGCGTGCGCTGCCCTTGCGGGGACCATCGGCCAACAAAGGCACGGCCGCCAGCGGGCCGCCCGCCTGCAAGGTCGCGGCCAGCGCCGCCAGCACCTGCTCGTTGGCGAGATCGAGTCCCCTCGAATTCTTTCGTGCGGCGCCGAACAGGCCGGGCGGCAGGGCGATGCGCGGATGCGGCGCGCCGACCGGTTCCAGGGCGCGGGCACGCTCGACGGGGTCGGCCAAAAGCATGTCGAGCGTGATTTCGGGATTGGCGATCTGATTCACGAACGAGGTGTTGGCGCCGTTCTCCAGCAGACGGCGCACCAGATAGGCAAGCAAGCTCTCGTGCGTGCCGACCGGCGCATAGATGCGGCACGGCCGATTGAGCTTCTCCCGCCCGACGACCTCCTCGTAGAGCGGCTCGCCCATGCCATGCAGGCACTGGAACTCGTACTGGCCGGCATAGAAATTCTCGCCCGCCATGGCGTGGATGGTGGCGAGCGTCAGCGCATTGTGGGTGGCGAATTGCGGGAACGCCGCGTCGGGCGCGGCCAAAAGCTTGCGCGCGCAGGCGAGGAAGGAGACGTCGGTGTGGATGCGCCGCGTGAAGACCGGGAAGTCTGAAAGCCCGTCGAGCTGGGCGCGCTTGATCTCGCTGTCCCAGTAGGCGCCCTTGACCAGCCGCACCATCAAACGCCGCCGGCTGCGGCGGCCGAGGTCGATCAGCCAGTCGATCGTGAAGATGGCGCGCTTCTGGTAGGCCTGGACGACGAAGCCGACGCCGTTCCAGCCCGACAGCTCCGGCTCGAAGCAGAGGCGCTCCAGCAGATCGAGCGAGATCTCCAGCCGGTCGGCTTCCTCGGCATCGATGTTGAGCCCGATATCGTGGTGCCGTGCCAGCACGGCCAATTCCTTCAGCCGCGGATAGAGCTCAGCCTGCACGCGCTCCCGCTGGGCGCGGCTGTAGCGCGGATGCAGCGCCGAGAGCTTGATCGAGATGCCCGGCCCTTCGTAGATGCCGCGGCGCCGGGCGGCGTGGCCGATGGCATGGACCGCCCGCCGATAGGCCTGCATGTAATGATAGGCCTGCGCCGCCGTGACAGCCGCCTCGCCCAGCATGTCATAGGAATGGCGAAAGCCTTTCTCCTCCAGGGCGCGGCCGTTCGACAGCGCCTCGTCGATGGTCTGGCCGGCGACGAACTGTTCGCCCATCAGGCGCATGGCAAGGTTGACGCCGGTGCGAATCAACGGCTCGCCGCCGCGCGCGATCAGGCGCGTCAGCGCGGCCGACAGGTTGCGCTCGCTGCTGGTCGCGGTCAGCCGCCCGGTCAGCAGCAGACCCCAGGTCGCGGCGTTCACGAACAGCGACGGGCTGTGGCCGAGATGGGCGCGCCAGTCGCCGCCACCGATCTTGTCACGGATCAGCGCATCGCGCGTCTCGTCGTCGGGGATGCGCAGCAGCGCCTCGGCCAGACACATCAGCGCCACCCCCTCCTGGCTCGAGAGCGCATATTCGTGGATCAGCCCTTCCACGCCGCCCGCCGGCGTCTTGGCCCGCAGCGCCTCGACCAGTCGGGTCGCCAATGTCCGGGCGCGGGCGGTCTGTGTTGGCGGCAAGCTGGCCTGATCTAAAAGTGGCGGTACGCACACGGTTTCGGGCCGCCGCCAGGCCGCGGTAATGGCGTCGCGCAGCGGCGTTTGCGGCTGAATCGATTGGGCGAAAGCGTGAAACGGCGGCGAGGGCATGTCGTCCACCGTGAGATGGGCTAACATGGCCGGCAAGACAAGATTCCTTCCCGGGAGGGAAAAGAATGATGGGTGTGTGGCGTGCTGCCGTTGCGCTGATGCTGCTGGCGACGCCTTGTCTTGCCCAGGCGACCTATCCCAACAAGCAGGTGCGCCTCGTCGTGCCCTTCCCAGCCGGCGGCTCGGCCGACATCCTGTGCCGCATCGCCGGCGAGAGACTGAGCGCGGCGTGGAACCAGCCGGTGATCATCGACAACCGCGCCGGCGCCGGCGGCAATGTCGGCGCCGAGATCGCCTATCGCGCCGATTCAGACGGCTACACCCTGCTGTGCAGCCCGCCCGGTCCGCTGGCGATCAACCACAATCTCTACAGGACGCTGCCCTACGACTGGACGAAGTTCGCGCCGGTCACCGTGCTGGCGCTGGTGCCCAACGTCATCACCGCTCGCATCGACCTGCCGGCCAACAGCGTCCAGGAGCTGATCGCCTACGCCAAGGCCAATCCGGGCAAGGTGACCTTTGCCTCGCAAGGCAACGGCTCGACCTCGCATCTGTCGGCACAGATGCTGGCCACCATGGCCGGCATCGAGATGGTTCACGTCCCCTACAAGGGCGAGGGGCCGGCGCTGATCGACCTTACCGCCAGCCGGGTCGACATCTTTATCGGCAGCATCTCCGCCGCGCTCCGCTTCGAGAAGGCCGGACAGCTGAGGTTTCTGGGCCTGGCCAGCCGGACGCGCAGCGCGGTGGCGCCCGACGTGCCGACCACGGCCGAGAGCGGCCTGCCCGACCTTGTCTCGAGCGCCTGGTACGCCCTGGTCGCGCCGCCCGGCACGCCGGACGCCATCGTGCAGAAGATCAATGCAGACACCGCCGCCGCGCTGAAATTGCCCGACGTGCGCAGCCGCTTCCTCGAGCTGGGCGCGGAGCCGCAGGGTGACACCGCCGCGGCCACGGCCGCTTTCATCAAGGCCGAAGAAGCGCGCTGGCGCTCGGTCATCCGATCGGCCAATGTAACGCTGGAGTGACAGGAGGGTTCGCATGGACATCCGACACGAAGAGACCGCCCTCGAAATGCCGGTCAGCACGCCGCACGGTCCCTGGCCCGAGGATTCACTGGCCCGCGTGCCCTACTGGGTCTACCAGGACGAGGCCAACTACAAGCGCGAGATGCAGCGCCTGTTCGAGGCCAATACCTGGAATTTCGTCTGCCTCGAGGCCGACATCCCCAACAAGGGCGACTACCGCACCAACCAGCTGGGCGAGCTGCCGATCATCGTGGTGCGCGACGCCGACGGCTCGATCAACTGCTTCGAGAACCGCTGTGCGCATCGCGGCTCACTGATCGCCTTCGACGACGGCGGCAACGTCCAGAACAACTTCAAGTGCATCTATCACGCCTGGAGCTACGATCTCGCCGGCAACCTGCGCGGCATCGCCTTCGAGCGCGGCATCAACGGCCTGGGCGGCATGTCCAAGGAATTCCGCCGCGAGGACTTCAGCCCCCGCAAGCTGCGCACGACGACCCTCTGCGGCTTGGTGTTCGCCACCCTGTCGCCCGACACGCCGCCGATCGAGGACTATATCGGCAGCGCCGTGCTGGGCCGCATCAAGCGCGTGCTCAACCGGCCGATCCGGGTGATGGGCCGCTTCACCCAGCCGCTGCCCAACAACTGGAAGCTCTATGTCGAGAACGTCAAGGACACCTATCACGCGAGCCTGCTGCACACTTTCCTGGCGACCTTCCGCATCTCGCGGCTGACCCAGGGCGGCGGCGTGCTGGTGAGCCCCGACGGCGGCAACCATTCGAGCTACACCATCGCCATCCCCGAAGGCGCCAACGCCACGGCCTACAAGGACCAGCAGATCCGCACCGACCAGGATGGCCGCTTCGCGCTGGCCGATCCCAGCGTGCTCGAATCGGTCGAGGAGTTCGGCGACCACATCCAGCTGCAAATCCTGTCGGTCTTCCCGGGCTTCATCCTGCAGCAGATCTACAATTGCCTGGCGGTCCGCCACGTCGTGCCGCGCGGTGTCGGCAAGATGGACCTGGTGTGGACCTATTTCGGCTTCGAAGACGATTCGCCCGAGATGAACCGGCGGCGACTGAAGCAGCAGAACCTGGTGGGGCCCGCCGGCTTCATCTCCATGGAAGACGGCTGCGTCGGCGGCTTCGTGCAGCGCGGCACCGCGGCCGCGGCCGAGCATGTGTCGGTGATCCAGATGGGCGGCAGCACGGCCGAGAGCCAGGAGACGCGCGCCACCGAGGCCTCGGTGCGCGGCTTCTGGAAGGCCTACCGGCGCTGCATGGGTTACTAGGGCTCTGCCAATCGGGCCCTACTGTCGTCCTGAGCGCAGCGAAGGACCTCATGGCGCTTCAACAAGCACGCCGGCAGCAATCGCCATGAGATCCTTTCCTTCGACTTCGCTCAGGACAGGCGCTGCGCTCAGGATGACGTGAGAGGATACGAGACAATGGATATCACGCGCCTCGTCGAGTTGAACGCCACTTACGCGCGTGTCATCGACAACGAGCAGTTCGAGGAATGGCCCAAGCTGTTCCACGATCCCTGCCTTTACAAGATAACGACCGCCGAGAACGTGGCGCAGGGCCTGGAAGGCGGCCTGATCTACGCCGATACGCGTGGCATGCTGGAAGATCGCATCTCCTCGCTGCGCAAGGTCAATATCTACGAGCGCCAGCGCTATCGGCACATCGTCGGCCTGCCGGTCGTGCTGGGCCAGGCGAACGGCGCCGCGGAGGTCGAAACGCCGTTCCTGATCGTGCGCATCATGCGCGAGGGCACGATGGACGTGTTCGCCACCGGCTGCTACCGCGACAAGGTGAAGCCCGACGAAACGGGCGCGTTGCGCTTTGCCGAGCGCATCGTGGTCTGCGACGGAAGGCGCTTCGACACGCTGGTCGCGATTCCGTTCTAGGGCTCACGATGCTGACCGCAAAATGACTGTCACCCCGAGCGCAGTGAGGGGCCTTTAAGGCCATAAGAAAGGTCCCTCACTGCGCTCGGGATGACAGCGTGCGCTAAATGCGGATCGCCGGGCCGATGCTGTTCGGATCGCCGAGCGGCCCTCGCTAAAAGACGTCGATTGTAGGAAAGTACGGTTTGGCCGTCAGGCAATCCCAGAGATAGACGGCAAGACCCACATCGCCGGTCCATAGCGAATAGCGGCCACGGCCGAGCTGAGTGCGTGCCTCGCGGCATTGCGCAATCGCAGTCATGGCAAATGTCTGCGCACGCTCTAGCCAGATCTGATGACCAGTTCGTCGATGGAGCTTCAGAAATGCATAGCCGTTGCCGCCGGTGCCATGACAAAGATTAGAACCCTTGGCGAGAGGACCGGCGGCCCACGTGGAATTGCCGCCCTCGACCAGCAGGCTTTCCAGATCGGGCAACGTGAACGGTGCATCGGCGAAGGTCGTCACCATGCCCGGCGCGCCGTGACAGTGCTGGCAGAGGTAGGGCGGCTTGTCTCGACGCGCGACCGCGTGCCATGAAACGCCTTGTTCGGAACGCCAAGCGTTGGCGGTGAGCGTTCGCGTCGTGGCCTCCGAGATGCGCTGGCGCTGACCATCGGCCAACCATTTCCAGCCCCGCACCAGCGGGATCATGTTGCCGGCGTAGCCATGCACAGGTCCCAGATAACACGATTGTTGGCCGTAGAGGTCTTGCGTCCACAATGGGCCATCCGGTGTCTCTTCCAGGTCGTCAAGCAAGCGCTCCGCCTGCACGGCAAAAAGTGCCCGCCAGCGCGGCTCGTCCGTTATCTCCGCCATGTGGAGGCAAGCCAGCATCGATCCCGGCGTGCCCCACATCAGCTCCCGGACAGGCAGCCGCATGTTGGCTTCGGCGCGCTCGTAAACCAGGCCGGCGACGGATTCCGCGGGTGCCAGCCGCATGACGACCAGTGCCGTGCCGAGATCGCCGAACAGGAAGGAACCGTTCGTCGCGCAATCGCCGTATGTCACCATTTCCGCCTGCGTCTTCTCCAGCAATCGCGCAAGGACAGGACCGAAGTTGCTCCCTGCTGTCGTCGCGCCGGCGCGTCGCAGATAGTCGAGGCCCCATATCATGCCGGCCGCGCCGAAATAGAAGCTGCTGTTGCCGTCCTTGACGTTGTCCAGCGGATGCGCCGGCCAAAATCGCTCGCCTTCGAAATGCGTCAGGGCGTCCGACACGATTTCATCGATCGCCGCACTCACGGTGTCGGCGTCCCACGGCAGAGGTTGCAGCGGGATGTGGCGGGCGCTGTCGATCATGACGTCTCAAGTCACATTAAAGCTTCGTCACCTTCGCATGCAGCACTGCCGAGCGGCCGGAGCGCACGGCATCGAGACAGCGCGCGATGGCGCCCTCGATGGCGGCGGGGTCGGACACGAGTTCGCCATATGCACCGGCAGCCTCGGCGACCTTGGCGAAATCCATGTCGGGCGCCAGGGTGGCGCCGAATTCACTACCGGCCTTGGCCTCGCCGTCGGGATAGACGCGGAGCGTCGCCTCCTTCACGGCGGCCCAGCCGGAATTGTCGAGCACGACGGTCAGGACCGGTAGCTTGTAGTGGCGCGACACAGCGAGCGTCGATTGCGGGTTGGAGAAGTAGAAGGTGCCGTCGCCCACGATCTGCACGACCGTGCGCTCCGGCATGGCAAGCTTCAGGCCCAAGGCCATGCCGCCCGAGAAGCCCAACCCGCCACCGGCCAGTCCGACCAGCGTGCCCGGCTGGGTACGCGGCATCTGCTGGGCCACGACACCTCCGTTGCGGATCGCCTCGTTCAGCACGATGTCGGAGGGCTTCAGCGCCCTGGCAAGCGCAGCGCAG
>Ga0308309_10000580_pt1 | contig 23126 bp, 20 predicted proteins | sample HubBroMetageWFT5_FD_192491 | JGI IMG/M metagenome (GOLD analysis project Ga0308309, IMG submission 192491) | Warmed and freeze-thawed soil microbial communities from the Hubbard Brook experimental Forest, New Hampshire - Hubbard Brook CCASE Soil... | ecosystem: Environmental > Terrestrial >...
CAACCAAGCAAATCCGGGCAACTGCTGGCCGGCTTTGATGACCTGTCCGGTTGCGTCGTCTTTAAGATCGGCGAGAGCTTTTCCGTTAACTTCCATGGCCACTTGAGAAAGCGGAGGATGAGCCGCGTCTGCATACGCCCAACTCAGATTCAGAATGGGGTCGGGAAATTTTCCACCCTCTTTTTTATATAGGTCACGAACCCGCAGGAAAATCTGGGCGACGATGTCCTGGTCGAGCCTGGCTTGCCCGGGAGGTGGAACGGCGGCGTATTTCCAGGTGACCCAACGCGCGGAGTTTGTCATGCTGCCGTCTTTTTCGGCAAAGCCCGCGCAGGGCAACCGGTAGACGGTAGTGTTGATCGTCTTTTGTTCTTCGGCGGTAATTCCCGGCGCTCGCCAGAATTCGCTGGTTTCATCCTCGTAGATTTCGCCCACCACCAGCCAGTCGGCCTTCTTCAGCGCATTGATGTTCTTGTTCGTGTCCGGGCCAATCATTACTCCATTCATTCCGAAGGCCATCATGCCCTTGATCTTTTCGTTGTACATGTCTTCCCAGATATGCGTCCAAGAGCAATCCTGCCCGGGTTTGGGCAAGTAATCGAAGGCAAATCCGTTTTCCTTCGTGGCAGCGTCTCCATAGAAAGACTTGAGCAGCGACACCATGAATTTCGGAGTGTTCGCGTAGTAGTTCATCGAATTCCACGGCGATGGGTTGGACGCCGTCGGCGTGGTGCGCTTCAGAAAAGTGGCCAAATCTTTGTCGTCGGGAATCGGCCCTTTCAGGTAGCCGGGCAGTGAATCGTAGAGGCCTGCCATATCCGTGGCGCCCTGGATATTCGAATGGCCGCGAAGGGCGTTCACGCCACCGCCCGCTCTACCGACGTTACCGAGCAAGAGTTGAATCATGGCGGCAGTGCGGATGATCTGCGTTCCAAAAGTATGCTGAGTCCATCCCACCGCGTAGATGATGGTTGCGACTTTCTTCATGTCGCCATCTTTGCGGACTGAGGTAAATAGATCGACGGCCTTCAGGTATTGGTCCTTGGGGATGCCCGTGATGCGCTCGACGGTTTCCGGGGTGTAACGGGAATATTGCTGCTTCATCAATTGGAAGACGCAGCGCGGATGCTGAAGCGTGAGGTCGTAGGCGACATTCGGTGGCAACGTCGGCGGAGGCGCGGGCGTGGCCGGGTTCGAAGGCGAGGGAGTCGCGTGCGCTGAAGTGGCGGCGGTGTCCGTTTTGCCGCTAAGGTCTCCGCCCTGCTCGTAGTTCCACGTGGTTTTATCGTAGCTGCCCGAGGCCGCGTTAAATCCGGAGTACAGGCCGTCTTCGGGAAGTTTGAAACCCTCCTTCACGATGAAGGCTGCGTTGGTGTAGTTGACGAGATATTCCTTGGCGATGCGGTTGTTCTCGATGGCGTAACGGATCAATCCGCCGAGGAATGCAATGTCGGTGCCGGCGCGAATCTGTACGAAGAGGTCAGCGGTAGAAGAGGTCCGTGTGAATCGAGGGTCAACTGAGATCAACTTGGCGTTGCGGTTGCGCTTCGCCTCCATCGCCCACTTGAAGCCGCAGGGGTGATTTTCGGCGGGATTGCCGCCCATGATCAACATCATGTCGGTGTTCTTGATGTCGATCCAGCCATTGGTCATGGCCCCGCGTCCGAATGTTGGTCCCAAACTTGAGACCGTGGGGCCGTGTCAAACACGGGCTTGGTTTTCTAAATAAACCAAGCCCAGCCCCCTCATGGCCTTAACGGCCAAGAAATTGAATTCATTCGTGTCGGTGCAGCCGCCGATGAACGAGATGCCTTCGCACCGGTTCACGGTGCGGCCCTGCGCATCTTTTTCCACAAAGGAGTTGTCGCGCGTTTTCTTGGTCCAGCGCGCGATCTCATTCAAAGCGTCGTCCCAGGAAATGTCCTGCCAGTCCGTCGAGCCTGGGCGCCGTACCTGCGGCTTGGTGAGCCGCCGCGGGTTGAGCATGTCCTGCTCGAGCGAAGAGCCCTTGGGGCACAGCGTTCCGCGGTTGGTGGGATGATCAGGATCGCCCTCGACGTGGATCACCTGCGGCGTGACGTTCTTTGCCCGATCCCCGATCGTGTAGATGAGGACGCCGCATCCCACAGCGCAATAGGGACACGTCGAGCGCGTTTCAGCAGCGCGAGCGATCTTTAACTCTTTTAGCTGGGCGTAAGCCGGCTGGAGGTCAAACCCAAAGATCGTAGCGCCGACTGCGCCAACCGTTGCTGCCTTGAAGAAGTCTCTGCGAGTTTTCTGCATTGAAGAATCTCCGCATCCGGTCAGGAATCGTGGGACTCTTAATTTTCCCCATATTCTACCCCATTTCCTCAAATCCAGAAACCGTGGAGTCGTGGCCGCGACAGGCGTCTCACCCTAGTTCAACAGCATTGACTTGGGGATCCGCAGATGGTGCGCTATTCCGATGATGCGCATTGCCGCAGTCGCGCGGTTTCCGGACACATCGTTCCCACAAATAGCAGTGCGACAGCCTCGCCGACGCTTAATATTCGCTGAAGTAACTGTTTCTTGAGAAAAATCGAACCCGAAGCGCGAGACAACTGCGACGGTACGCTTGGACAGTTCCTGCCGGCTGCCGATCGAAGAATTGGTGCCGGTTCATGTGCGCCAGCCGTGACGCGATCTGTGGCCAACCTCTATCCCGCATAAGAAGTTCCCCTGTCTGCAACAAAGGCGCCAGCCCACGGCTGGCGCCCTCGACGCGATAACGAGTTCCAATCTACGGCAGATAGAAGCGGAACGAAGTCAGGAACATGTTCTCCGTCGCGTTCGGGTTGCCTCCTATTCCTCCCCAGGTGTTACGGTCGATGTAGGAGTACTGCGGTCCCCACTGAATTCGGCCTTTGGGACCGTTGTAGAAGCGGTACCAGAACCCGACTGTCCCTTCGATGATGGAACGGGTATTTCCGCTGCAATTCGCGGGATTTGCAGGATTAAATCCGGGGTGAGTGGAGTTCCTCCCGAACCCACCACGGGCACCGTGCCGCTACCCGTCGTGCCGGAAGAAGTTGGAGTATCGACGTTCGTAGTAGTGGAACTCGGAGGCGGTTCGTTGTAGCAACCCGAATTGTTGAACAAGGGCGAACCGTAGCCTGCACCCTTACCGCCGGAAATATACGCCACTCTGGCTTCGTACTCGAGGCCGACGTTAGCGTAAAAGTCCAACTTCTTGGAGTGATACTCCGCAGTGCCGAGCCCCTGATAATTCCTGACCGGGACCAGTACTCCGTCCGGACGTGCTACCACGTCAGGCAGACCGGCTGAGCCGTATCGGCCAATGCCGTCGCCCGCCATCAGATGCACTCCAATGTCGAACTTCTGAGACAGCGTTCCACGCGCGTTCAGCCCGACGCCGCCACCAACTTTGTCGCTGTTGTAGGCGCCGCTCGAAATTTGGAACGTTGCCTGAGCCGCACGGTACGCGAGGAGGCAATGTTCCGTTCGTCGCCGTTATGGTCCCGCCGCAGGGAAAGATGCGGTCACGGAAATCGCTAAGCAGGCCGAAAAGTTCATAATGTCCCCAGCCTGGCTGGAAGGTCACCTTGGTGATGAAGTCGGGTGCTGGGTTGAAGGAGTAGTTGGAGGTAGGATTGTAAAGACCTCCGCTGGTTCCTTGGGGAACCAATGACGAAGTTGTTTTGACCTGGGGCGAGGCTTCCGCCGCGCGTCGCCTGAGAGTTTTCCACCGACGCGGCCCATGACAGTTGGTCGCTAAATTTCTTGACTACACGGAAGCCATACTGCCTCGCCCAACTGAATCCGACGGTAATTGGCCGGGAAAAACAATCGGACGCGGCTTTGAAAGAGCTGATTGCGAAATACGGTACACGCAAAGCTTTCTGGGTCGCCTCTGTTTATGCGTTTCGAAACCAGCGAGACGAAGCGTTCGAGTGGCTAGACCGGTCTTATGCTCAACGTGAAGATGACGTAGCCGACGTGAAGTTCTGGCCGATGCTAAAGAACTTGCACAGCGACCCACGCTATAGCGCGTTCTTGAACACAATCCATCTGCCGGTCATGTAACACTGGTCCTTTGAGACGAATGGTAAAAGCAGTTGACTTGCCAACGTCATGCTTCCGCAGTTGGTTGAATGAAACCTCATTGATCGCGTGGAGCAGTTCGCCTGCCAGAAGTCTTCTAGGGAACAACGTTACGCGGCATCCTTCATTTTCGAGTCGCTCGGATACGCGTTGGGCAATTTGTCCAACACTTTTGAATCCTTCGATCCCCTCGACTGACAAGAGTGGAAAAATGTTCACATTGAGAAAGCCAAAGCAGCTATTTCAGAGGCTGAGGAGCTGTTTCAGATTTCTGGATTGTCGGCGCGAAATCTCAACTTGCTTTCCGCTGCGCAGCTTGATACTCAACCGGCCGTCGATATCGTTTTCGGCGGCTTCGATCCAGCCTAGGTTGACGATCTGAGAACGGTTTGCCCGAAAGAATCTTGCAGGGCCAAGTCGTTGTTCGATGGCTGTTAACGAGCGAAAGATGAGTGGAGCATTGCCACCAAAATGGAGGCGTGTGTAATTGCCCTCCGACTCCAACAGGGAAATATCAGTGAGGCGCACGATCCAGCAGCGATCGCCGTCGCGCACAAAGATCTGATGAACAGCAGACGCGTCGGTGTCGGAACGCTCTTTACGAGTCGCGGCCGAAGCCTTTTGTGCGCGGCCTAAGGCCGCCGCCAGGCGCGGTGCGGTGATTGGCTTTACCAAGTAGTCGAGCGCGCTGACGTCAAAAGCCCGCACCGCATATTCGTCGTAGGCGGTCGTGAAGATTACGGCAGGCACATCCTCCAGTTTTTCCAGCAGATCAAAGCCGCTGCCACCCGGCATTTCAACATCGAGGAAGAGAACATCCGGTGATGTTTTGTCTATGGCGCGAATCGCTTCCTCGGGGTTCGCTGCTTCCCCGATAATCTTGACCTCGGGATGCGCGCTCAGCAGCCGGCGCAATGCACTCCGCGCCAACCTTTCGTCGTCGATGATCAACGCTCTCAAGATGGCAAGCCGTTGGAACGAAGAGGTATCACAACTTCCGCCCGTACATTGGACTCGTCGGCAGCGGCCAACGTGAGCGACGCGCTGTCGCCATACATCAGACGCAGGCGTTCGCGCGCGTTGTCGAGGCCGACGGCGGACGAACCTTCGGTCGCGTCCGACAATTTACCCGTGTTGGTGACTTCGACGTGCAGTTTTCCTTCGAGTGCCTGGGTGACAACAACTAGCTCGCCGCCTGCTGGTAGACGTGCGATCCCATGCTTCACGCCGTTTTCAGCAAGAGTCTGCAACAGCATAGGAGGTAACCGGGCTTCCACACTCTGCGGGTCGATGTCAAAGCGCGTGCGCAGCCGCTCTTCAAACCGAACCTTCTCTAGTGTCAGATAATCTTCGACGGCCGCGAGTTCCTCTTTCAGCGAGACTGTCTCCACACGGTCTGCCCGCAACGTGTATCGCAACAACGCAGAAAGCTGGTCGATAACCTGTTTTGCGCGATCACGGTCTTCATCAATAAGTTCCCGCAAACTGTTAAGGCAGTTAAAAAGAAAGTGCGGATTCAGTTGCGAGCGCAGAGCATGGAATTGTGAGGTTTGCGCAATTAGGGCCAATCGCAAAGCTTCCGTCTCCGCCGACCTGCGGTGGTTCACTTCGTTGGCGGTGAGCACTACCGCGCACCAAACCGAAACGACGAGGACTCCTTGCACGTAATGCGCCGGCACCCACCAGCCGTGTGTTGATCGAAAGGGCTCATGGAACCACAGGATGCCTACAGCGGCGCGCGCTGCATTCATCGCTGCCGACAGGACCAGGGTCCCTACCGCAAACGGAATTACAAGCTGAGATATGGTTTTCCAGCAGCGTCGGTCAGCGTACCGCGCTAGGAGATCGGTGCCCAGCAACCCTGTCCCGCACCAGGCAATCGCGCCCATAGCAACGGGAAGGCCGCGTGGCTCTGGTGGCACTTTATACTGCAACAGCGCATATAGACTCCACGCAACCAAATTGTTCACGTAATAGGGCCGGCCACCAACCAGCTTGTGGGCAGTTCTCTGGGGCTTCGCCATACTTGCGGTTTGCAAACTCATTCGAGAATTGCAGTATCCCACTGGATCCAGGGTCAAGCAAACTTGTGGCCACGCAGTGCGACCGTTGGCCACACGATTCTGACCGCTCATCCAAATGCGCGCAGTTGATGCTCGATTTTCAGCCACTATGTCACGTGGGCCGAGATACTGAGGCAGCGAACCAATTGACGTCGGATCTGTCTGCGTTGCGAATTGATCGCGCAGCGGGCGGCTCGCACCGATTGCGGCGAGGCGTCGTTGGTGCCGTCTTACTCTTCGTGGCGGCAGCCGCAGTGGTTTTGTACCTCGGACGCGGCCGGATCACCACGCAACAGGTCACAACCATTCGTCCGACAGTAAGACGTTCGACGGACACGCCTGCAAGGGCAATCCTCAGCGCTTCAGGGTATCTTGTCGCCCGACGCAAAGCGGTGGTCTCCGCCAAAATTCAGGGGCGGCTGGCAGAATTGGACGTGGACGAAGGAAGTTGGGTCACAGCCGGACAAGTGATTGCCCGTCTCGACAACGCGGATCTTCAGGCGCAGATTGAGGTCGCTCGCGCGGGAGTGCAACAGGCGAATGCGGACCTCGCCGAGAAACAGCGCCAACTACGCTTGACGCAGGGTTTGGCGAGCGATGGAGTGGTTTCGCAAGACCGTTTACAGGCGGCAATGAGCCGTGTCCGCGTTGCGGAAGCTGCGCTGTCACAAGGCAAAGCCAGTCTGTCGCTGGCCGAGGCCAACTTCCAGAACACCATAATCCGCGCACCGTTTGCCGGAGTTGTGGTGAAGAAAATGGCCGAGGTAGGCGAGAGCGTTGCGCCAATCCCGTCGGGGGTGAATCTCTCTACCTCCTCTGGCGCAATCGTAGGCATCGCTGATATGACGACGCTCGAAGCAGAGGCTGATGTGAGTGAAACGAATATCGCCAAATTGCGACGAAATCAACCTGCCCAGATTTCACTGGACGCCCTTCCCGATCATGCTTATCACGCTGTGCTTCGGCAGGTGATACCGACGGCAGACCGTACCAAGGCCACCATCACCGTGAAGGTGCGGCTTCTCGAGAAGGATGAGAACCTGCGGCCGGAAATGTCCGCCAAAGTTACTTTCCTCGAATCCGCGAAGAAGTCATTAGGCAGGGCCGGGTCGGTTGTCACGGTTCCGAAAGATGTCTTGGTTAGGGGAAATGGAACCACCGCTCTCTTCGAAATAGACAGTCAGAAAAAGGTTCATCTCGTACCCGTGTCCATCGACGGAGAAACCCAAGGCGACACGATCATCGCCAAGGGACTCGCAGGTACAGAGGTCCTGGTGCTGCGCCCGCCCGGCACCCTGAAAGACGGCGACACGGTGAAGCCCAAGAACTGAGGAGCCGCATGCATGAATTAAACGTAGTCGCCGCCGAGCTAGCAATAAAGTTAGAAGGCGTCTGCAAGACTTACCTGCGTGACGGTCAACCAATCCCAGTGCTGGAGAACATTGGGTTGTCGATTCCGCAAGGCCAGTTCATCGCCTTAATGGGGCCGTCTGGTTCCGGCAAGACAACCTTGCTCAATCTGATCGCCGGCATTGATCGCCCGACGTCCGGTTCGGTGCTGGTTCACGGCACGGACGTGAGCACACTCTCCGAAGCAGCCTTGGCTAAATGGCGCAGCCGAAGCGTGGGCTTCATCTTTCAGTTTTATAACCTCATACCTGTGCTCACAGCGGTGGGAAACGTGGAACTGCCCCTGATGCTGACCTCCCTCTCGAGGAAACAGCGCCGGGAACGCGCCCTCATCGCGCTCCGCACGGTCGGTATAGCCGACAGGGCTGAGCACTATCCCCGGCAATTGTCCGGAGGCCAGGAGCAGCGTGTCGCCATTGCGCGCGCCATCGTGACTGACCCCCAGATCCTCGTTGCCGATGAGCCTACGGGCGATCTCGACGCTAAGAGCGCCGACGAAGTCCTCGACTTGATGCAGGCTCTCAATGATCAATTCGGTAAGACGATTGTGATGGTCACCCATGATCCGCGCGCCGCCGGTCGCGCACATTCGCAAGAGCACCTGGAGAAAGGGGTGCTGGTCGGAGCTTAGTCATGAAATGGATACCCTTCGTTTTGAAACATCTTCGGCAAAACTGGATTCGGACCGCAAGCACAGCCGCCGGTATTGCGGTATGCATATTCTTGTTCTGTACGCTGCAAACGTTCGTGGCGTCTTTACATGGGCCTCTTAACCAGGGGGCGGCCAGGTTGATTACGCGCAACAACGTCAGTCGCTTTTATAGCCTGCCAAACGCATACGAAGAGCGAATTGCGGCCGTGCCGGGGGTAACGCGGGTCGCTGCAGCAAACTATTTTGGGGGTATGCGCGATGTAAACAATCCCGACAGTGAATTCGCGAACTTCGCCATTGAAGCTGAGAGGTTTCTGGCAATGTATCCGGAATACATATTGACCGAAGCCGAAAAGAAAGCGTTCCTCGGAGACCAGCGCAGCTGCATCGTAGGCCGTGCACTCGCAGAACAATTTAACTGGAAGGCTGGCGATGCACTTCAGTTAACGAGCAATATCTATCGAATCGGAAAACCCTTCGAGTTTGTCGTCAGCGCCATTTACCAGACAGACCAAACGCGCTACCCCGGAACGAATGAGTCAACGCTGTTCCTACATTACAAGTATCTTGACGAAATGACGGGCAGGAAAGTCGGCGTGCGCACCTATCGCGTGGAGATCGCCAACCCGAAGGAAGCCGGCGTGATCAGTCACGCGATTGATGATCTATTTGAGAACAGTGACGCGCAAACGCACACGGAAACCGAGGCGCAATACCGCGCCAACGCTGGAATGCTCGGCGGGAACCTTGTCCTGCTACTGAATGGGATCGGGCTGGCTGTTATGTTTACGCTTCTGCTGGTCACTGCAAACACCATGAGTATGGCGGTGCGCGAACGTCGCACAGAGATTGGAGTGCTGAAGACTCTGGGTTTCTCTGGCCGGCTCGTGCTGGGGTTGATTCTGGCCGAAGGGGTCTTGCTCGGTGTCAGTGGCGCAGCCGCGGGGCTGATCCTCGGCCGTTTTCTAGTCGATATACTGCCCCTCGTCCCCGTCATCGGAGATTTAGTCCGCAGATTTCCTAAGATGAATGTGCCGCCAACCATCGGGGGCGCGGGAATCCTGATTGGCACGTCGCTGGGACTGGTAGGAGGCTTGTTTCCATCCGTTTCTGCCTATCGCGCCAGAGTCACCGAACTGCTGAGGCAGACCTAACATGGCGCTACTGATCACATACAGCTTCCGCAGCCTGGGTGTCCGTTGGAAATCCACGCTCCTGGCCACGATTGGGATCGGACTGGTCGTTGCGGTTTTTGTCGGACTGCTTTCCATGGCCAGTGGATTTCGTCTTGCGCTGCGCGCCAGCGGCAGCCCGGAAAATGCCATTGTGCTCGAAAAAGGTGCAATGTCGGAACTCGGATCTTCGTTCAGCAGAGCGGCCGGCGATTGGGTCGCAAACGATCCGCGGATCGCACGCGGCAGCGATGGAGCTCCTCTGGCCTCTCCTGAGATTGTGGCGGTCGTCGCACTTCCGAGACGAAGCGACGGCGAGTTGACGAATCTCGGAGTCCGCGGCGTGACGCCCGCCGCATTCAAGGTACGAAGTGGCCTTACCATCGCCGACGGCCGCTGGGCCCGATCGGGATTGTTCGAGATCGCAGTCGGAAGACAGGCACAGAACCGTATCCGCGGACTTCAAATTGGTTCGCGGATTTCCTTGATGAAACGCGAGTTCGAAGTCGTGGGAGCCTTTTCCGCCGAAGGCAGCTCATTCGAAAGCGAAATCTTGGGCGATTTCGACGCCATGGCATCTGCCTTCAATCGTGCAGGCACGGAGAACTCGCTGACCGTTCGTCTGGCGGATTCCAGCGGGCTATCTGCCTTAGATCGAGAACTGGAAGCAAATCTGCAACATCCGCTCACGATGACAAATGAGCGTGAATATTATGAAGACGAGGCTGGCCCACTAATCGGATTCCTGCGAGGGCTCGCAGCTTTCGTTGGAGTAGTGATGGGAATCGGCGCGATTTTCGCTGCCATGAACACCATGTACGCCATTGTCGCGAATCGCACCCGCGAAGTAGGCACGCTTCGGGCGCTAGGCTTCTCGCGCGGCTCCGTATTGATGGCGTTCGTGCTGGAAGGATCATTCCTCGCTGTCGCCGGAGGCGTTTTAGGATGCCTGCTCTCGTTCTTGATTAACGGGATGAGTGCCAGCACCACAGCAGGCATGGGCGAGATCTCTTTCGATTTTCAGGTAACCCCAGCTGATCTGGGTTACGGCCTTTTGTTTGCCGCCACGATGGGAGTCATCGGCAGCCTTTTGCCGGCGGCCCGTGCTGCACGGTTGCCTATTACCTCTGCGCTGCGCCAGGGCTGAGTCCTCTCCTCTCGCCAAGTCATCACCCGAAGCTCGCGTGATTGAAAAAGCGCACATTGCACACACCGAAACAAAAGGGCTTATCTGGACACGCTTGCGGGTTTTGCATTGGCAGGTCGTGTCTTAAGTTCATACCTATTGGCACCGTGGGATCCACTTTCGAGGAGAAATCTGCTACGATCACTCTTTCGGTGAGGTAGCCATGCCCCAATACGTAATCGAGCGGGAGATCCCAGGCGCAGGCAACTTGTCTGATGCCGAGCTGCAAGCAGTCGCCAGAAAGTCCGTCGGCGTGTTGAAAGAATTGGGCCCGGACATCAAGTGGCTTCACTCCTACGTCACCGGCGATAAAGTCTATTGTGTGTACCTGGCGCCAGACGAGGAAACGATTCGCGAACACGCACGCCGCGGCGGTTTTCCCGCGAATCGCATCTCCGCAGTTCGCCGGATGATCGATCCCGGCACCGCAAACTGACTTAAGCCGAGTTTCGAGTCTGACCACCGGATTCCGCGTCGAAATTCAGGGCCTCTTGGATGGCTTGCTCGACCGGCATTGCCCAACCTTCCATCCACGCCGTCAGACCCGCAGCATTGCCGAGCGTTCGGCGCGCAAAATCCAGGGCCCTCTCCAGCCGGGGTTGTTCGGTGGGCGTGAGAGGGACGCCCAATCTCTGGCGTAACGCGGCGGCGGCTCCTGCCAGGTGCAGCGATTGCTCGGCATTCGACTGCGCTGCAGCACTTACAGCCAAACATTCGAGCGCCCTCGCGATACCGCGTTTGTGACCTAATTCCTGGAACACCTTGATGCTTTCGCCGTACAAACGGCGCGCCTCGACGTTGTTCCCCTGATCGCAGCTTAAGCTCGCCAGATCGGCGAGGGCGCTCGCAATTCCCCAGCTATCACGGAGTTGGCGAAACTCCAACAGGCTCTGTTCACAATAGGAACGCGCCACCACCAAGTCCGTTTTCTCCCGGGCGACGTCCCCCAGATAGTTCAACGTCCAGGCGACACCGGCGCCATCTCCGATCTGACGGAACATCGTCAGACATTCATCGTAAAGGGAAGATGCGCGCTTGTATTCACCCTGCAACTTCATCACGCTGGCGAGATTGCTGAGGGTTCGGGCGATGTTTGCTGGATCGCCAAGCTCCTTCCATATTGCGACACATTGCTCAAAGAGTAAGGATGCGGCGGTGAATTCGCCACGATCGCGAGAGTTTACAGCCAACGCGTTCAGTGCGACGGCAACACCGCGCTTGTCGTTCAGCCTGACACAGGTCTCGAGGCTTTCCTCGAAGAGTGGCCGCGCAGAGTTGTAATCGCCCTGCGCCGCCGCCAGGACTGCGCCGGCAAAGAGCAGGCGCGCGCGAAGCTTCTGACGCGACGCGGCCCCTTCCAACACCAGGAGCCTGGCAATCGCGTTCCGGCCCTCCGCAAGATGCTCCCGCGTTTCCCAGAAGCGGAACAGGGCGGCACCCATGCGAAAGCCCCATTCGGCATCCCCAGTCTTGACCAGACAATCAATCGCTAATCGAAAGTTCTCGTGCTCGAACTCAAAGCGGTCGAGCCAGTCGGGTTGAGCGGCTATGTCCTCGCCACCTTCTTCGGCCAGCACGAGGTAATAAGCGGCATGGGCTCGGCGGGTCGCAGATTCATCGTTGCTCTCAGCGAGGCGTTCGAGAGCGTATTCCCGGATGGTGGAGAGCATGATAAAGCGCGTTTCTTTATCGACCCGCTCCACCTGCTGCGCCAAGCTCTTGTCCACCAGCGATGTCATGCCTTCTAGCACGTCCAGACCCAGATCGCCTTTGGTGTCACACACGGCTTCCACGGCTTCCAGGGTGGAGCCACCGCTGAAGACGGAAAGTCGGCGAAAAAGAGTTTGTTCCGCGCCATTGAGCAGACCGTAACTCCAGTCCACGGTGTTACGAAGAGTTTGCTGCCGTGCCGGCAAATCGCGGGCGCCTCCGGTCAGCAGGTTCAAACGGCTTTCGAGGCGTGCCAGCATGGCGGAGGGCGAGAGCAGCTTGATGCGCGCCGCAGCCAGTTCGATCGCAAAAGGCAAGCCGTCAAGGCGAGAGCAGATGGCAGCTACCGCGGATGCATTTTCCTTCGTCAGCGCGAATTGGGGCTTTACCGCCCGCGCGCGCTCCACAAAAAGCTCGATCGCTGGAAGACGCGAAAGCACGTCCAGAGGAGGGATGGACTTAAGGTCGGGCAAGGCGAGCGGTGGCACGGGAAATTCGTTTTCGCCGTAGATATGAAGCGGCGCCTGGCTTGTAACCACTACCTTGAGTTTGGGGCCGGAATTAAGCATTTGCGCTACAACTGATGCGGCGGCCACGAGATGCTCGAAGTTGTCGAGCAGGAGGAGCGTCGGCTGGCTCAGGCCGGCTACGTACTCGATCAAACTTTCCTGTGGCGACGTGTTTCCGGTCTCGCGCGCCCCTACAGCCTGGGCGATCGCGGAAGCGATCAAGTCATGTTCGGCGATTGCTGACAGACCCACAAAGCAAGCACCACCTGGAAACTGGTCGGCCATCTCGCCAGCGACCTGCAAGGCGAGTCGCGTCTTCCCGATGCCACCCGGACCGGTGAGGGTCACGAGGTGTACGTCAGCGCGGCTCAAGAGCTGGCGAAGATCAGCCGCTTCGCGTTCCCGTCCAATGAATGCGGTGCGCTGTGCCGGCAGATTATTGGGGCGAGTTTCGGATTCCCCGGCAGGCGTATCTGCGAGACGGTCGCGCACCGCAGCGAGGTCCCGAGCCAAATCACGGGTCGAGGCATAACGCTGCTTAGGGTCTTTCGCGAGGCAGCGCTCCACGATCCAAATGAAAGGAACGGGCGCCTGCATCATTTTACTGCCGAGCCGCTCGGGCTGATCGCGAAGGATTGCGGCCGTCGTTTCCGCATGCGTCTTCTTCTTAAACGCGGGAGATCCGGTGGCCATTTCGTAGAGCACAGACCCGAAGGAAAACTGGTCAGAACGAAAATCTAGTTCCTCGCCGGTCGCTTGCTCCGGGGACATGTAGGCGACGGTGCCCATTATCATTCCGTGCTCGGTGATGGTGGTGCTCGCATCCGAACTGCAGGTCTGGTCGGGCTTGAGAAGCTTCGCCAGACCGAAATCCAGCAGCTTGACCGTCCCGTCGCGAGAAACCATAAGGTTCTCTGGCTTCAGATCGCGATGAATGAGCCCAATCTCGTGCGCTTTGGCTAGACCGTCGGCGATTTGCGCGGCGATCGCCACCGATTTGCGAAATGGAACCGGGCCTAAGGCGAGCAGCCCGCGCAGCGTATCTCCTTCTACGAATTCCATCGCGATATAGTGCGTGCCGTTCTCCTGCCCGAGTTCATAGATCGTGACGATGTTCGGGTGATTCAGAGCGCTCGCCGAACGGGCTTCCTGCTCGAAACGCGATAAGGCTTCCGGGTGGGAGCAGCGTTCCAACGATAGGGTCTTGATGGCGACCTCACGATCGAGGCGTGTGTCCTTGGCGCGGTAGACTTCCCCCATGCCGCCAGCGCCTAATCGCTGAAGAATCTCGTAATTGCCAAAGCGCTCACCCGGCGAGAGGGAGGATGATAACGAACCTGACATGGGAGGTGGATTCATGGAACTTGCTGGCGCAGCTCAGGTCGCGCCGAAGCGGATTGCTTGCCGCTGGGCCATTACAGTTGAATTTTAAGTTGCTGCCACGCTAGCCCCCAAAGCAGCACCCCTGGATGCGTTTATAATATCCCAGATTTCGGGAGGGGACTCATGGATATTCGATCATTGCAGCGGCCACTAAAGGACCACTACCGGCAAGACCCGGCCAGTTCCCGAATCACGCTTACGGCGCATGGTACTCAGGCTGACGCACCGATCGCTTGTTCGGTGGACTTGGGGCGGGCCATCTATAAGGCGCAAGCGCACCAAGGAGTCGGCGGAGCCGGTACGGGAGCTTGCTCCGGTGACTTACTGTTAGGTGCGTTAGCCGCATGCGCGCAGATCACTTGCCAAATGGTAGCCGCTGCAATGGGAATACCCACAGAACGCATCGATGTCACCGTTGACGGCGATCTGGATCTGCAAGGAACGCTCGGAATCTCGAAAGAAGCACCCGTCGGATTTGAGAGCATTCGAGTCACTTTCGATGTCCGCGCGCCGCAGGCGACGGCGGAGCAGTTGAGCGCGTTACAGGCGAAAACGGAGCAATATTGCGTGGTGATGCAAACGTTGGAGCACCCCCCGCGGGTTGAGAACAATTGGAAGCGGTAGGGACGGTCTAAGCGCACCCGACCCAAAGGTCGAGACAAGAAATTCCGTTTTCATTTCGGCTTGATGTTCTGATTTACGCGGAATAGGTTCCCTGGGTCGTAACGCTTCTTGATCTTCGCCAGACGGTCGTAATTCTTCCCGTACGTCGCGCGGATGCGATCCTCGCCTTCTTCCATCATGAAGTTGACGTAGGCGCCTCCGGCGGAATAGGGATGAAGCGCGCTCCAGTACTCCTTCGCCCACGTGGAGATTTTCTCCCGGTTAGCCGGATCTGGATCGACCCCGACAATCACAGAACTCCATGTCGCGTCGCGGTAACACCACGGTGTAGCGCTGTTCTTGACGCGGCCGGCGGCGCCGTTGATGGGGTACAGGTGCATGGTTGACTGTATCGACGGCAAGTTCGCCGCGTATTTCAAATGGATCGCGATGGCTTCGTCAGAGAGCGTGCGCACGAAGTCGGCCTTCCAGTACCACTGCTGGCCCGGTGGATAGAGACCATCGTGCATACTTTGGAGTACTGGATGTGGAATCGGGCCGACCATGTCGAGCGCCGGAGCCTTGAAGCTCCGGATCGGCTTGAACACTTTTTCCCCCTTCTTGATCGGTCCCGTATAACACCACACGATACCGCACATCTTCTTGTTGTGCAGATGCCCGGGGAATGGAGCTACCGGCGGCACTGTAAGGAAAGCAAAGAACCCATAGACGTCATCGGGCGCCTTCGCGATGAATTCTCGGTACCAGCGCATTATCTCCGCTGCGTCTTCCATCTGCCACAGCATTGGCCCGCCGTAGTCGGTGTGCACGCGCTGCCCCTTGAACAGAAACGAGGTCACGACGCCGAAGTTGCCTCCCCCTCCGCGCACCGCCCAGAACAGGTCGGCATTTTCCCTGGCGCTGGCGATAACGAAGCGCCCGTCGGCCAACACCATCTCGACCGCAAGCAGGTTGTCGATCGTCAGGCCATAACGTCTCGTCAAGTAACCGATCCCTCCGCCCAAGGTCAATCCAGCTACGCCGGTTGTTGAAATGATGCCCGCTGGAACCGCGAGACCGAACGCGTGCGTCGCGTGATCGACATCGCGCCAGAGCGCTCCGCCGCCGACCTGCACGATCCTCTTCTTCGGATCCACACGAACATAGTTCATCGGCGAAAGATCGATTACCAATCCGTCATCGCACACTCCCAACCCGCCCGCGTTATGCCCGCCGCCGCGGATAGCCACCAGCAGCTTCTGTTCGCGTCCGAACCTAACCGCCGTCATGACATCGGCGACGTCGGCGCAGCCCGCAATCAGTCGAGGGCGCCGGTCAATCATGCCGTTGTATACCTTGCGAGCCGCGTCGTAAGTCGGGTCTCCTGGCTCGATCAGACCTCCGCGCAAGCTCGCCCTGAAAGCTGCAATCGTCGCTGCGTTCAACGCTACCTCTATTCCCGGGCACTTGACCTGCTGAGCCGCAGTTCGGTGCGTCGTGGGGTACGCCGCGTCGCTAGGCCACCCCCTGGAGCACCTGCCAAATTTAGCCGGATTTTCTGATTTGGACCCCTAGTTCGCGCATGATACCTCTTCTCGTTCCGCGGACACAACGCATTTGACACCAGAACAGGTTGCCCGGCACCGGACCCCAACGCCTGATCCATGCAGAAAGCCGTAGACTACGCTCGGCGTTTCGATGCGAGCAACCGCGTGATAATTCCCGCATTGTCGGCAAACCCTCCCCGGTGGTCGATGCAGTTCTGAAATTCCGCCGCTGCGTTGACGTCGTGCAACACGAGGTATTTCCCCTCCTCCCTCACGCTCATTGACTTGCCCGGAAGTCAGGCCTACGATTTGCCTCAGCGGGGCGAAAGGAGTGTCTTCTCCTGTGGGGAACCACGTGGTTGGTCACGATGTGGTCATCGGCCAAGCCCTGGGTCACTATCGCATCAGAGAGAAGATCGGAGCGGGTGGCATGGGCGAGGTGTATCGCGCTCACGACGAACATCTCGATCGGGACGTGGCGATCAAAGTACTTCCTCCCGGAACGCTGAACGACGAATCGGCCCGCAAGCGCTTCCGGAAAGAGGCGCTCGCGCTCTCCAAGCTGAACCATCCGAATATCGCAACCATCCATGATTTCGACACGCTGCAGGGCCTGGATTTTCTGGTGATGGAGTACATCCCCGGAATCACACTCAGCGAGAAGGTGGCCAGGCGAGCGCTACCGGCAAAGGAACTCGTCGCGCTTGGAATACAACTTGCAGAAGGCTTGTCTGCAGCTCATGAAAGCGGGGTCATCCACCGGGATGTGAAACCCAGTAATCTGCGCGTGACCGGCGACGGGCGGCTCAAGATCCTGGACTTCGGGCTGGCGAAGTTGCACTGCTCGGTGGCCGAAGGTGCCCCCACGGAGAGCCTCAGCGAGACGCACACGATGGCCGGAACGCTGCCGTATATGGCTCCGGAGCAATTGCTGGACGAAGAGGTTGACGGGCGTGCTGATATTTATGCCGTCGGAACCGTTCTATACGAAATGGCGACGGGGGAACGTCCCTTTGCCGACGTGGAAAGCTCTCAACTGATTGGCGCCATCCTGCGCCGATCCCCGATACTGCCCAACAGGTTGAATCGCCAGGGATCGGCAGATCTGGATCGCATCGTCGGCAAGTGCCTGGAAAAGGATCCTGAGAAACGCTACCAGTCAGCCAGGGAATTGGCTGTGGATCTGCGTCGACTTCAACAGCCTCAGACGACCGAAACCACGAAGGCACCCCGTAAGCGGCCGGCGTCCGGGTTGATCACGGTGGCTGGAATTCTGATTACGGTAGCCACAATTGGAAGCTTTTGGGTCTGGCAACACAACTCGTCTGGTGCACGCCAACGGGCCGGAAAGATCATGCTGGCAGTCCTGCCTTTTGAGAACCACAGCGGCGATCCCGCGCAGGATTATTTTGGGGAGGGTCTCACAGAAGAGATGATCGCGCAGCTCGGACGGCTGAGTCCGAAACAGCTCGGCGTCATCGCACGCACGTCAGCGATGCGCTACAAGAACACCGACAAGCCCATTGCCCAGGTCGGAAAGGAGCTGCGAGTCGATTACATTCTGGAAGGCAGCTCTTGGCAGATCGGAGATCGAGTCCGCATAACTGCCGAGCTCATTCATGTAAACGACCAGACCCAGCTCTGGAGCTCGACCTATGATCGAAAGGTAGCGGACGTTCTGGCGGTGCAAAACTCCGTGGCTTTAAGTATCGCGGAAGCTTTGGCGGTGGAACTACTCCCGACAGAGCGTGACGCTCTGAAGAAAGAACTCTCAGTCAACCCGCAGGCGCATGAGTCCTATCTGCGCGGGCGCTTTCATTGGAGCCGACTGACTGGTCCGGAACTTGAGAAGGCGCGGGAGTATTTCGAGGAGGCAATCAGGATAGATCCCAACTATGCTCCGGCCTACATCGGCCTTGCCGACTACTACCGGGCGAAATATTCCCTCCCGCCCAAAGTAGCCATGGCCAAAGCTCGCGAGTACGTACAGAAGGCGCTGGCACTCGACAACACACTGCCGGAGGCACATCTGGCCTTGGCAGGGATCGAGTATTCCAATTGGAACTGGCTCGAAGCCGAGCAACAATTCAAGTGGGCGCTTAAACTCAACCCGAGCTATGCCGAAGCCCATCAATCTTATTCGCTGTTTCTATCGGCGCTTGGCCGCACGACACAAGCTTGGGATGAGATCCACGTCGCTCAACAACTCGACCCGGTCTCCGTCCCCATAAACACCAGTGCGGGCTGGATATCCTATTTCGCCCGTAACAACGACCGGGCAATCGAGCAGTGCAAGAAGGCCCTTGACATTGAGCCGAACGCCGCCAATCCCCACGACTGTCTAGGCTCGGCCTATCTTGAGAAACAAATGTATGCAGACGCGATTCGTGAGTGCCGAATCGCAATGACCCTCTCGGAACAGGACCCGGATCGTGCACTTTGCCTAGGACGAGCTTATGTCGGGGCCGGAGAGAAGGAGAAAACCCGCGAGATGCTGCAGGACCTACAGGCTACAGCCCATCAAACTCACGTTCCTCCTTATTTCCTAGGCGTTCTCAACGCCGCTCTGGGCGAAAAGGACCAGGCATTTGACTGGCTCGAAGAGAGCTATCGGGAGCGGGACCCGTACTTGAAGTGGATCAAGGTCAGCCCCGCAGTCGATAGTTTACGGTCGGATCCACGCCTCAAAGATTTGCAGCAGCGGCTGGCATTTCCGCCTTAAACAGGCGGGCCACCTGCATACGGAAGGGCGGCTCTCATCGCGGTGGCTGTCCTGCCGTCAGCCCTTTCCACCCTCCGACGGAAATGAGGCGCAGCGGGCCCTGCTTTCGCGGTGGATAATCGCAACAGTCCACTCGGCCGAGTATTTATTGGCAGGCTCTAGCATCTGAGTGAGTTTCGCGCCGGGACGTACAGATTCAAAAAAGATATTGTGGCTGTCGAGAAAGGCCTTCACGTTCTTTCGAAGCTCTTTGTACTTCTCACTGCTGAGTTGAAGAACAGCAATCTGGGGTTGAGCAGGTCCTACCGATTCCCACAATCTGAACACCCGTACACCAGGCTCTATCGCCTTCCATTCGGGTGGAGCGACGCGGTCCATGGGCAGTTTCCTTTCAAGTTGGATTCTTGGTCCACATCACACACACTGTCAGGTTCGTCGTGACGCCTACTCTCTCTGCACGAGCATACATAAAGCGGGAGTGGCGACAAATGCGCTAAGGAAACACTTACTGCGCGGAATTTGACTCTCTCAACACTCACCCTGTCAAGCGAACGAGGCCGCAATGTTCGATTTTCGTGCACCTCACAGCCCCCTCAAAAGGGAGGTTCACGAATGTCATAAACCTCGTCAATGCAGACAGGATGGTTGCATGCACGCAGCATAATGGCGAGCCCGGCCAGAAAATTGCCGGTCAGCGCTGGCGCTTTGGATTATTGAAGGTTTGCCCGTCACTCAGAACTTGTGTGCACTCCAAAGAAAGTTAGCGGTAAATCACCGAGAGATATAATTCAAGCACCGTTGAGAATTGGGTACCGCCGAAATTTCAACAGGGGGCATCGTGAGTATTCATCACCGTTCAGTCATGATCGCGCTGCTAAGTCTGTGTCTGGCAACGTCTGGACAGTTGGCCGCACAATCGCACCAGGTTTCGGGCCCCGGGATGAATCAGACAGAGAGTGCAGTCCCTGGTCTTCACGACTTCGCCTTCCTGGTTGGTCAATGGCAGGCCCATCATCGAAAGCTGAAGCAGCGACTCGCCAACAATCACGAGTGGATTGAATTCGAAGGCACGTTGTTGAATCAACCGCTTATAGGGAGTTACAGCAATGTGGACGATACACTGCTCAGCGTTCCCGGCGCTCCCTATCGCGGTGTCGCTCTGCGGTCCTTCGACCCGAAGGCGCAGCAGTGGTCAATCTGGTGGCTCGACAGCAGGACACCATCCGAACCGTTGAATCCGCCCATGATTGGCGGCTTCCACAATGGCGTGGGCACTTTCTATGGGGATGATGCGGTCAAGGGAAAGCGAGTTCGGGCGCACTTCATCTGGTCCAACATCACTCCGACATCGTGCCACTGGGAGCAAGCGGCCTCGCCAGACGAGGGCAAGACCTGGGAGACTAACTGGGTGCAGGACATCACACGAGTTCGCTGATTCGAGGGGATCGACAATAATTCCAGCATGCGACAACCTATGCGGCATGTAATGGCGCTTCGCGTTTCCAAAGCGGTTCTCGTTCTTGCAATCGCACTTTTCTACACGATTCTGGTCCTAAACAATGTCACGGATTACGGCTCCAACTATGAGTTTGTCCGCCACGTCCTGATCATGGACTCAACCTTTCCTGGGAACCACCTCATGTGGCGCGCCGTCATTTCGCCGCTAGTACATACCGTCTTCTACATCGGCATCATCGCCTGGGAATCAGTCACCATGCTTCTATGCTGGTGGGCTGGTATTCGGTTGCTGAAATCGTATCGTGCGGACAGGGCGCAATTCGCCGCTGCACTGAACGTCGCGATGATTGCGCTGACGACGAGCTTGCTGATGTGGTTGGTGGCATTCCTCGATGTCGGAGGCGAATGGTTTCTAATGTGGCAGTCGAAAATGTGGAATGGTCAGGAAGAGGCATTCCGAATGTTTACCATTGTCGGTGTGGTGTTTTTGCTTGTGGTGCAACGCGAGCCAACTCCCGATTAGCCGGCACTACTGAAGTAATGAGGAAACCGGGGACAGACGCAACGTTTCCAAGTGTTTCGACGAATGGAAAATCGGTGAACGTCCCGTCTGTCCCCGGTCCCCGTCCCCCGGTTTGCCTACTTTCCGAAGGCCTGGGCGATCTGGCCGACGAGCTTCGCCCAGCCCATATCCATGGCCCCGTAGACCTCGCCAGCCTCCGGTCGCGCATTATCTTTGAGGATCTCCACCATCAAGGTTGCATAGTCCGAGATAATAACGCCCGCCTGCAGCATGCGCAGGATTCCAGCCTGCCGCTTGGTTTCGCTAAATGTGCCTGAGGCGTCGACCGCCACATAAGCGTCGAGCCCTTTTGCCACGGCTGTCATGGCCGGAAAAGCCGCGCAGACTTCGAGCGAGATGCCCGCGAAGATAAGCTTCTTGCGGCCGGTGGCTTCGATCGCGCCGGCCACGCGCACATCGTCGAATGCATTGACCGACGAACGATCAATGATCTCGATGCCCGGAAGAGCCTCCACGAGTTCGGGGATTGTCGGACCCCACATGCTCTCGCGCGCTGTCGTGGCAGCGACGATCGGCAGTTTCAATGCTTTTGCAGCTCTGGCCAAAGCAACTACATTGTGTTTCAGTTCGCCGGTGGAATAGTCCCGGACGCCCGTCATGAGGCCGACCTGATGATCGACGAGCACAAGCGCTGCGTTTTGAGAAGTCAGCGGGTCGTAGGGACGCGGTTGAGTATTCATTGCATTCTCCTCTGCATTGATCCTGGAATCGGTCAATTACTTGGGCCGGTGGGCCGTTTACTTTACGTTACGTGTCGTTTTATATTAAAACTGGACTGCACCCGTGTCAATGGAGCTTACGTTGTGTTCCGTTAGAATTAAGTTCTATGAAGAAGAGGGTGCTTCCCGCTGCGCGCAAAGGCCGGCCCCGAAGTGAAATGGCCGCGTCGCATTCTGCCATCATGGATGCGGTCTATACCTTGCTTCAACAAAAGTCAGTGCGAGACTTGACGATCGAAGAGGTCGCCAAGCGGGCCAGCGTAGGCAAACCCACTCTTTATAAATGGTGGCCGACCAAGGCAACCTTGGTGTTGGCTATGCTCTGCGAGCGGATGGCTCCCAATCTGGAAAAGCCGACAATTCTGACGGCGGAAGAGTCTCTGCGCCTTCGGGTACGGCGGTTGATCGACGCCTTCAACGGGCCGTTCGGCAAGATCGTTGCCGGATTGATCGCCGAGGGCCAGAGCGAGCCAGCCATCCGACAGGCGTTTTTCGACCGATGGGTTAGTCCCAGGCGGAGTGCTACTCTCACCGATCTGCAGAGAGGCAAGAATGCAGGCGAGTTGCGGTCAGATACGGAACCTGGCCTGGTCAACGACGCAGTCTTTGGTGCGATCTATTACCGCTTCTTATTGGGCTCGCGTCCTTTCACCAGACGATTCGGCGAAGAATTGGTCGAGCAAGTCATCCGTGGGCATCGCTCGGGAAATGCACGGAGTTGATGGAGACGAGAATGCGGGTTTCGAAATAGCCTTCTCGATGGGCGCCCATTCAGCGTTCATTAGGGCCACCCACTAGAGTCGCGCTGGAAAGACTACGAGATGCGAAAAGGGTTTACGAGAAAACCACAAGCAGACGAGCCCGCGCCGCTAGTCAAGAACTACATCACGCCGAGCGGACTGGAGCGCCTCAAAGATGAGCACCGGTTTCTGCTCACCAGGGAACGCCCGGCGGTGACGGAGGTCGTGGCGTGGGCTGCCGGCAACGGCGATCGCAGTGAAAACGCTGACTATCAGTACGGCAAGCGGCGGCTGCGGCAGATCGATGGGCGGATTCGCTTTCTCACGAAGCGAATCGAAGCCGCGGAAGTGGTGGACCCGGAAGCCAGGAGAACGGGGCAAGCGGCGACGAGGGCATTCTTCGGAGCGACCGTGCGCTATGCCAATGCCGCGGGAGTATCGCGAGTGGTGAGCATCGTGGGCACAGACGAAATCGATCTCAACCGCAACCACATCAGTTGGGTGTCACCTCTGGGGCGCGCGTTGATGAAGTCGGCAGCGGGTGACAGCGTAGTCCTTCAATTGCCGGACGGTACAGAATACCTGA
>Ga0308309_10000581_pt1 | contig 23037 bp, 20 predicted proteins | sample HubBroMetageWFT5_FD_192491 | JGI IMG/M metagenome (GOLD analysis project Ga0308309, IMG submission 192491) | Warmed and freeze-thawed soil microbial communities from the Hubbard Brook experimental Forest, New Hampshire - Hubbard Brook CCASE Soil... | ecosystem: Environmental > Terrestrial >...
AAGAGCGCCGCTCTCCGCAAAGTGCTCGACCAGGTTGCGATTGTCGCTCCCACGGGGTCGACAGTGCTCCTGCACGGCGAGACCGGGACTGGCAAGGAACTGTTCGCCCGGGCGATCCATAACATCAGCCCGCGTCGCGAGCGCACTTTCGTCCGACTTAACTGTGCCGCCATACCCTCCGGGCTGGTAGAAAGCGAACTGTTTGGTCATGAAAAGGGCGCGTTTACCGGAGCCCTGATGCAAAAGAAGGGCCGGTTCGAGCTGGCAGATCAGGGCACTCTCTTTCTAGATGAAATCGGTGATATCAGTCTGGATCTGCAGCCAAAGCTGTTGCGCGCTCTGCAGGAACATGAATTTGAGCGACTGGGGAGTACGAGAACAATTCGCGTCAACGTTCGCCTGATTGCCGCAACCCATCGCGATCTGCAGACAATGATACGTAACAACCAGTTTCGCGAAGACCTTTTTTACAGACTGAATGTTTGCCCGATTGAGATTCCTCCGCTTCGCGAAAGACGCGAGGACATTCCGCTCTTGGTGCATTATTTTGTTTTGCGCCATTCCCGGCAAATGCAAAAGCGCGTCAAATCAGTTCCGAAGCAGGCAATGGAGGCGCTGGTGAGCGCCGATTGGCCGGGCAATATTCGGCAGTTGGAAAACTTCATCGAGCGTTGTGTGATCTTCACGCAAGGGGACGAACTGAATGTCCTACGAGCAGAGTTGAAGAAACCATTAGTTCGGTCCGGCGCTTCAGCCGCACCAAGTTTCGAACAAGCCGAGAGGCAAGCCATTATAGATGCATTAATCGGCGCCTCCGGGAGAATAGCCGGCCAAGGCGGAGCCGCAGAGCGACTGGGACTGAAGCGAACAACGCTCCAAAACAAAATGAACAAACTGAACATCAGGCGTGCTGAGTATTCCGGGTAAGAATCGGGCTGTTCTGGAAACGGGCCCCAGAGCTTGCGGACTGGGCGGGATCAGGGCCTTTTGTTTTATCGAATCACGGGTTGAGTCTCATCGGAACGGGTGCCATAATCTCTGCCACCGCTCGGCTACAAACATGGGGAAAATAGCTCCTTGCCGATCCGTCCTCGTTCGCTTTAGCCTGCCGCGCACAACACTAACGGCCATCTTGGCCGGTTATCTTCTTTATGTATTGTTAGGCACAGCATCGGTTCACGCCCTCGATGGGAACAAGCATCTCACCCAATACATACACACGGCTTGGCGAACACAAGATGGCTCTCTGCCGGCCGGCATGTTTTCGATCACGCAAACCTCCGACGGTTTTCTCTGGTTCCTATCTCTCCCGGGCGATGTCTACAGGTTCGATGGCGTTCGGTTTCTGTCTTGGCGATTGCCTGCTGGTGTTTCAAACGGACCAATAGGGAAGATTTTCGCCGACCACGTAGGTGGGCTCTGGGTAGTAGGGGATGAGCTCGTGCACTGGAAAGATGGAGTTGTTACTGCTCACTTCGAGCTGGAAGGGCTTCAACAGTTTCAAATCATCAGCGAGGATCCTGACGGCTCTTTGTGGGTAGCCCTACGCGCCTCAGATGCACCCCTTTGCCATGTTACCGACAGCGCCGTTAAGTGTTTCGGAAAGGACGACGGAATGCCCATTTCCAGCGTCAATTCTTTACTGGCTGACGGAAAAGGTGGCTTTTGGCTGGGGGGGGAGGGAACTTTAGTCCACTGGCATGCTGGAGTCTCGGAGACGTACAACGTGGGAAAACACGACCTCGCGAGCCTGGCATGTGGTCCCGATGGAACTTTGTGGCTGGGCACGGACGAGGGTTTAGGACTTGCACGTTTCAAAGATGGCGCGGTGAAGCCGTTCGTCACTCCCACCTTCGACGGAAATAGGCTCGCCGTTACCAGCATGATGTTCGATCGTGACGGCAATCTCTGGGTCGGCACCGATGCAAAAGGGCTCTTTCGTATCTATGGAAATACTGTGGAGGCCTACGGTCATACCGAGGGTTTGTCCGGCGATTCCGTGTGGGCACTTTTTGAAGACCGAGAAGGCATTGTCTGGGCCGGAAGCACAAGCGGAATAGACAGTTTTCGTGATCCACGTATCGTGACGTTCTCGGCCGCGGAGGGATTAGGGAAGGATTTAGCGGCGGGCATTCTGGCAGGCAGAGACGGGACAATCTGGGTCGCAAATAATGGATCGCTCGATCGCATTAAGAACGGGACTGTCTCATCCATTCGCAGGAGCAATGGTCTTCCCGGTGATCAAGTCGCCTCCTTACTTGAAGACCGCGCCGGCAACATGTGGGTGGGAGTGGATGACGGACTATATCTGTTCAAGGATGGCCGATTCCACCGCATCCCGGAACCCGACCACCAACCGCTTGGAATGGTCGTTGGAATGGCCGAGGACATCGATGGCAATATTTGGGCAGAATGTGCAAGCAAACCCAGAAAGCTTGTGCGCATACGCGATTTCCAGGTGCGCGAAGTTTTCCCGGCCTCACAAGTTCCGCCTGGGCATAACCTCGCCCCAGATCCACACGGAGGAATTTGGATCGTCACATCAAAGGGAGACTTGGTGCTGTTCCGGAACGGCATTCTGGAAACAAAGGTTCCGCTCAGTCGAGGAAGTTCTTCGCTAAACCGCCAAATCTTGGTCGAGGCAGACGGTTCCATTCTCGTAGGCTCCGAGGACGGGCTGGTGGGATGGCGGGAGGGCAAACTGCAGCGCATGACGACGAAGAATGCTTTGCCCTGCGACTTCATCATCTCCTTCGTTAAGGATAAAGAGAAACGCTGGTGGCTTTACACTCGTTGCGGCGTAGTGGAATTATCAGATTCTGAGCTGCAACGATGGTGGGCCAGCTCGGATGCGATGGTTCAAAACCGAGTCTATGACACATTCGATGGGGCACAGCCAAACATAGGTTCTTTCAATCAGGCCGCATACTCCCCCGATGGACGGGTGTGGTTTGCCAGTGGAGTTGTCGTACAGATGGTGGATCCATCCAATCTCTCGCAGAAAGCGCTCCCGTCACAGGCGTACATCGAATCGCTCGTCGCTGACCGAAAAGAGTTCAAAGCAACGCCCAACCTCAAGGTTCCGCCGAATCCTAGAGACTTACAAATTGACTACACGTCACCCTCCTTCTCGATTCCACAGAAGGTAGATTTTCGCTACCGCCTCGACAATTATGACCGTGATTGGCGCGATGCCGGTACCCGCCGGCAGGCGTTCTACACGGCGCTGCCTCCGGGCAAGTACTCATTTCGCGTGATCGCGTCCAATAGTGACGGTGTCTGGAACGACAACGCCGCCAAGCTGGATTTCTCGGTCGCTCCCGCGTACTACCAGACGAACTGGTTCCGTGCTCTGTGCGCAGCCGTGCTCTTGGCATTACTGTGGGCGGCTTACCAATTCCGCGTCCGGCAGCTGCATCATGAGTTCGCCATGACTCTGGAGGCGCGAGTCGGTGAACGTACACGGGTTGCAAGGGACCTTCACGACACTCTGCTTCAAAGCGCACACGGGCTGCTGCTTCGATTCCAAACGGTTTCCCAGTTGCTGCCGGACCGCCCGATGGAGGCGAAAGAGAAGCTAGACAATGCGATCGATCAGACTGCGGACTTCATCACCGAAACCCGGGATGAGGTGCAGGGATTGCGGGATTCCACGGTACAAAACAATGACCTCGCGCTAGCCATAAGCACTCTGGGGCAAGAACTCGGAACCGACCCAGCCAATCATCAACCTACCTTCCGTGTCGCCCTTGAGGGCGAGGCGCGAAATCTGCATCCCATCCTCCGAGACGAGATCTACAAAATTGCTGCCGAAGCGCTGCGGAACGCGTTTCGCCACTCTCAGGCACGGCAGATCGAGGTTGAAATCCGTTATGACAATGAGCAATTCCGACTTCGGGTGCGGGACGATGGAAAAGGCGTTGATCCAGCGATTCTCTCCAGCCAAGGCAGCGAGGGACACTACGGCTTGCCCGGGATGCGGGAACGCGCAACTCTTATCGGAGGTAAGCTAGTGGTGTGGAGCGAAGTCGATGCAGGCACAGAAGTGGAGCTGCGCATTCCTGCCCGCACGGCCTACGCGACAGCACAGAGGCGTCCGTGGTTTTCACGCAAAGCGAAGGCATGAAGTAGGAGCTCATGAGCGCCTGCATCTCGCAAATTCGAATTCTTGCCGTTGACGATCATCCAATGCTGCGCCAGGGAATCGCCGGTCTGGTTGGCATTCAGACCGACATGATTTTGGTAGGCGAAGCATCCAACGGACGCGATGCCATTCAGCAATTCCGGACGCACCATCCGGACATCACGCTCATGGACTTGCAGATGCCGGAGATGAGCGGCATCGACTCCCTGATTGCGATTCGCAACGAATTTCCCAATGCAAAAGTGATTGTGCTGACGACATACGCAGGCGATACGCAAATTCTCCGTGCGCTTAAGGCCGGTGCTCAGGCCTATCTGCTCAAGAATACGTTGCATAAGGAATTACTGGAGACGATCCGCGCCGTGCACACTGGAAAGAAGATCCTTTCGCCAGAAGTCTCGTACCAGGTCGCCGAGCACGCGACGGATGACCTCCTGACGCCCGCAGAGATCCTTGTCTTGAGACTGATCGCAGCTGGGAATGCGAACAAGCAAATTGCGGATCAACTCTCGACCACGGAGGAAACCGTCAAGAGTCGAGTCAAGAGTATTCTTTCTAAACTAGGCGCCAACGATCGAACGCACGCCGCCATGATCGGCCTGAAGAGAGGAATCATCGAGCTGTAGTGTCCACCCACCTTCCTTGTATGCCGCAGGCGCAAAACCCCTAAAGAGGGACGATCCGGGCTCTATTTGGGGTTTCGGTTCGCCTCACCAACAACGGAAACTAATAACGTCTCGACGGGTGCGTTTTTGCGACGATTATATTCCACATTCGCTGGCGGTTGGCCTGGCGCAGGATTGCTTCTCATGCGCGTGGTTGTCGGCTCCGTGCTGATTGTGCACGCGGGCTTATGGCTGTGGAGCGATCTGCCGCCGATGAATATGACGATTCCCGCTGTGCTCTTGATGGGAGCAGGAATACTGCTGATCGTAGGACTATGGACACCCATCGTCGGAACGTCCATAGCAGTGATTGAAATCTGGAACATCCTTACGCTGGCCGGAGACAAATCGGTTTGGCTGCTGTTGGGAACCGCCGGTGCCGCTCTCGCAATGTTAGGACCGGGTCGATGGTCAGTCGATGCGCACCTCTTTGGATGGCGGCGCGTCGAAGCTCCACCTCGCAAAGCGAGCCCTAACTCTCTTTAACACGCTTCCCTTAAATTTCTTTGCCTCAGAAGAGGGTGAAATTGCCCACCCAAGAGTCTGCGATTTGGCTCCATGTGGGGTTGTCGGAAAGCGGAACTGAATTGGAGAATGGTTCATCACTAGACCAACAGGGTCTGCATTCAAGTTTAAGCCAATACGGTTGAACAAGCAGTAGGGAGGAAAGTATGGGAGACGCAGGTGTTGCTTTCACGGACTTCGGAGGCTTCGCAGGAACAAGTTTTCCCGAAGTGGCCCAGCTGGAAGAAGAGGGCCTTTACGTTGAATCGGAAATGGGCTCCGAGTACAATTTTGAGGACATCGTCGGCAAGAGCGCCGCTCTTCGCAAAGTTCTGGATCAAGTTGCGATTGTCGCTCCCACGGGGTCGACAGTGCTCCTACATGGCGAGACCGGCACTGGCAAGGAACTCTTCGCGCGAGCAATTCATAACCTCAGCCCGCGTCGCGAGCGCACTTTCGTCCGGCTTAACTGTGCCGCCATACCTTCCGGGCTGGTAGAAAGCGAACTGTTTGGGCATGAAAAGGGCGCTTTCACCGGAGCCCTGATGCAAAAGAAAGGCCGGTTCGAGCTGGCAGATCAGGGCACTCTCTTTCTAGATGAAATTGGGGATATCAGTCTCGACCTGCAGCCAAAGCTGTTGCGCGCTCTGCAGGAACGTGAGTTTGAACGACTGGGGAGTACGAAGACCATTCGCGTGGACGTTCGTCTGATTGCCGCAACCCATCGCGATCTGCAGAGCATGATACGTAACAACCAGTTTCGCGAAGACCTCTTCTACAGATTGAATGTTTTTCCGATTGAGATTCCGCCGCTTCGCGAAAGACGCGAGGACATACCGCTCCTGGTGCACTATTTTGTTTTGCACCACGGGCGACAAATGCAAAAGCGCATTAAATCCGTTCCGAAACAGGCGATGGAGGTGCTGGTGAATGCCGATTGGCGAGGTAACATTCGCGAGTTGGAAAACTTCATCGAGCGATGCGTGATTCTCACGCAAGGGGACGAACTGAATGTCCCACGTGCAGAGTTAAGGCGATCTGCTGCTTCAGCCGCATCAACTTTCGAACAGGCTGAGCGGCAGGTCATCATCCAAGCCTTGAAAGCCGTCTCGGGGAGAATCGCCGGCCAAGGCGGAGCCGCAGAGCGCCTCGGCCTGAAACGAACAACGCTCCAAAACAAGATGTACAAGCTGAACATCAGTCGCGTTGCGTATACCCAGTAACAATCCGTTAGCTCTTGAACGTTCCTTCTGAAGCTTCTCAACCCCGACCCCCTGAGGCCCACGCCCGCATGACGGCAGTGCCCGTCAGTCGGGCACAGGTGACCCCAGACACACCTCGACGGTTGCTTGTGCTTTCAACAACTTACGTAGACTCATTTCTGGCATAAGACCTGCAACAACTTGACATGATTCTCTGCAGCCGACTGCCGATGGCTGCTTAGATTCTCACGGAGGTGAGATGCTGCGCGTTGACATACGCGATTCCGCGAACGCCCTGAGCCTCAAGCTTGAAGGTCGATTCACGGGTAATGACGCACACAATACTTGTGCGCTCATGGGGCGTTGCCATGACGGAATGACACTGATCGTCGACCTTACCGAAGTCACGTTCATCGACTCGGTAGGGGAAGAAGTACTATCGGTTTTTGGTCGATTCGGGGCGAAATTCGTTGCCCCAACATCTTATACACTCGATACATGTGAGCGGCTGCATCTTCGCCTTGCTACGAGTCAGGCATCGGGTACGTCAGGCACTTCCCGCCCAAACGCTGGCCGACGGAAGCCCCGCTAAATGCGGCCCACAAACGCATCCTAAAACTCTCAGGCGCTCACGTTCTTGACTTGCTATGTGACTCTCCACTTGAATTTCCCTCCGGGTATTGCACCAATGAGCTTGCTGTTCTCCGCATAGACGTATCTCTGTGCATCCTTAATCCCTGTCGTCCATTTTTTTGAGCGAGAGATCTACCTTGCGACGCTGTCTGATCGCCCTGCCGAAATGAATCGAGACCTCAAGCCCCGCCGTAATCACGGACCCGCGGCACCTAGAAGCGGCATTGCCCGCATACGGGCAGCCCAGCGCGGCAAGAGCCTCTCCTGCCCATGTAAATTCAACTACTTGCGAGACACATGAATTGGCATGTCTTATGCACTGCTCATAACTGGGAGCAACACGATGAACTTAATTGCTTCGAAAAACAAAGCGACGCGCTGGCGAACAGGCCAGTCGATACAGCCGCATTCACTCGGCGCCAGAGGATTTCGTAAGACGACCGCGTGGAAACGCCTGTTGCTGATTTTCGCGCTCTTGGCCGGAGCATTCCCGGAGTTGACATTGGGTCAACAACAACAGGTCTCCTCGGGCGATGTCGATGCTCAGCTTCTCACGCTCGATGACGCGGTGACGCTAGCACTCCAACAAAACCGACTTGTAAAGAACTCGGTGCTGGAGGCTCAGAAATACGACTTTCAGGTGAATACAGCTCGCAGCCGCCGGAAGCCCCAATTTCAATTCTCCATGCTGGGAGGCGAGCTCTTGCAGCCGTTTGACTTTACTATTCCGAAAGGTTCGTTAGGCACCTTTCCGGGAACTGGGCCAATCCCGTCAACGAACGCCAAAATCCACACGCCTGCGGTGTTCACTACCTACCTGACCGGCAGCATCGACCAACCGTTGACACAACAATACAAGATCGGTCTCGGGATTCACGCGACGGAATTGGGACGCGACATCGCCCGTGAAGATGTACGCGGCGAGCGCCAGAAAATCGCTGCGGAAGTCCGAAGCGCATATCTTCATCTTGTCGCGACCCAGGCGGGCGTCGATGCCGGGCGCGAAGCGGTCAAGACACTCGAAGAAGCAGAGCGCGTCACCACGCAGTACGAGACTGAGAAGAAAGCGCTACGGGGCGATGTACTCGATGTCGAGGCGCGGTTAGAGAAGTCGCGTTATGAGTTCTCCGTCTCAGAGGATGGCTTGGTAACACAACGTGAGGCGTTGAACCAATTGCTTGGCCGCGATCTAGCCACGCCTTTTCGTGTTGACTTCGTTCCAGAGCAGGACGCCAGCGATCTCACGCTCGATTCGGCCCGCCAGGAGGCTCTGGCAAAGCGCCCGGAAAATCGGCAAGCGAGTCTGAAAGAAAAGCAAGCCGAGTATGAGCGGCGTCTCGCGAAGGCCGAATACATCCCGGACCTGAGTCTCTCTGTGCGCTATCAAGGGATCAGTAACGTGCAAGTTCTTCCTCAAAATGTTGCCACGGCTGGTTTTCTTTTGACCTGGGAGCCGTTCGACTGGGGACGCCGCCACAACAAGGTTCTCGAGGCAAGCAAGACTATCGAGCAGGCTCGCAACGGTATTCAAGAGACAGAATCGCAGATCGCTGTCGAAGTTGGCGCGAAATACCGCAAATGGCGGGATGCAGCTTTACTGCTTAAGGCCTCTCGGACCGCTCACGAAGCAGCTGTGGAACAGCTCCGTGAGACTAACAACAAATATAAACAGGAGGCTTCGCTTTTGAAAGATCTCCTCGAAGCCCAGGCCAGGAGTTCGGAAACCAATGCTCAGTATCAGGAAGCGCTTTCCTCATATTGGAGCGTCTTCGCTGAGCTGCGCAAGTCGATGGGAGAAGAGTAGCCATGAGAACAGTAGCCATGAGAACAGCCTCATCCCAAACCGGCAGCCGAGGAAGCCGAAGTGCAGTGCCAGCGAGCGCGTCCAGAATTTCAGAGAACCAGAGCAGAGTTCGAGAAAGCAATTGGAGCGGAGCAGAAATCATGGAAAACAAATTGAAGATCGGGCTCGGACTAGCAAAAGTGGCTGTTCTTCTGGTCTTGATGACAGTAACAAATGGCTGTCATCAACCCACGCAAGTCGAAGCCAAGTCTCCCACGCCAGTTCATTTAGTGGACGTGACTTTGGAATCGTCTTCACAAGATTTGCGCTACTCGGCTTCCGTCTTGCCATTCGCCCAAGCGAGCTTGTCGTTCAAATCCGCAGGCTACGTAACGGAGATCAAGCAGGTCGTGGGAGCAGATGGACGGCGTCGCGACATAGGGCCAGGAGATTATGTTAACCGCGGCTCGGTTCTCGCGCAGATTCGGCATCAGGATTTGAAGAATCAGCTTGACCAAGCCGCGGCAACGCTCGCTCAAGTCCAAGCGCAGCATGTGGAGGCAACGCAGGATTACGAGCGTGCGAAGGCGCTTTACGCTACACAGAGCTTGATCAAACCCGATTTCGATCAAGCGCAGGCCAGATTCGATTCAACCCGTGCAGGTGTGGATCAGGCCAAGGCTAGTGTGCACCAAGCCCAGCTGGCACTTGACGATGCCGATCTAACAGCGCCGTTCTCGGGATACGTCATTGTCCGGAACATTGAACTGGGAAACCTGGCAGAACCAGGGGCGACGACCTTTACCATCGCCGACACGAGCGCGGTCAAAATCGGCTTCGGCGTCCCCGAGTACGCTGTAAGGCATCTACGTTTGGGGCAACAATTCAGCATTCATCTCCAGGATGATCCGAAAGAATACAGCGGGCGGGTCACGAGTATCGCCGCGAGCGCTGACGAAAAGAATCGCGTCTTCGCTATTGAAGTGACCGTACCTAATCCAAAGAGCTATCTGAAGCCCGGGATGATCGCCTCGCTCACTGTGTCTGGAGTTCAAAAGGCTCCGGTTCCCGCAGTCCCGCTAAGCGCCGTTGTTGCCGACCCCGCATCGCCTGGACACTACGCGGTTTTCGTGGCCAGGGAAGAAGGGGGCAAATGGGTGGCGCATCTGCGTGAGGTCACGCTGGGCGAAACGCACGAGAGCGATGTGGCAGTCGACGGTGTAAAGCCAGGGGAAAAGATCGTCGTCGTTGGGGCCGCCGGTTTGAAGGACGGCGATTCGGTACAGGTTCTTCCATAGAGGCAAGGGAAAAAAATGACACACGAAAACGAGCAAGACATCACTAATCGCCGGAATGTTCCAAGATTCTTCGTCGAGCATCCGCACATCTCCTGGATGTTTCTGGCCGGAGTCCTGATGTGGGGTTGGTTCGGCTATAAGTCCATGCCGCAACGAAAAGACCCGGAAATCCCAGTGCGCGTCGGCGTCGCGGCTTGTCCCTGGCCCGGAGCGACCGCGCAACAGGTCGAGCAATTCATTACGCGTCGAATTGAGGATGTCGCCGCCGAGAATAAGACCATTCATCCGGGAACGGATGCGGACTACGGCATTAAGTCGATATCCCTTCCGGGCTATTCGTTTGTGACCATACAACTGGATGAGGGCATCGCCGATACGAAGCGGCAATTCAGCGATATTAACCTTAAGCTGGACGCCCTAAATTCTCAGCTGCCTCAGGGCGCGGGTCCAATCAGTTTCCAGAGCGATTTTGGAGATACCGCTGCTCTCATGCTCACGGTCGCCAGCCCAAAGGCGGACGACGTTGAAATTGCGGCTCGCGCCAATTTCGTTGAGGCCGCGATCCGCAAAGCTCGCGGTGCAAAACAGCAGAATCGAGAGGGACAGCGCATTACGGTGATAGATTCCTTTCCTCAATCCATCTCTGCAAAGGAAGTCCTCGACACTGGATACCTATTTCAAGCGGAAGCGCAGAGCGCTGGAATAATTCGAGACTCGGAAATCATTCAGGGGAGTGGATTCATCGGACTCGATGGTGTTTCCGATGCAGATGACAGCTCCATTGAAGCGTTCGTCAAACGGTTCATCTCGCAGCGCCTAAAACGGTCCGAGCTACATCCTGACGCGTGGGAGCCAACAATCATTCGCGATCCGAGCGAGACACGGACGAAACTAGCCAGCGTCGCCGGCGACAAGTACAGCTACGCCGAACTCGACAATTATTCTGACTTGATTGGCCGAACGGTCCAGGGAGCTCCCGAAGTTTCCAAGGTCGAACGGCGGGGTGTTTTGTCGCAGACCATCTATCTCGATTATTCGCAGGACCGGTTGGCTGCCTACGGATTGCGTCCTGCTGATCTCTCCAAAGTCATTTCGGCTCGGAACATCATTGCGCCGGGTGGGACGGTGGAAACGGGGGAACACAGGATTACGCTCATCCCTTCCGGTCAATTCGACAACGCCAGGAGCATCGGCGATGTAGCTGTATCCGCCTCGTCACAGGGTGCCCCAGTGTATTTGCGGGATCTCGTTCAAATCAGCCGCGGGTACGAAGCTCCTGCCGCATACCTCAATTACTACACATGGCGAGACACCAGTGGGCACTGGCAACGTAGCCGGGCCATCACCTTGGCCGTTTACATGCGCGATAAGAAGCAAATCGCGCGCTTCGGACAGTCCGTGAATTCGAAGATTGAGCAACTTCGCCAAGTTCTTCCCGCCGACCTGATTTTGGCGCACACGTCCGATCAACCGCTCCAAGTGAAGGAGAACATCAATCTGTTCATGCGCGCACTTGTCGAGGCCATCATTCTCGTGGTCATCGTTTCGCTGCTCGGATTTTGGGAGTGGCGCCTAGCGCTGATTATGGCTCTCGCCATACCGATTACGCTGGCGATGACATTTGGCGTCGTATATGTATTGGGAATTGATCTGCAACAAGTCTCCATCGCATCGCTGATCATCGCACTTGGCCTTCTCGTCGACGTGCCGGTAGTCGCTGGCGACGGCATAAAACGTCATTTGGCAGAAGGGTTTCCGCGCACGACAGCGTGCTGGCTCGGACCTACAAAGCTTGCAACCGCGATTTTCTACGCGACGATCACGAACATCATCGCCTACCTGCCATTTCTGATGCTGAGCGGCAATACCGGCGAATTCCTGAAGAGCCTTCCCATCGTAATGACGGCTTCCTTGCTGTGCGCGCTTTTTGTGGCGATGACGTTTGTCCCGTTCCTGGGTTACTACATTCTGCGCGCCCCGGCAAAGCCCGAACCAACCATCGAGGAGAGACGGCGTCGAGGGTTTTACGGCTTCTATAACAAACTCGTCGGCAGGGCTATAAAACACCGTTGGGCCGTCCTCGGTGGGTCTCTGGTTTTCCTAATCATAGGCGGGTTGTTCGGCTCTCGGCTTAAAACCCAATTCTTTCCCGAAGATGTCCAGTATTGGTTTTATCTGGATATATGGCTGCCGAATGAAACTCCCTTGAGCGTTACCAACGATGCTGCCGTGCAGGCTGAACGAGTCGTCCGTCAGGTCATTGAAAATTCAACCGGCGCCACAACCAAGGAGAACCGTGGTCATCTTCTTAAGTCGCTGACGACTTTTACCGGTGGTGGCGGGCCTCGCTTCTGGTTCTCGGTATCACCGGAAATGCCGCAGACCAACTACGCGCAAATGATTGTTGAGATTACCGACAAGGAAGCTTCGCCAAAGTTAGCTCGCCCGATCCAGGACGCGCTGGCCAAGGAAGTACCGGGAGCGTGGATTACGGTACGCCAGCTCCAAACGAATCCTGTCGAGAATCCCGTAGAGCTGCTGATTTCCGGGCAGGCAGACGTCGACGCGAGAAATGAAGCTAGCGATGTACGTACGCTGAGACAGATTGCCCGGCAGGCTGAGGATATCGTTAGTCAATCTCCCGGCATTTCCGTCCTTCGGGATGATTGGTTCCCGGATGATGTTCAGCAGAGGATTCAAATCGATCCTGACCGCGCAAACGTAGTGGGAATCACCAACGCGGATGTCGCGAACGCCTCGACCGCCGCCATGAGCGGCACGACAGTGGGCGTGTTCAAGGAAGGCGACAAGAACATCCCCATTGTGGCGCGCCTTCGTATGGAGGAGCGTGCCCAGCTAGCCGACATCAAAAACCTGTATGTTTACTCTTCACAAACGAACAATCGAGTACCTCTGCTGTCGGTCGCGACGGTCGGAAATTCTTTGGAAACAGGTCGCATCGTCCGGCGTGAGCATTTTCGTACCATTTCCATACTTTGTTATCCACGGCCCGGTGTTCTCGCCTCACAAATACTCGAGCCCCTTCTTCCAAAATTGCAGGAGTTCCAGAAAAATCTTCCCCCCGGTTATCAGCTTCGGATCGGGGGCGAAAGAGCAAAGCAAATAGACGGATTCAGCAACTTGAAAATCGTTCTGCTGATTTCTTTGATTGGAATTTACTTGGCGCTGCTCGTTCAGTTCAATAACGCGGTAAAACCTCTTCTGGTATTCGCCGCGGCACCGTACGGTGTGATCGGCTCTCTAATCGCTCTCTCGATTATGCATACGCCCTTTGGATTTATGGCTTTTCTGGGCATCGCCAGCTTGATCGGCGTGATCGTTAGCCACGTGATCGTGCTGTTCGATTTTATCGAGGAAATGCATGCGAAAGGGGAACCGTTGGAGCAGGCGCTTCCGGACGCGGGGATCCAGCGTATACGGCCCGTGATGATCACCGTGGGAGCGACAATCCTCGCCCTTTTCCCACTAGCTTTGGAAGGCGGCCCTCTATGGCAGCCTCTATGCTACGCGCAAATTGGCGGACTTGCCGTCGCAGCCTTTACCACGCTGCTGTTGGTACCGGTGCTTTACAGCATCTTCGTTCTTGATCTGAAAATCATCCGTTGGGAAACGAAACAACCTCCCGTGGAGACTGAAGGTCGCCCGGCGCCTGAAATGGTGCCACACACCAGCTGATGACTAAGGTCAGTTGATTTGTCCCGGCTTTGCTCGCTCGACCGGGGTGTAACGGCCATGGAAAAGACGCTCGAATGAAACAGTAAGGATGTTTAGTTCGTTGAAGGATTTTGCGATGATTCTCTTTAATCAAATTTCTGCGGCTGCTCTTCTGCTGAGTCTTACGCTCTGCTTGCAGTGCGTCGGCGTGGTTATGCTCATCGAGTGGCTAAAGCGTGTTCTGGCCAGGGACGTTCACAAACATGGGCCAGTTTACTCGGCCACCCTGGTAGTGAGATCGGCGGTTTCGATTGTAATTCTGCACGGGCTCGTGATTCTTCTGTGGGCCACTTTCTACCGGATGCGTTGCTTCCCCTCATGGGAGTTGGCCTTCTACTTCTCCGCGGTTAGCTATTCCACTGTGGGATATGGTGATCTGATTCTCCCGTCCAACTGGCGACTCTTGGGGCCGCTGGAGGCGATAACCGGTGTGTTGATGTCTGGAATATCGGTCTGTGTTCTGTTTGCTCTCGTCACCCGGTTGCTCGATCGCGACACGCAGTCCTCGCTGAGGAATTTCAACTGAACAAAGCCATGCCTAAGGTCAATATCAAGACTCCGGATTGGCTTCGCCCGATGGAAAGTATCCTTGAAGGGCTCAACGACGGAGTGGTGATTGTTGATGACCAAACTTCGCATTTATTTTCGCCACGACCTGTTTGCAAATACTTTCTTGGGTGCACGATTGGGTGCAGCTAAAAAAGTAGGAATGGCTCCGCGTCTTATGTAAGCGACACCAGACGCGGCGCTTAGATTTTTGACCGCCTCGGCTGTTAACCGAAGGGTTGCTAGTTCGAATCTAGCCCGGGGAGCCACTTCTTCATTTTTCAGCCGCTCGAAGACCAGGTCGAAGGCAAACTACGCACCGGGTTGATTTGATTTGGCCAGTACCTAAGATGCTAGGCGAATACCCCGCATCCCACTTTAGACCTGTGAAGTGAATCGCAGCGTCATTGCTCCGCCATCGTAGAAGCACATACACAGCTCTCAAATTCTTGCGCGGTTCTCTCGATTCTCGGGCCAAATTTATCGGAATTGGCATATTATTACCCGGCTATTTGTAACGGAGGCTCGAGAGATGCGCCTGATTCGTCCAATGATGTTTTGAAAGCCCGTCTCGACGGGGTGGCTATGCGTTTCTTGCTACGTTTGGTACGTCTAAGTCGTCGTATCAGAAGGCGATTTCCTGAATGGTTAGAGTCGTTTATGGCCAAAGCCTTTGATACCGCCGACACTGCTATTTGCTTGATGCCGACTGTTTGTGCGGTGCTTTTCGTCCCTCTTCACTTTTTTGAGAGGCTTCCTACCTATAATAAAAAGAGGGTAGTCACGTCTCCTCTCTACGTTCAGCCTCTGCCCTTCGCTCTCTCGACGAGCGGCCTCATGCTAGCTGTTTTTGGCTTATCGAAGGAGGCCGTTGGGGGAGCCACCAAATTCGTTTTGCTTGCCGTGGCGTTTGTCTTCGGCCTCCCCATAGTAGTTCCAATCGCCTGCCTACCTTTTTTCATTGCGGCTCTATTGCTTATGGCAAGCAGAGGACCGTTTCGCGATATCGATCTAAGAGAGTCATTGCTGCAGCTGTGTGTTCCGGTCGATCCGAGATCCTACTGGCGACTGAACCCCGAGCTCTACCTCAAAGCGCTATTTTATTTTTACGGATATCTGGTCTTTGTCCTCATTCCCGTGGCGGCAATATGCATAGGCCTCGTGACCTTGTACTCCGCAATGGAGAATTTTCTGAATCAGTGGATATTTGTTTCCGCTCGCTGGCTAATTCCGATCTTCATCGTCTGGCTAACAGCTCGATTCATATTTTATCCGTATGCGGCGCTGCTTGTGGCAAGTCGCAGGCAACCCACCTCGCTAATGAATCGTCTCCAGTTTCTAAGTGTGCAAAAGGCCGCAGAGGAGTTCTCAAAATATCCAGACGGCGTCAAGCAGCTGGCTATTTTCCGTAATCCGAGGACGCGCGGGAGCGTGGAATTGCAGCGGCTAGCAACGTCATTTCTAACGAAATGCAAGTCGGCGGAGTTTACCTATCGACGCGCATGTAGGCTGCGAAGGCAAAATCCCGGAACCAGCAACTCCGTTTACGCAGAAGCGCTGCCGCATTTCGCTTGGCCTGAGATATCTCGTGCGACGAGACTGTTACCGCTGGAATCAGCCACCCGGCGAGATCTCAAGGACGTCCTCGAACAGGTGGGCTGCGGCTGGGCTCCTGAGACCGACGAAACAATCCCTGCCGAGGAGAGCGTCTGGCGTCAGACGGTGCAGTCGCAGCCAGGCCTTAGTCCGGAGGGTCAAGCTCGCAACTTGGTGGAGGTATTCGAAGATGCAATCGCGCGCGCCGATGCTCTTGTTCGGGGGCCTGCCGATCTCCGTCAACACTACGCTGATCTACTGAGAGAATCTCTCGAAAAAGAAATTCCGTCGGCTTGGTTCGAAGTCGATCACGATTCCGCAGCATTCCAGTGGCGAGTGACTTCCATAGACGCGGAAAAATTGAAGGCAGCGGTACAATCGGCAGGTTTTGAATTAGAAGGATACCCGAGAATGAAGCAAGTTTTCGATGGGCTAGTCTCCATAAGGCTCGCCGAACGAAGCTCAAAGTCTGAAGATGCATAAGGCCAGTATCGCTGCACAAAACATGTCCCGGTTGCCCAATCCCCATAAGACACAACATGAGAAGTTTCCGATTGAGCTGATATGGAAGGTAAGACTCAACCGATAGGGGTGGAAATGCAGAATCTGTTTTGGGCTCAGGTCAAGCCGGAGCAGTGGCACCCCACCTTCAAGGGACTTTGGCAGCAACGGAATCCTTGGAATGAATGCGTCCTCGCCGAATGGGCGAGCGGATTCAAGGACCGCGATAACAAGTTCGTGAAGGAGTTTCAGACAACATTCAACTCTTCATTTTGGGAGTTGTACCTTTTCGCCTGTCTGAAGCACGTCGGATTCACGGTGGATTTCAGCCACGCATCGCCAGACTTTGTGGTGACGAAAGGCGACGACACTGTCTGCATCGAAGCTGTGATCGCAAGCCATGCTGAAGGCGAGACACCGGAATGGGACAAAGTGGCAAAACTGAAGATTGGTGAGACCGACCAAAACCAATTGCTTGAGGCGGCGTTGCCCAGAATTGCGAACGCGCTCGCGAGCAAGCACAAACTCTATCGCGAGAAGTATTCAAACCTCGAACACGTTAAGAACAAGCCGTTCATCATCGCGGTAGCGCCGTTCGACCAGCCATTTTCCTACATGGAAACGGAACGCCCGATGAGGGTGGCGCTCTACCAGTACGACATCCCCATCACCAAGCCTATTCCGTCCGAAAATCGGCGCATCATCATCGGGTGGGAATCCCAAGCATTCTTCAAGAAGCCAAACGGTACCAAGGTGGATTTGGGTTACTTTCTTGACGATCGCATGAAGGAAGTCAGCGCCGTGATCTTCAGCAACATCGCTACCTGGGGCAAGGTGCGTGCTCTGAGCGCAGATCCCAATCCCAACATTCTCTTCGGCACTAAGCGACTAAACCTCGGAGGACTCAAGCCACACCAGAAGTTGGTCCGGAAACGAGACCATCAAGAGTCCCTACTAGACGGCCTTCATATCTTTGTGAACCCCTACGCCACGAATCCGCTGCCGCCTACAATGTTCAACTGGCCGAACGTTGAATACCGCAGTGTTGACGATGATGGTTTCCCAACGGGCGAGCCGAGAGACGGAAACATCCACTGGCGGTTGACGAGAACTTACTCACCGGACACTCCCGAAGCGCGGCTACAGGAGTTTATGGACAAAGTGAACAAGTACTCCGAAGAAGAGTTGGCCAAGGATTTGGCGCAAGAAGCAGCTGATAGTGAGCCGAGATAAAAACGGCGCCTGCTTTGCAAGCAGGTAGTCGCCGACCTGGTCCACGTTGGACTCTGGATAGGTTGAGCAGATCGCCGAGCATTCGGTCGTTACCCGAATGCTCGCCTGTCACGAAAATGTCACGGTAGTCGCGGCAATTCGCGATTAATTGCGAAGAAAAGGTAAATAAAGAAGAGAAGTTGACTCATCGGGTTTCATCGCAACTTGCTGATTCCCTTCGAAAAACTCCCGCTCCGGCAAATCGTGATTAAGTTACTCAAGTGGCTGTTAACCGAAGGGTTGCTAGTTCGAATCTAGCCCGGGGAGCCAACTTCCTCTTTTGTAGTCAATTAGTTAGAGACGGTTTTTGGTTCCTCCTGTTCCGCTTGCGGCCGAACGTAGTAAAAACGTAGCAGTGGGCACGGAAATTGTGGTGCGGCAAGGCCACTGAAATTAGCGAAAAGCCCAGCATTTTGAGACATGCTGCCCGTGAAATGGGGGCAAGCCTTCGGTTCGGAACCGAATGCTCGGCAGCCGTACAGTCGATGATGGCGCTGCCTAGATCGCACGAGTGGTGTGGTGCGAGTGAACGATCCCGCGCGGGATCGTTCAGCGGAACTCCGATGGGAGGAGAGTTCGATTTGAGCGGTCAGATTCTCTTTTTTGCATCACTCCCTTAAGTCTGCGGGTCACACTCCGCGGCAGGGACCGCCGGGCTCCGTAGTGAGAACAAAGCTCTCTCGTGCACAGTTGCCACAACGGAAACGAGAAAGATCGTCAGTGTTTCGATGCCTGTGTTGAATTCCACCTTTGCCATGTAGGTTGCATTCTTTGTGCAGAACGCGGTCCACTGTCTTAGATTAGATTTGCCTCAGAAAGCAGAAAGGCCATGTTCAGTTTCGGCAGAAATAAGCGGCGGCAAGATCACTCGGGTGTCACACAGGGAACCACTTGACGGCTGTGGCGACGGTAAACTCGGAAATCTTGGTCGGTCGTGAGGATGATGGGATCGGCAAGCGTTTCGGTCATGCGAACGAGGCAAGCATCGGCGAAGCCGATGGGAACGTTGGAGTACTTCTCGATCAGCTTCACGACCGGCCCCACGTTCTCGGTAAGTGTGAAGGCGATCTGCAGAGCGCCGCGGCGAAGTAGTGCGCCGAGATTGGGGGTACCAAGCCCTCCGAGAAGGTGAAAAGCCTCGGACAGAACGGCTTCGCACGTGAACCAAGGCGGAGGCAGTTCAGAGGCTTGCGTCACGGCCCATTGGTGGTGAGCGTCGCGACCGCTAAGCAACGCTACGACGAATCCAGCGTCAACGAGGACGTTTCTGGCCATAACCTTTGGCGTGCAAATACTCCTTCTTCCGCGCAGTAAGGTCGCTCGGTAGGCCATCCACCGATCCGATAAGGTCGGTGATGGCAGTGAGGGAGGCAGTGCGGCGCCGCTGGCGGGGTGCACGCTCGAGCCATTCGCGAACTACATCCGACTTTGAGATCTTCCGTCCACGCGATTCCGCCTCAATGTCCGCCACCAGTGGCTCGGGCAATCGTACGGTCAGACTCTTCATGAAGTAATTGTATTACATCTCCGGCAGGTGTGCAAGACAAGCGAAGGTAAGGGCAAAGCCAGGCGAGCGAGACCAACGCAGTTACAGACGGCGATTTTCACCTCCTCCGGGTTGGGAGGCTGACTGTCACGAAAATGTAACGCCGTTGGCTTTCCGTACAGCCGCAGCCCGTGTTGCCGATAGATGACGACATCATATACATATCCGCAGATGACTGGCGACAATTCCGATCGGGCTCCAGCGGACGATGAGAAATTTACGAGAACCACAGCGTCCCAGATGGCAAACACTACGGCCTCGGCTTCGGTCTCGCGCAAACGCTTCGAAGCGTTAGCTCGGCGATCGCCGGGGTGCAGAAGCTCGGGTGCAATTTCGTGAACCGAAGTTGCGAATTCAACGACCGAAGACTGGCCGGGTAGCTAAGTGGTTGCGCCGCCACGTAAGACGCTCACGGCCGGCTAGACTTCGGGTTCTACCGCGAGCAGCTTACGCCGCACCTCCTCGAAATAGTCACGCGCATCGGCCTTAGTGCGAATTCCCGCGACACGTTCCCTGACTCCGGCTTGGTGTACTTCCCGTGCGAGTTCCGTTGGTTGCAGTTCTTTGTCAGTTTTCGCCGCCACATAAATGAATCCTGGCAAATTCGGCTGCTCGTCAAACGGGGTATCGGGTCGCCGGCGGTGTTTGATCTCGCAGCCCATCCAGTCGTATTTGCGCATTCGCCGCCAGTGCCTCCGCTGAGACCTTCTCGAAAATGTTCGGCACGTCTCGCGGAGCAGCGAGCGACGCGAGACTGCCTAAGTCCAATGCTGTACGGTCGCGGTTTGTCAGTGGTAGCGCGCCCTGATCCCATCGGGAAATACCATAATTCAGTGCTGGCTTTGAGTATGGTATAAGGAGACCTTATGGAGACAGCGCGCAAGATCACCGTGGAAGTGCCTCTTGACCTTCTCGAGAAGGCGCAACGAGCCAGCGGTACGGGCGTCACCCAGACCGTCCGCGCAGGGCTGCAGCTAGTTGCGGCATCGCGTACGTACGCTCGCCTGCGACGCCTACGTCGTAAGGTTCGCTTCACGCGGACCTTGGCGGAATTGAAGGCGGACCGGTGATTGCGGCTGATACGAGCACATGGATTGCCTTTCTCGCAGGCAGCGCGGGCGAGGATGTAAAGTTACTCGACAGGGCGCTCGAAGACCGATAGGTAGTTATGGTGCCGGTTGTACTCACCGAACTCCTGAGTGATCCCAAGCTCCCTTCAGGTGTTTCCGAGATGCTTCAGACGTACCTTCCATTGAGATCGCATCCGGCTCACCGAGACGCGCGTAACGACGTCGCGCCAGCACCTTTCCTCGCAACCCTCCGACCCTTTGCCGGTTGGCTGTTAACCGAAGGGGTTGCTGGTTCGAACCTCGTCCGGGGAGCCAAAGTTCTCCTCCAGGAATTGGCTACAGCCTGTCTTCTCCCGTTTCTTTTTCGCGTTCGGGCGACGTTTCTCATTGGCGACTCATGTGACCACGCTCCTGCGATGTCTTCCTTGGATGAATAAGAAGTTGCTAGTCGATATACAACCATGGTATGATGACCATAGTAATATCGGAGTCTTGAGATGAAGAAGATGGCAGCAGGTTCCTTCAAAACAAATTGCCTAGCGGTCATGGACGAGGTTCAAGCCAGGCACGAGACTGTTGTGATCACTAAACATGGCAAACCGGTGGCGAAACTCGTCCCGGTGAGCACCGACACAGATGAGATCTATGATTTCCTCGCCGGTAAGGGCGTTGTAAATGGAGACATCGTTTCGCCGGCGGTTTCGCCTGATGAGTGGGGCGAGCTCAGGTGATTATTGTAGATACCCACGTAGTGATTTGGCTAGCGTTTGACCAAGCTCAGCTCTCCAAAAAGGCAAGGAGCGCAATCGACGATACGCGCGCGAAAGCGGAAGGCTTGGCAATCTCCGATATTACGCTCTTGGAGCTGGCGACGCTTACAAGAAAGGGCCGGCTCCGGCTCGACATCAGTCTCGAATCTTTCTTGCAGGAAATCGAAGCCCGGTTCGTCGTTCTGCCAATCACCGGCCGAGCGTGTGCGCGCGCTGTGGATCTTCCAGCGGCTTATCCCAAAGATCCTGCGGATCGCATTATCGGAGCGACGGCACTTGTCGAGGGGCTGTCGTTACTTACTGCCGACCCTGAGATCCGTCGGTCCAAAGTGGTTCACACGATTTGGTGAGGAACGCCCCATCTTCGGCGCCAGGCATGCGGGAGAAAACTTGCGGGGCATCTCTAACGCCCGGCACAAGCCGTAGAGCAAGCCGATCGCTTGGAACCGCTCAAGTCCTACTGCACGGTCTGCTACTTCGGAAGAGAGCACAGATTCGCTCATGTCCGGCGAATGCTTTGACGAGCTAGGTAAAATCCAAGAGCTCTCCGGAGCAGCATCTCAATGTTGCTTGCAAGCGGAGCTACCTTCGCCTCCCGAGCACTACAAGTAGGGGAATCGCATGCCTCCATTCAGAAGCCGGCTCTGGGAGCGATTACCCGGCGAAGGATAGAACGGCTAGCAATAACTCTCGTGCTCCGGAACCAGGACCGAGCCAAAAAGTTCGATACGTGTCAACGAAGGGGAGCCAACTTCTCTTTCTTCTTCAATCCGTTACAGACGGCGATTCTCACCTTCTCGCTTTTGGCGGCCTGACTGTCACGAAAATGGAACGCCATTCGTTTTCCGTACAGTCGTTTGTTCGCTTTATCTACCGCATTGCGAACCGGGCCGGCCATCCCCAACTGGTAATGACGCTTGGTTTCCGGACTGGTGTGGCGCATGGCGCGCTCGACGACCGCATCCGGTGCCGCTTCGCAGAGACGAGTACAAAAAACGTGTCCGAGGTTGTAAATCGGAAACGCCGGCACGCCCGCTCGTTTCAACGTTGTTTTCCACGCGGTTTTCACCGTCGAGATGGGCCGGTTTGGCAGAACCGGGCTCGGGAAGAGATACTCGCTCTTTGAAGCTCCTTCCTTTTTCCATGCCTGCAAGACGTCGCAGGCGTACTGAGACAAAGGAATGGGCTCCGCCGAACTGGGGTTTTTACGTTGTTGTTCAAACGGATCAATTTGGCATCCAAGTCCACTTGAGACCAGCGATGCCAAAAGCCCTCGCTGTAGGTTCTTCCTCCGGTCTGAGCGAGCAGAATGATCGCAACGCGAAGTCCGGGGAATACTCCGCTTGATCCCGATGAACTGGACGGCTTAATTCCTGATCTATCTCTAAAGAGAGATCTGGACGAGTTTGAACGTAAGAATATTCTCGACGGTTACAATTGGGCCTTGAGCCCACGTCGTCTCAGATTCCGTGACCCGTTGACAGAACCTTACGTTCGCCAACTCCATAGAAGAATGTTCGATCAGACGTGGGAATGGGTCGGTCGATATCGAAATTCCGAAAAGAAAATTGGGGTTTTAGTTCACGAGATTCGAAGCAGTATTCCGGTGCTGCTCGGAGACGCACAATATTGGCACGCGAATAAAACCTATGCAATTGATGAGGTTGCTGTTCGAGTTCATAACAGACTTGTGTGGATTCATCCATTTCCCAACGGTAACGGAAGCCACGCGAGACTTTTGGCCGATGTTGTCGCGGTGAAATATGGCAGCA
>Ga0308309_10000582_pt1 | contig 23028 bp, 20 predicted proteins | sample HubBroMetageWFT5_FD_192491 | JGI IMG/M metagenome (GOLD analysis project Ga0308309, IMG submission 192491) | Warmed and freeze-thawed soil microbial communities from the Hubbard Brook experimental Forest, New Hampshire - Hubbard Brook CCASE Soil... | ecosystem: Environmental > Terrestrial >...
CAAATCTTTTTCCGGAGGCGCCGCAAACAACGTGTACAAACGTCCCGTATCGCAACCATATTTTTCCGCCATCTCAATCGCGCCCACCACATTGCCGCGCGATTTAGACATCGCCACGCCGCCCTTCTGTACCATCCCCTGCGTAAAGAGCCGCGTAATCGGCTCGTTGTGATTCACCAGTCCAATGTCGCGCATCACCTTGCAGAAAAAACGCGAATACAGAAGGTGCAAAATCGCGTGCGTGATTCCGCCCACGTACTGGTCAATCGGAAACCAGTAACGCACTTTTTCCTTATCGAATGGCGCCGTGCTGTTGCGCGGATCGGTGTAACGATAGAAATACCACGAAGAATCAACGAACGTGTCCATCGTATCCGTCTCGCGCCGCGCTGGGCCGCCGCACTTCGGACAAGTCGTGTTAACAAATTCCGGCGAACCGGCCAAGGGAGACTGCCCCTGCCCCGTAAGCGTCACATCTTCCGGCAGACGCACCGGCAACTGATCGTCCGGCACCGGCACAATTCCATCTTTATCGCAGTACACGATCGGAATCGGCGTGCCCCAATAACGTTGCCGCGAAACGCCCCAATCTTTCAGCCGGTAAGTAATCTCGCCCGCGCCAAATCCTTTCGTCTGTGCGTCAGCGATCATTTTTTCTTGCGCCTGCTCGGTAGAAAGGCCGTCATACGGCCCGGAATCAACCACGCGTCCGTACTCAGTGAAAGCTTCGCTCATGCGGTCCAGACGCAGCGGCACGCCAGTCTTCGGCTGCACCACAATCTTCACCGGCAAATGATATTTTTCCGCGAACTCGTAATCGCGCTCGTCGTGCGCCGGAACGCACATCACCGCGCCAGTCCCATATTCGGCCAGCACGAAATTCGCCACCCAAATCGGAATCTGCGCGCCCGAGAACGGATTCACCGCAAAGCGCCCAGTGAAAAATCCCTCTTTTTCCGCCAACGCAATATCCGCCGCGCGCGAACTCTTCTGCCGCATCGCTTTCAGTTGCGCGTTCAGCGCACCTTGGCCCGGCACTCCATTGAGAAGTTCATCAAGCTTGGGATGCCCCGCCGAAATCACCAGCGCAGAAGCGCCATAAATCGTATCAATGCGCGTGGTAAACACCTCGAGCGCCACACCCTCCATCTGCGCCACCGCAAATTTCACCCGCGCGCCCTGCGATTTTCCGATCCAATTCCGCTGCATCGCCAGCACGCGCTCCGGCCAGCCGTCCTCCAGCAGTTTCATGTCCTCTAGCAACTCATCCGAATACTGCGTGATGCGGAAAAACCACTGTTCCAGATCACGCACCTCAACCAACGTCGCCTCGTGCCGCCAACAATAGCCGTCAATCACCTGCTCGTTCGCCAGCACCGTGCAGCATTCCGGGCACCAGTTCACTTTGCTTTTCTTGCGGTACGCGATGCCCTTCTCGTACATGCGCAGGAAAAACCACTGATTCCAGCGGTAATATTCCGGCTCGCAAGTGGAAATTTCCCGCCGCCAGTCGTAACTGAATCCGAACCGCCGCATCACCAAACGAAATTCCGCAATATTCCCGCTGGTCCATTCCCGCGGATGCGTGCCATTTTTTATCGCCGCGTTTTCCGCAGGCAATCCGAACGCGTCCCAGCCCATCGGATGCAGCACATTGAATCCGCGCATGCGTTTGTAACGCGCCACCGCGTCGCCGATGGTGTAGTTGCGCATGTGTCCCATGTGCATGGTGCCGGAAGGATAAGGGAGCATTTCGAGCAGGTAATATTTCGGGCGTGAGGCGTCGTTATCTACAGCGTTGAAGGCTTGTTGCTCTTCCCACACTTTCTGCCACTTTGCTTCGATTTGCGCGGGATCATAATTTGCATGTTTGTGGTCGGAATCGGCCAAGTTCACTTCCCTCGCGTGCGTGATTTCGATTTTGCTTTCTTCTTCGTTTTGGAAGTCGTCTTCGTGCGCCGCGATTTCCCCGCTTTCGGAGATTTGGCCCCCTTCGCGCCCGACGCCTTGCTTCGATGTGGCCGCGGCTTCATCCCCTCGCCCGTAGCCGTCACCACGCGCCCTACCAATTTCCACAGCGCCGCGACGTTACGGCGATCATCCCCGGGCGCATCAATCGGTGTTTCCAGAATAAAAGCACGCGCGGCGAGCAAAGGATGATTCAAAATCCGCCCGAAAGCCTCCAGCCCAATCTTGCCCTTCCCAATATGTTCGTGCCGATCCACGCGCGAACCCACATGGGTCTTCGAATCGTTCACGTGCACCACGAACACGCGATCCAGGCCCACCGTCCGATCCAGCGCCTGCAAAGTATGCTCGAGCCCTTCCGCCGTGCGCAGATCCCATCCCGCCGCGAATGTGTGCGCCGTGTCTATGCAAATCCCCAGCGGCAGGTCCGGCGAAGAATCCAGAATCGCGCGCAGTTCTTCAAACCGCGAGCCAATCGAAGTTCCCTGCCCCGCGGTATTTTCCAGCAGAATTTTCAGGTCGCCCAGTTTCAGCCCGCGCGCCGCCTGCTTCAACCCTTGCGCAATCGCTGCAACAGCCGCCAAAGGGGTGCTCTCGCGCCCGCTGCCCGGATGCGCCACCAGATAATCCGCGCCCAAAGCGATCGCGCGCACCAATTCCTGATGAAAAGCCTGCACGGAGCGAGTGCGCAATACGGGATTCGGCGAAGCCAGGTTAATCAGGTAATTATCATGAATTACGAGAGGCCCAAGCCCGAGCTCTTTACGACGCGCGCGGAAACGAGCAGCTTCGGCTTCCGCAATCCGCATCCCGCCGCGATTCCACATCCGCGGACTCGAAGAAAAAATCTGCAGAGCGTTGGCGCCCAGGCCGTGCGCGATCTCAAGGGAGCTGCTGATATCACCTGCGATGGACGTGTGTATCCCTATGCGGATGCTACCGTCTTTCCACGCGGGAATTTCGGGGGGCGGTGGTGCTTCCGGGCGGTACTCGTCGGCGGCGTCGAAGGCTAGTGTGCTGCTGTGGTTTTCTTCCGCCATTCCCTCTGGGTGTCCGGGTGCCCTACGAGCCGCAGTGCAGGCAACGCCTCAGGGCGCCACGCGCGCACATGCTGAATCACCCATTTTAGCGGAAAGCGCACACTTCCGCAAACACTCATAAACGGAGGCCGCCGCAGCATTTGACGCCGCGACTCGAAAAAAATCTACGCCCCCGCAAATTTCCTCTTGACAACCCATAACCGTATGGTTATGATTCCCGGCATGCAACCCCAAGTCGCACAGGCCACAACCAATCACGTTTTCGCGGCGCTCGCCGACCCTACCCGCCGCGCCATTTTCGAGCATCTCGCGCGCGACGGTGAGCAAAACGTCCGCGCTCTCACAGCTCGCGCCGGCGTCTCGCAGCCTGCAGTCTCCAAGCACTTGGGAATCCTAAAACACGCCAGGCTGGTACGCGATCGCCGCGACGGCCGGGAGACCCACTACAGCGCCCAGCCGCAAGCCTTGAAGCCTATGCTCGACTGGATGGGCATTTACGCCGCTTTCTGGCACGACCGCTTTGATCGCCTCGAATCTCTTCTTAAAAGGATGGACCAATGAACGAACCCGCAGCCTCACGCTCCCTCGTGATCGAACGCGAAATGCCGCATCCCCCAGAAAAAATCTGGCGTGCGCTCACGCAAGGCCCGTTGATTGAAGAGTGGCTGATGAAGAACGATTTCCAGCCAGCCGTAGGCCACCAGTTCAGCTTCCGCTCGACACCCGTGCCGGGCTGGGACGGAGTGATAGACAGTGAAGTCCTGGTGATCGAACCGAATTCAAAGCTCTCTTACAGCTGGGGCACTATGGGAACGATGAGCGTTGTAACCTGGACCTTGACTCCGACCAAGGGCGGTACGCATCTACGCATGGAACAAACCGGTTTCCGTTCGGAACAAGACGCCGCCTACAAGGGCGCAACCTACGGCTGGACGAAGTTCATCGGCAACATGGAGCGTGTGGTTGGAGGGTTGGACTGAGCAGGATTGCACCTGAGAGGGCTGGACCAAGTAAGACCGCACAAAGGAGGGTTGGACTGACCATGAGCCAAAGCATCCTACGTTTCATTTTTCGCTGGATTCACATCGCTTTTAGCATCCCGATACTCGGTTATATCTACGGTCCGGTTGAAGAAGTTCAGAAATACGCCCCCGTTCTGCGGCATGTCTTCGTTCCGATGATAGTGATCTCGGGATTGTGGATGTGGAAAGGCCACCTCCTTCGCCGCCTTATTCCGAAACGATCGTTCCGGCAAAATGCTACTGTTTGAACCGGGCACGCAAATTATAAATATCCGGAACTTCTAGGATGAGAACATGAAAAAGTCGAACGTGAGCCAAGGCCAGCCGGCTTCGGAACTCATTTCGAAAAGAGTCGCCGAACTCGCAGACTGGCGCGGGAAAACGCTAAACCGAATGCGCAAGCTCATCAAGGCAGCAGACCCAGGCGTCGTCGAGGAGTGGAAGTGGGCGATTCCGGTCTGGTCGCACAACGGAATCATCTGCACTGGCGAATCCTACAAAAAAGTCGTCAAGCTCACCTTCGCCAAGGGCGCGTCCCTGAAGGATCCCGCCCGGCTCTTCAACTCCAGCCTCGAAGGAAACGTACGTCGCGCGATAGACATCCACGAAGGAGAAGAAGTTGACGAGTCCGCCTTCCAGGCGCTCGTTCGCCAAGCCATCGCCCTCAACAGTTTCGCCAAGCCGAAACCCAAGACAAAATCTTCAACGAAAGCCAAGTCCTAAGCGATTCTCCCCAACGCAACGCAGCAGCACGCGAAATCGCAGATGGAAGTCGCCGTCGCGCGCATGTATTATTCCGGGCGGGAGATTCGGATGATCAAGCCTCGTTTGGCCCTCTACATAATCGTTATTTCTCTATTGCTCGCGGGCGCGCGGACTCTGCCCCTTGCGGCGGATCGCGCCGCAGCCTCTGCCCCGCAAGACGTGGTAGACAGCCAAGCATTCTTGCAATCCCACATGACGCCCGCAGGCCCCGCCGCCAGCGCATCGGCAGCCGCAGTAGAAAAACTCCTCGCGCAAATGACCCTGAAAGAAAAAGTCGGCCAGATGACCCAGCTGACCATCGAGACCATTGTTGACGGCAAAGACCAGGACATTCGCATCAATCCCGAAAAGCTGCACAAAGCGATCGCCGAATACGGCATAGGCTCCATCCTCAACGTTTACGACCAGGCTCTTTCTCTCGAGAAGTGGCACGAAATTCAGCGCACCATCCAAGCCGAAGCGAAAAATACGCGCCTGCAAATCCCCGTCCTCTACGGCATTGACTCCATCCACGGCACCACCTACGTCGAAGACGGCACGCTCTTTCCCCAGCCCCTCGCCATGGCCGCCACATGGAATCCCGAACTAATGTTGCGCGGCAGCCAAATCTCCGCCGCCGAAACGCGCAAAGCCGCAATCCCCTGGTCCTTCTCTCCCGTCCTCGATGTCGGACGCCAGCCGCTTTGGCCGCGCCTCTACGAAACGTTCGGCGAAGACACTTACCTCGCGACAGTCATGGGTGTAGCCACAGTCCGCGGCTATGAGGGTGAAGACATTTCCAGCCCCGTTCACGTCAGCTCCTCGCTGAAGCATTACATCGGCTACAGCTACCCCACCACCGGCGGCGACCGCAGCTCCGCGCTGATTCCAGAATCCACGCTGCGCGAATATTTTCTGCCCACTTTTGCCGCAGCCGTAAGAGCCGGCGCGCACACCGTGATGGTAAATTCCGGCGATGTAAACGGCGTCCCCGGCCACGTCAACAGCTACCTGCTGAAAACGGTCCTGCGCGACGAACTCGGTTTTCAAGGAGTCGTAGTTTCCGATTGGCAGGACATTGAACGCCTGGTAACCGCGCATCACATCGCCGCCACCGAAAAAGAAGCCACTCGCCTCGCCATTCTCGCTGGCATTGACATGAGCATGGTCCCGCAGGATTACCGCTTCAGCGATTTGTTGCTCCAGCTGGTGCAAGAAGGCCAAGTTCCCGAAGCGCGCATCAATGAAGCCGTGCGCCGCATCCTCACGCTAAAATATCAACTGGGACTATTCAGCGATCCGCTGCGCGGCGCCGACGCAAATTCCAAGCTCGGCTCGCCCGAATCGCGCCAAGCCAGCCTGACAGCCGCGCAAGAATCCATCACGCTGCTGAAAAACGATAATCACGCGCTGCCCCTAGCGAAAACCGCGCGCGTACTCGTCACCGGACCCGACGCCGGTTCGCTGATCCCTCTCGACAACGGCTGGAGCTACACCTGGCAGGGCAACAAGGCCTCCGCGTATCCGACGCAGGGATACGCCACCATCGTTGACGCCATCCGCCAAAAAATCGGCGCGGACCATGTCACTTACGTCCCCGGCGCCAGCTATGACAAGGAAACAGACATCACGCAAGCAGCATCAGCAGCAACCGCAGCAACTGTTGATGCCATCGTAGTTTGCCTCGGTGAATGGGCCTACGCCGAAACCCCTGGCAACATCGCAGACCTCGCCCTGCCCGACGCGCAAATCCATCTCGCCCAGAAAATGCTCGAATCCGGCAAGCCCGTGATCCTCGTTCTCACCGAAGGCCGCCCGCGCATCATCCGACCTATCGCCGGTAGCGTCAGCGCAATCCTCATGGCCTACAATCCCGGCAACGAAGGCGCCCAAGCCATCGCCGACATCCTTTTCGGCGACGTGAATCCCAGCGGCAAACTCCCCATCACCTATCCGCGCTACGCCAACATGCTTTTCACCTACGACCACAAAACGCTGGAAGGAGTCGACAGCGAAAACGCCCCGCTCTATGCCCCGCAATTCGAATTCGGCCACGGCCTGAGCTACACGAATTTCACGTATTCGGATTTGCAGGTAACTCCATCCACAGCGTCAGGCGACCAGAAGATCCAAGTAGAAGTAACAGTAAGGAACACCGGGGATCGCGCAGGAAAAGAAGTAGTCCGGCTCTACCTGAACGAACAAGCCGCCAGCATCGCCCCGCCGCTAAAACGCCTGAAGCGCTTCGCCAAAATCCCGCTGCAACCAGGCGAATCCCGCCGCTACACCTTTGAACTAACAAAGGAAGATTTGTCGTTCATCAACGCCGAAAACAAACCCATCGTCGAACCAGGCCTTTTCGATGTGCAAATCGGCGGCCTGAAGCAAACCTTCGCCTGGAAGTAACCCCGGAATCCGCTCAGACCACCATTCATTCCGCACTCCGCGCAAGAAAGACCGCCCGCCGCGTCCGCTCCCCTCACCGGCGCCAGTTCGCTTGACGGCCTCGTTTCCCGCGCCCATAATCTCGTCATCGAGGCCCTTCCATGCAGCATCCCAACTCGCTCCGCCGCACGAAGCGAACGTCCCACGCACATTTTTTCGCAATCCTACTCTTCTGCCTCAGCTTCGTCGGCTGCGGCGACTATTGCTTCGTATTTGTCTCCAACCCCGGCGGCTCAGTTTCAACGAGTTCGAACACACCAAGCTGCCAGTTGAACACCTCCACTGGTACCGTCAGCCTGCGTATAACCGCCTCCCCCACGCCCGATGCGCAAGCAACGCCAACGCCATCCACCATCCAACATATTTTCGTCACGCTACGCGGAATCGAAGCTACTCCCAGCGCCATCCCCAACGACGCCTCGCCCGACTGGCGAGAATTAGCTCCGCAGCTCGCGACCCAACCCCAACAACTCGACCTGCTCGCACTCTGCGCTGATTCATGCGAAGAGAAACAGAACACGTTCGATGACGTCGCAATCCCTGCCGACGCATACCGCCAAATCCGCCTGCGCCTCTCACCCAATCAGCCGGCAACGGACGAGTCTGTGCCAGAGGAAAACGCCTGCGGGAGTGTGGGTTTCAACTGCGTGGTAACAGCGAATGGTGAAATCCGACCGCTCGTGGTGGACAACTCTCCGTCGGAATTCCAAATTTCTTCAGGTCACATTTCCGGCGGCTTCTTTCAAGTCGTTCCGAATGCAGCCATCAACCTGAAAATCGAATTCAACCCGCAATCGTCGCTGTTTTTTACCGCGCAAGAAGCCGTCCGCCTGCTGCCCGCCTTTACCGTAGAGCTGCAAGACACGCCCGAATCCATAGCGGCCGTGAAACAATAATCAACTTTTCGTACTCAATTTGTGCACCGGAAATTCCCGGCGGAAAATACGCCGTCGTCGCGGCACACGCGGCAATCGGCGTCAAACTCTCTGGTTCGGCAACTTGGCCGTGATCTCCGGCGCCCAAAAACGATTCAGGCTTGCAATAATCGTGCTGAACCCGTCCCACTGCACTGGCTTGTTCAGATAGCAGGTGGCTTTCAGCTCGTAGCATTTGGTGACGTCAGCCTGCCTTTCCGAAGTCGTCAGTATCACCACCGGAATCGCTTGTAGATCCGGATCTCTCTTGATTTGTCCCAACACTTCCAGGCCGCCCATCTTCGGCAGATTCAAGTCCAGCAAGATCAGGCAAGGCTGCGGCGCATCGGAATAAATCCCTTCGCGCCGCAGAAAGGCCATCGCCTCCACTCCGTCGCAGGCCACGTGCACGTGAATCGAAGCATCCGCTTCGCGGAAAGCTTCCCGCGTCAGCCGCACATCTCCCGAACTGTCCTCGACCAACAGCACCTCGGTAGCCACCTGGTGTCCTCCCACAGTTTTCGCGAATCGATTGAAATCCCCGGAACGACAGCAAGAACGCTTGAGTCTGGCCTGAGCGGTGAGCCGGGATTAATGTGCGCGAAAAGTCTGCAGCAATACCCTGCTCATGCGATGTTGCGCTTCTGCGGCAATCTCACAGTGGTCAACCAGAATTCGTTGATGCTCTTCACCAAATCCTCGAACGCGTCCAGTTGCACCGGCTTGGTCAGGTAGCAAATCGCCTGCAGCTGGTAGCTCTTGGCCACATCCGCTCCCGCTTCCGAAGTGGTCAGGATCACGGTCGGAATGGTCTTCAGCTTGTCATCCCTCTTGATCTCCGCCAGCACCTGCCGCCCATCCATTCTAGGAAGGTTCAGGTCCAACAAGATCATGTCCGGGCGGGGTGCGTTTGCCTGAGATCCTTGATTTCGTAGAAATACCATGGCTTCCACGCCATCGTTGGCCACGTGCAAATAAACCGAAGGATTTGCCGCGCGGAACGCTTCTTGCGTCAGCCGCACATCTCCCGGACTGTCTTCCACCAACAGCACGTTGGAAATCTTCGCTTCTGTTCCGATATCTATTTTTCCGTCATCTTTCATTAATTCCCCCTCTACGAATGATGAGCCCGAAGAATGATCGCCACAAAAAAGTGGGTCCGTGCCTTTCGCGCGTGCGGCTACAGACTGAGGAGAGAAGTCAGCCGTTACAAAAACGTGGTTCCGAAGGGGTGCTGCAATTGTCGCGCGAGGGCCAGAGGAGTCAAGCGCAACACAAGAAATTCCGCTAAACTCGTCAACACCCCGATAGCGACTTCGCGGTGTGCGGGAACCAGTGTGCCACATCAGCGCACGGGTTTGCGTCAGGGCGCGGCTTGACGGTTTGCCGAAAACCTGAAGTGGGTGTCATCCCGAACGGAGCCCCAAACTTTTTTTGACGATGCGACGAGCATCGTCATCCTGGTGCCGGCGCCGTTGCTTCTAGCCGGCCGAAGGATCTCTACCGCCGCAGTTTCGCGGGCGTGGGACGCACAGAGGGATCTGCTTTCCATGCGAATGTGAGGGAAAAAGTAGGTTCCTGGCCTGTGAGGCGATGAATCGCCCCTACTAACACAAGCTCGTGAGGCGTAGCGTTATCGTACGACCGATGTACAATAACCCCCGCGAAACGCAGGAGCGACCGCAATGTCTTCAGCCTACCTATTGAAAACCGAGCCGTCGGAATATTCCTTCGCGAATCTGCAACGCGACAAGCAAACCCTCTGGGACGGCATCTCGAACCCCGCCGCGGTAAAAAATCTGCGCGAAATGCAGCCCGGCGCAAAGCTGATCATCTACGAGACCGGCGAAGTCAGAAGCGCGGTAGGCACAGCCACAGTCGAATCCGTCAACGCTTCCGATCCCAAGAATCCCCGCGTGAAAATTGCAGCCGGGAAACCCATTGCGCACCCAGTTTCGCTTGCCGAAATCAAAGCCAACAAGCTCTTCGCCGGTTCGCCCCTGGTCCGTCAAGGCAGGCTGTCCGTAGTTCCTCTAACGTCCGAGCAATATCAAGCGCTGGCGAACAGCTGATCGCCCCAGCAGCATGAAGCACGGCCTCACTGCACGATGACCATCAGCTTCACGTTATGAATTGACCCGTTCGCTGCCCCAGTTACCAGCACACTATAAGTGCCCGCCGGCGCCGCAGTTGTGGCCGGAGGAGGCGGCGTTGTTCCACCGCCGCCGCTACCACCGCCCCCGCATCCAATTTGTAGCGCCAGTATCGCGAAGATGCACACGCTCGGCGCCAACCGCCACCGCCGCTTGCGGCCAGCGGATCCCAACAGGAACACCAGCACCAGTCCAGCAACGAACTCGCCCGGAGCCGCCCCATCGCGCCAATCGAGTTGCAACGAATGCGTCGCCGCACTCTGCGCCGGAACAAACGCATTAATCGTTACCGCGGCAGTCGTGCCGGCATTTGCCGATGCCGGGTTCACACTGCACCCAATGCTGCCGGAGGACGGAACGCAACTCAGCGCCACCGCCTCACTAGCCCCATTCACGCCTTTCAAGATCAGGCTCGCCATCCCCGAGTGCCCCGACCCTATTTCGATTTGCGTTTCCGTAAACGCCATTTCAAACGCGCTCGGCGTCACTGACACAGTTACTGGCGAGCTACTAGAAGGATTGAAAGTGAAACCGAAATCTCCGGGATATAGGGCCACTACCTGGTCGCTTCCATTCGGTAATTGCGTGCTTGCCACAGTGGTCGTCGCTGTTGCCGCGGTGTTCCCAGAAGACGACAATTCAGCGATTCCCACGCTTACTCCATTTACAAAAAAACTCACTAAACCATCCGGCGGAAATGTTGTCCCCGCGCCTCCCTGCACTGTCGCAGTAAGTTTCACGTTCGTCGCATTCACGATCGTCGTCGGAGTGACGCTAACCGTGGTCGTCGTCGCCAACAACTTCGATGGCGCCACCACGATTGGTACGGGATCCGTGTACGTAGCACTCTGCCAATTGGCGTCGCCCGCGTAGCTTCCACTTAAAGTCAGAGTACCCGACGGAATGTTTGGAAACGTCACAGTGCCGCTGGCGTTAACGGTGCCTTCGACCAGATACGGCGCCAGTGTGGCTGCCTCCGTCGCACTGCCCAGCGTTACCTTCACCGTCCCGGTTGGCGCTATTCCCCCGCCCACGGCCCCAATCAAAATTCCTACCGTGAAATTGCTTCCAGCCGCAATGGGGATCGCAACGCCGTTAACGGTCCCCGGTTGAATCCCAGGATTCAGCACGAGTTTCGGTATGCCTTGCCCGACAGTAAAAGTGACGGGACCGCCCGAAGATGCGTTGTAACTGGCGTCACCCGAATAGCTCGCGGTAACCGAATGTGCGCCCAAAGCGAGACTGGGTACAGTGCTGGCGGCAGTCCCTGAACTGTTCAACTGAACTTGTTCGGATGTCGTTCCATCCGTGAATGTCACAGTTCCAGTGGCGAGTCCAGAAGTCTGGCTCGTCACGCCCGTGGGCTCAGCCTCAAAAGTCCACTCGCTGCTGAACGGCAATTGCTGGCCGTTCGTCACGGTGCCGCGGTGGCCGAGGCCCGTTGTGTAGTCTATGTAGGAGTAATGAACGATCGGCGCTACAGCGCTGGGTTCAGGCGTCACCGTTAGAGATACCGGTGCGGACGTGCTGGTCGCGTACACGCCATCGCCCGCGTACTGCGCCGAAACCTGATATGTTCCACCCGGGAAATAATTCACCGGCGCGTCTACGCTTCCATTCGTCAGCGAAATGGCGTTCGTCTGCTGCAGCGGCAACGCGCCGGTTGTCGCCAGGTCAATGTCACCCGACGGCACGCCCGAACCCGATTTGGCAGCGACCGCGGCATTGATCGTGACCGGGCTGCCATGCACCACGGTCGCAGGCGAAAGCGAGAACGTCGTGCTCGTCGGCAAGAATGAAGTCTTTCCCCAATTCGTGACCAGCAAATTGGCGTCAATCGTTCCCAGCCCGCTCGCTAGGTCGTATCCGGCCGTCGCGGGATATTCCTGCAACGTGTTAAATCCATCTCCGTTCGTGTCCAGCGAACAATTGGGAGTGCCGGGCGCGCACTCGACGTTGTTGCTTCCCAAAGTGATGTCGTGAAATACCGTAGGTTGCTGCCGTGCCAGCGCGTACAGCGTGAAATCCGCCTGCCCCTGCCGCCCAAATTCCTGATTGATCAGCGCCAGGATTCCAGCCATCGCCGGCGCCGAAGCAGAAGTCCCTCCTACCAGAAACACATTCGGCTGCGCGCCCCCGGTCGCCACGCAATCCCCGGGATTTACGCAGATCGGGTACGCGCTCATGTTGATCCCGGACGACGCAAACAGCGAAACATCCGGAATGTCGCGCACGCCGTCGCTCGGAACTCCCGGCGCGTTCTGCCAGATTGGTTTGGGATGTCCCGCCTGGCATGTAATCTCTCCAGGCGCGGAAGAAGTAGATGCGGCGCATGCACTCGCTCCGCCGCCCCCGCCCACCGTCGGTCGGAATATCGAGAACGCCAAGCTAGGAGCCACATTCATCCCAAACGCCTCGTTCCAAGGCTGCTCAGGCAGCGGCGCGATCAGCGATCCCTCGCTCGCATCGTTCGTCTGATTCCACAAAGTCGCCGCACTCGGTGCACCGATCGCGAAATCGCTGTAGAAAAAATCGGTCCCGCCCACCGCGACGTTCCAAGGGCTCGAAGCCAGCCCATTCACCGCTAATCCCTCGAGAGCGAATGGTGCGCCGGCAGGATCGCAGGCCGCCGATCCGCTATCGCCGCTGGAAACGAGAACGGTTTGCCCTTGCGCCGCGGCTTGCTCCCACAATCCAGACCACAGTTGGTTCCCAGCTTCTCCCAGGTTCTTTTCGCACTCGCCGAAACTTACGCTGAGCACCGATGCCTGGTTATCTTCGATGGCCCGCAACGCCGCCAGCGCCAGCGGTTCCTGAACGTCGCCGCCGTCCGCAATGTAGAGATTCACCGTAGCAGCCGGCGCCACCGCGCCACTCACTTCCACGTCGAGATACGCCTCCACATCCACGTTGCCCAATTGGCCGGGATCATCGCCGTCTATCACCACTTGTGGCGGATTGCTCGAAAGATTGAATAGCTGGCGGTACGCATTCGGGAGAGTCAGATCAATGTTGGATTCATTGATGATGCCGATGGTCTGCCCGGACCCGTTCGTTCCGGCCTTGTACAAAGGCCCCAAATCATATTGCGTCGCGAAATCTTCCGGCGCCAGGGCGTAAAAATTCGTCGTCCCGTCGGGATTGGTGAACTGCGGCGTCACGCGTTTTGTAATCGGCGAGTACGCGGCCTTCCCTGCGGCTCGCACGTACGGCTTCGCGCCAAAATTGTTCAGCGGTGAAAAGCCCCGCACCAGCGGCGCGAGCGCTTGCGGAATCGCGATATCGCCCGCGTTCGCATAGTGAATCTCATTCTGCACGCTGTATTGATGAATCTGCGTGTGCAACGCTTCGCGCAACTGCCCCGCCGTGCCCGAAAATTCGATGTACCGCTTGCTCTTGCTGATTCCCGCCACGCTGAAGCCGTGCGATCCCAGCCAACCCGCCGCGACCTGCACGTCCGAATCAGCCGGCCCAAACCGCTCGCCAAATTGCTGCGGCGTAACCCATTGGTGATAGCCGGCGTTCCCTTGCTCATGCACGCTCTTCAGAAATTGCTGCAGCCCAGCTTCGCGCTCCGCCGGCCGGTTCAAAATCAGCAGCATCCTCTTCGCCGCAAACGAATCCGGCACGGCACCTTGATCGTAGGCTCCCGGAGCGAGGGGATGAACGGTGCCGTGCAGCGTTACCAGTTTTGTTTCGTCAATGGCCTGTGTGACCAATCGCGTAGGAGAACTCTGCGGGCAAGCCAAAGTGGAAAACGACAGCGCAAGGATTGCAACACAACCACACCGCACCACGAGTAGCAGGCTGGAGCTGCTCTTCACGAAATCACCTCAACGCACAGCCCTGCCAATCGACAGGCGCGCCCGTGCGTTAAACGGGTAGCACGCCCGCCAGCCGCGTCGTGCGTTTCCGCGGGGAGCTATACTATAACCGCGCAGTCAAGTCAGAGAGCCGTGAATTCCGGGTTGAGGACAGCGGGGTGGTTCGCTGCAGAACAACGAGGCGAAACCTCGGGATATTTTCGGGGGCGACTACAAAGCGAAAACTCCAGCCTCCGACGTCACGCCGAGGCTGCACGATTCACCGCGAGAGAAAAACACGCGCCAGGCCGACGCTGCACGAATCACCGCAACACAACCGCACGTGTCATCCCGAACGAAGTCCCGCGCTTTTTCTTTCCCGCCGCATTTTGGCGGGCGCGGGACGCAGTGAGGGATCTGCTTTCTGCGGAATCGCCGATCCCCTAACAGACTTGGAGCCCTTGAAGTATATAGCGGCCGGTCCCGCGAAGCGCGAGCGGGCGACTCCTCGTCGCCTAATCCCCCAGTGCCGCGGCGGAGGTAGCGCCATAAAAACTATACCAAGGCTTCGCCGCCGTAAGCTTCGAGTTCACATTATTAATATTCTTCACGCCTTGGTCGCCTAGCCAATCCTCCAGCGCCTTCCCACCTTGCTTCGCGTAAACAGGAATTCCGTCCTTCCAGGTAGCCCGCCCGCACAGCACTCCCGAAAACTCCACGCCCGATTCCGCCGCCAGTTCCAGCGTCTCCGCAAACACATCATTATTCACGCCAGCCGAAAGATAGATGAACGGCTTCTTCGCCGCAGCCGCCGCTCGCCGGAAATGTTCCTTCGCCTGATCGCGCGTGTATGCCGATTCGCCCTTGCACGCTTTCGACCCAGCGACAAAAGCCATATTCACCGGAACTTCCACCTTCAACACGTCCACGCCGTACTGTGGCTTGGAAAATTCCTCCATGCTCTTGCGCACCACTTCCGGCTTCTGCTTCGCGTATTCAATCCCCTTCTCATCGCCGTTCTCCACATAACCCACAAATTCCAAAAAGAACGGCACATCCGAAGCTGTGCACTCCCCGCCGATCCGTTCCACCCAAGCGTGCTTGATATCATTCACCTCCGGCGGATCAAACGGCGTGTAATACAGCAAAATCTTGATGCAATCCGCCCCCGCTCCCACCAGCCGCCGCACCGACCATATATCCAGCAAATCCGGCAAGCGCCCCGGACGGGTATTGTCGTAGCCGCTATTCTCGTAAGCCAGCAGCAACCCCGCATTCGACGCGCGCGCTCTCGCGGCCGGCAGCCCGTACTCCGGATCCAGCAGAATCGCGCTGGCGTGCGGTGTCAGCACCCGCGTCACGATCGTCTTGAACTCTTCCAGCATCTGCGCCGGCACATCCTTCTTATCAATTCCCTTTTCTTTCGCAATCGCGCTCTTCAACGAGCCACGCTGGTCCATCGCCGCCGCAGCGATCACGCCGCGCGCATCCGCCACCGCCTTCATTCCCTTCTGTTTGCCAGGCGTAATCTTCATAATTCCCTCCGCTAGCTTCGAAATTATTGAACGCGGCATTTTAGCACGAGTGTTCGCATGCGGGGTACGCCGCACGCCTCGACAGATAAACGCAGACACACCAAGATGTACCAGAGGCGAAAGGTTTTGGTGGCACAGGCCTGCCCACCGCAAGCAGGCAATCTTGCGCGTGCGGAATTGGTAGCATAGGCAGCCCTGCCTGTGCGGAATCTTCGAGGTTGATCCGCCCGCGTAGCCACGGTTGAACAGCAACACTCACAAAGCTCAGCATGTTATTGAAACGCAGGGGAAGGTTTAGCCGTCTACATACGTGCCGGAAGTAGAAAGCCATCTCGTAGACGCCGCTATTGTTTTTGCGATCAGCCCGGAGAAGCACCGTTCGCCCGAAGTTTTTACTTAGACTTGATGAGGAGAACTCATGACGAACATCGCAAGAATAGCGATCATCTGCCTCACCGTAGCGATTGAATCAACCGCTGTTCCAATCGCGCATGCACAACAAACACCAAATGTGCCCCCAGCTCCAGTACCAATCCAAATCCTCACCGCCAAGAAAATATTCATCACCAATGGCGATAGTGATCCAATCCTGGGAATCCCCAGCCTTGCCTACGGCGAGTTCTATGCGTCCCTCAAGAGCCAGGGAATATACGAGTTCGTGCAGACTCCCGCGGATGCGGACGTAGTCCTCGACGTCCGGACCGAGATCTGGATTCCAACCCAGGAAGTGTACGTCCTTCGCTTGGCGATCATTGATCCCAAGACCAGCATCTTGCTCTGGCGAATCACGGAACACGTGCAGCCATGGGCGCGAGAAGCAACGGGTCGCAAAAACTTTGATGAAGCGATGACTGCACTCGTGAGCGACTTAAATAAGCTGATTGTCTCGCCCCGTGCCACGACCAGCGCCACCACACCCGGCGCGTAAAGCCGGCGCGCAAAACATTGCTGGCCCGGCTAGCTATTCACGCCGCTAAGAAATCCACCCAGATGTCCAGCAATCGCCAGCAGCGCCACGCCCACAAACTCCAATACCAATCGGTAGTTCGGCAATCTCACTCCGCCGCCACGGCGCCCGCGAAAATGAATCCACCAAACGATCCAAATCACCACCACCGACGCCAACGCAAACTCCATATGCAAAAGCAAAATCCCCTTTACCCGATGCCCCTCCAGCGCCCACTGCCAAGCCACTAAACCCGTCGCCACCGCCGGCACAACCATCACCGCCGCCAGCAGCAAGTTGACGTAGGCCACGAACCCCAGCGTCTCGCGCTTCGTCCACTGCGCCACAAAATCCATCCCCACTCCCGCAATGAACAACGCAATCGGAAAGTGGATCAGCACCACGTGCTGCGCGTGTTTTTCTTCCAACATTTGCTGCAAATCAAACGGATGCATCGCACTCCCCCTCTACTGCACGATGATCTGCCCGGTCATCTTCGGATGAATCGTGCAGTAGTACGGATAAGTGCCGGGTTTGTTAAAGACAAACGAAAATTTATCGTCCGTATCCATCACCTTCGACTTAAACACGCCGTCCGTGCTAACCGCCGTGTGTGGAATATCGTCGCGATTGGTCCAAGTCACAGTCGTGCCCACCGGCACAGTCACCGTCGCCGGCCCAAAACTGAAATTATCAATCTTCACCTCGACGCCCGCCGGAGCCTTTTCCTGCGCGCCCACGCCTCCAACCGGCCCCACCGTCGTCAGCATCGCCGCCAAAGCGATCGCCAGCGTAACCAAACCAATCCTCGCAGCTTTCCCGCTCATGACTTTCTCCTCTCACAATCAATTTGAAATAAACGCCGCGCAATGCGCGCTGCACCGAAACCTCACGCCAGCTGCGAATCCACGATCGCCAATGCGTGCTGCCCGCGAACGAAATTCACATCCGTAATGCCCAGCACGCTCCGCAACTGCTCCGCCGGCACCTTCATCGGCCCAGGCGAATCCGCCTTCCCCGGCTGCGGCTGAGGAAATGCCGTGGACATCGCCGTGTGAAACGTCACGTTCCCCTCCACCTTCTGCATGATCTGGTGAATGTGCCCGTTCAAAACCGACACCGATCCAAATTTCCGCAGATAGCCCAAAGCCTGCGCGCTGTCGTCCGTCGCCCAACCCCATTCCGGATATACGGACCACAAAGGAATGTGCGCGAACACCACAATCGGCGTGCTCGATTTCAATTGCTTTACGTCCGCCGCGAGCCAATCCAGCTGGTCGCCGCCCAAATTCCCCAGCCCGCCCGCCTTCAGGTTCACCACGTTCACCAATCCAATAAAATGCACGCCCTTCTTATCGAAGCTGTACCAGCCCGCACCCTTCGTTCCCTTCCCGTAGCGATCCCGATACTGTTGCCCGTCGTCGCCAATCACGTCGTGCTCGCCCGGCACAAAAAACACCTCCTTCGCCACCGCGCCCTTCAAGATCTGGTCCACAGTGTCGAATTCCTCAGGCTTCGCCAGATGACTGATGTCCCCGGTGTGCAGCAAAAATTCCGGCTGCGCAGACAGCGCGTTAATCTTGTCCACCGCTGCCTTCAGCGTTCCGGCCACGTCTGGATTAGCCGGCTTATTGAAGCCCATGTGGCTGTCGCTGATCTGCGCAAAACTCAGCTCGCCGCCCATCTTCGCCGCGTTCCACTCATTCATCCGGCTCATACTGTAAGACTTCAGCACTCCGCCCTGCATCACGCACAGGGCTCCAGTCCCTGCCCAAGCCATGCATTTCAGAAATCCCCGCCGGTCAACTCCATCGTGATTATGGTCGTGCAAAATCTCGTCCTTCTTGTTTTGCGACATTCGCCGCCTCCTTGGTCACTCTCAGCCAGCACCGGAGCGCCGTAACTCCCTCACCGCCCAGCTTTTAAGAGTGGCGCGCGCCCGCTGCGAGCCCGCAAGCAACGCGCCACCTGTGGACGTGTTCATTGTGCAAGACCGCACCACTCGCGGTTTTATTCCCGGGGGATGGCGACAAAGTATTTGTAAGAAAATCGTCCTCGGCGGGAATAAACTCAGGCCCATCGCAGTTACCTTGTTGTGGAGCTGTAAAAGGGCGGGACGTGTTAGCTCAGGAAGAAAGGGCGCGTTTTGAGACGGAAATAATTCCCCATCGCGACGCCGCCTACAATCTGGCGCGCTGGATTTTGCGCGGTCGCGCGCAAGCCGAAGACATCACGCAGGAAGCCTTTCTGCGCGCCTACCGTTCCTTCGCCACATTTCAGACCGGCAACGCGCGCGCCTGGCTCCTGCAGATTGTGCGTAATTGCTGCTTCACCTGGCTGCAGCAGAATCACGTAGCTGAGGAAATGACGGAGTTCGACGAACAGACCATGCCGCCCAAAGCTGAAAATCCCGAATCGCTGGCCATGGCCACCCACGATCGCGAGCGCCTGCAACGCGCCCTCGAAGATCTGCCGGCGCACTTCCGCGAAATTATCGTCCTGCGCGAACTCGAAGGCTGCTCCTACAAAGAAATCGCCGCCATCACCACGCGCCCCATCGGCACCGTAATGTCCGCGCTCGCACGCGCCCGTCAGCAGCTAAGAACTATATTGACCGAGCCTGTACCAAAGGGAGCCAGCCGTGACCTGTGACCTGACGCAAACTCGACTGCACGCCTATTTCGACGGCGAACTCGACGCCATGAGCTCCGCCGAGTTCGAGCGCCATCTGGAATCGTGCCCCGATTGCGAAACGCGCCTAGCAGCCGAAGATAAACTTCGTAGCGCGCTCGCCGGGGCGCAACTCTACGCGCGCGCGCCTGAAACCCTGCGCAGAAAACTGCAAACTGCCTTACCGAAAGCTGCCATACCACCTGAGGTCCCCAAGGGGAAAGACCCGAAGCCCTCGGCCGCAGAGTCCTGGCGCTGGCTGGCCATCGCAGCCTCGGTGATTCTCGCCGCGATCCTCGGCACGCACTACCTCGAAAAGCTGAATCACTACTCACAGCAGCAGGCCATGGCCGCCGTCATTGTTGACGCCCATCTCCGCTCGCTGCAGCCCGGCCACCTCGAAGACGTCATCTCCACGGACCAGCACACCGTAAAACCCTGGTTCGACGGTAAAATAGATTTCGCGCCGCCAGTTCGCGATTTTGCAAACGACGGATTCCCGCTGCTAGGCGGCCGCCTCGACGTGATTGACAGCCGCACCGCAGCCGCGCTGGTCTACGGCCGCCGCAAACACATCGTAAATGTCTTCGTAGAAAAAGCTCAGCCGGGAGATACGCAGGACGCTTCAGGTGAACTACAGGGCTATCACTGGATGTCCTGGCAGCAAAGCGGTTTCACGTTCACAGCAGTCTCGGACACCGCGTACGCCGATCTCGACCAACTAAAACAACTCTTCCTCGCGCCGTAGGAACTGCGCGCCTCTGTTGCGCCGCTGGAAAAGCGTGTCATCCCGAAGGCAGTCCCGCGCTTTTTTTGCCCGCCGCAGTTTGGCGAGCGCGGGACGGAGAGAGGGATCTGCTTTCTGCGGAACAGTCGAGTCCTTTAGGTGAGTCGAAATCTTTGTAGGTCGTGGCATTAGCCGCGACCTTAATGCTGCAAGGCGAACGCGGCTTCAGCCGCTGAAGTACAGCCTTCGCAGTTCAACCCACATCAAACTCACATAAACAAAACATGATGCTGATGAGCACAAGCCTGGGCCTTCGCCGCTACGCCATCGTCTGAGCCAGCAACAATCTCCACTTCCGGCCCACTAATCACCGACACGCCAACCAAATCATCCAAAAGTTCCGGCCCATAAGCCGCCAGCGCCGGCAAAGCCGAAAGCGTCCGCTCCTGCAATCCACGATGCGGATAAAGCGCATCCACCAATATTCGCTCATGCCGGTCCAAAATCCCAGTCCGGAAATTCTCCGCCCGCCCCGCCTTCCCCTTCAATTTCAAAAACTGGTGCAGAATTTTCTGCTCCGTGGAATCCAGCGCCCCAGTCAAAGTCCGGTCCAGATGCCCAAGTGGCTTGCGATACGCCGCCAACAGCCGCCGCAGCGCCTTCTCATCCGCCGCAAAACGCCCCGCCAGCGCCCGCGGCAGCGATTTCATCTCCATTCGTCCGCGCAAATGCTGCCGCCCGCGCATCACATCGAGAAAATCCAATCCATATTTTTTTAGCAAACGCGCAATCGGCGGCTCCACCAAAGTAAAACTAGCCCGCGGCAAAATCGCTGGCATCCGTCCCAGCAAGTGTTTGTAAACCACCTGCGCCTGCGCCATATACGCAATTTCTGCCGGCCCGCCGATGTAAGCTGCAGTGGGCAATAGCGTGTCCTGCACCACCGGCCGCAGCAAAACGTTCGGCGTGAAAGCTTCCGGCGTCGCCGCAATCGCCGCGCGCAATTCTTCTAGCGAAAACGAAGCCGCTCCCGCGTGAAATTTCTCACCCCGCCGCCGCAACGGCTGCCGCACGCCATCCACGTTGTAAAACAGCAGCGTGGATTCGCGCGTCACTTTCACCTGCGCGTGAAATCCGCCGCGTTCCAGCTCTTTCGATCGTCCCAGCAACGCATCGCCCAGCGCTTCCGCGTCATCAATCGCCCGCCGGTAAATTCCGCTCGCGAACTGGTGCAGCCGCGAATCCAGCGGGTCCAGAAAAATAATTCCCCGCCCCGCCACCAGCCGCGTCATCAACTTGCCGAACGCCGAGCCGTACGTATCTCCCGGCGTGTAAGACTCGCGCAGCGCCCGCGCTACTTCCGCGGCGTAAGGCCCCTCCAGCGTGTCCATCGCCGTCACCACCGACGCAGTGATCCCCGCACCCAGCACAATTTCTCCCACGCGATGCCCTTCGTCCTCCGGTCTGCCCGGCAAAATAAATTCGGCCAACCCCGTGCGCGTAGTCCACGCCGCATGATTGATTTCCGCCAGGTCGTGGTCTTCCGTCGCCAACCAAAAAACCGGCACCGCATCTACTCCGCGCCGCGAAAGTTCCTCCGCACAAGCCGCTGCGGTAATCGCCTTGTACAAACTGTAAGCCGGCCCGGTAAAAAGTCCCACCTGCTGCCCGGTAACAATCGCCACCGCGCCGTTCAACAAGCGTTCCAGATTCCGAGCGATTGCCGTGTCCAGCGAAGCCGCACCACCAAATTTCAAATTCTGCTCGCGCAGCACTTCCACCACGCCCGCGCGCACCGCCGGATCAATCTTCACTTCCTTCGCGGCCGCAGCGACCCCGCCAATCGAAGGCGCATGCCCGTAATACTTCCCGACGCGCCGAAAATCCTCCAAAAATGTCGAAAATAATTTAGATGTCTGGGGAATTTCGCGGAAGGAAAGACAGACAGACTCCATCGAGGGGTTCATGATACACGCGGCCCTGGGAAGCAGCAATCCACCGAGAACGCGCGCGCAAAAAAACAAGCAGCCCGAAAATCAGCAGTACAGCGGCCCCCGAGGAAACTACAGCGCCAATTTGGCCACACCATCACGCATAAAAAGGATGCATTCGGGCAATTCGTCTGAATAACGTCCTCCCAGCGCGCCCCAAGCGACCACAATTCGCTGCTACAAATGATGCGCTGGCTGGGAAATAAGATTCGCCAACATCGCCTCGATTTCCACCTTGCCCGCGTCGCTCACCCCGAGCAGCGGCAGCCGCGGCAGCCCGCCGTAAAACCCTAGGCGCTCCATCGCATACTTCAGCCCGCCGATGCCGTAATCCATCAGTAGCATTTTCGCTGGAACCACAAGCTTTTGCGCGAGCGTCTGCGCCTTCGCGCGATCCCCCGCCCTCGCCGCTTCGTAAATTTCCGCACACAAATCCGGGAACACGTCCGCCAGCCCCAGAATCGCGCCCACCGCGCCCAATTCCAGCGCTTCATAAAGACTGGAAGCAGCGCCTGTAAGCGTCTGAAATTCCTTGGGCGCCGCGGCGATGATCGCGGCAATGCCCTGCATATCGCCGGAACTATCTTTCATTCCAATAATGTTCGGGTGCTTCCCCACGCGCTCGATCAACGAAGCGCCCACCGTGACGTGCGTGAACACTGGCACCGAATACACCATCACCGGAATCCGCGCAGCATCCGCCACGCGCAGGTAGTGCTCGGCCAGCATGTGATCATCAATGGATGGCTTGTAAAAACTAGGCGTCCGCACCAAAGCCACAGCGTAACCGAACTTCGCCGCGCGATTCGTGTGCTCGATCGTCTCCGCCGTGGATTCCGCGCCGGTTCCAGCGATCAACATTTTCCCGGGCGCCGCTGCATCGCGCACCGCTTCCCAAACTTTGTAGACCTCTTCCCAGCGCAGCAACACCGATTCGCTGGTCGAGCCGTTCGGCACATACCCCGCCAGTTTCGTCTTGTTATAGAGCGTCACATTGTCGCGCACCTGTCCGAGCGCAACGTTGCCATCCGCGTCAAATGGCGTAATAAGCGGTGCAAAAATCCCGTGAA
>Ga0308309_10000583_pt1 | contig 22979 bp, 23 predicted proteins | sample HubBroMetageWFT5_FD_192491 | JGI IMG/M metagenome (GOLD analysis project Ga0308309, IMG submission 192491) | Warmed and freeze-thawed soil microbial communities from the Hubbard Brook experimental Forest, New Hampshire - Hubbard Brook CCASE Soil... | ecosystem: Environmental > Terrestrial >...
GATTCTTGATAATCCCGTCCTGGTGAATCCCCGCCTCATGCGCAAACGCGTTCGCTCCCACCACCGCTTTGTTCGGCGCCACCACCGCCCCGGTAATCTCCGTCAGCATCCGGCTCGACTTGAAAAGCTCATCAAGCTTGATGTTCGTCGTCACACCAAAACTTTCCTTCCGCACCGCGAGCGCCACAGCAATCTCTTCCAGCGCCGCATTCCCCGCACGCTCGCCGATCCCATTGACGGTGCACTCAATTTGCCGCACGCCCGCTCGCACCGCCGCCAGCGAATTTGCCACCGCCAGCCCCAAATCGTCATGGCAATGCGCGCTCAAAGTAATCCCTTGCGGATCATCCAGATGCGCGCGTACCTGCTCAAACATCGCCCCATACTCATCCGGCACCGCATAACCCACCGTATCCGGCAAATTCAAAACGGTCGCCCCCGCCTCGACCGCCACCTGGCAGACCTGGCACAAAAATCCAATGTCGGTCCGCCCCGCATCCTCCGCCGAAAATTCCACTTCCCCGACGCTGTTACGCCCGAGCCGAATCATCGCGCCAATCGCTTCCAGCGCCTGCTCCCGCGTCATATTCAACTTCACGCGAAGATGCAAATCCGATGTCGCCAGAAAAACATGCAACCGTGGCGCCGCCGCCGGCTCCAAAGCCTCAATCGCGGCTTCTACGTCCAGTTTTTTCGCGCGAGCCAGCGCCGCAATCGGGATATTTCGCACTTCCCGCGCCACCTGCTGCACCGCCTCCAGATCCCCGCGCGAAGAAATGGGAAACCCCGCCTCAATCACATCCACACCCAGCGCCGCAAGCTGCCGCGCCATGCGAATCTTCTCCTCGGTGTTCATCGAGAAGCCCGGTGATTGCTCGCCATCGCGCAAGGTTGTATCGAAGATGCGTACCGAATCCATAGGGGACCCCCTAAGCTAGTAGTAGTAAGACAGATAGAGCGCCCACGGTCAAATTTATCTTTGTTCTGCTTTTGATAATTCTGGCTTATACTCTCCATCAAGGAGAATCGTCGTGGATCTCGGAGAACTCCAGGTATTTCTGATGGTTGCCAAAGAAGGCAGCTTCTCCCGCGCCGCCGAACGCCTCTACCGCACGCAACCCGCCGTTAGCCTCACCATTCGCAAACTCGAAGACGGCCTCGGCCAGCCGCTCTTCGTCCGCGGTGCCCGGCCCGTCCGCCTGACCGACGCCGGCACCCTCCTCCAGGACTACGCCGAGCGTCTGATCAACCTCCGCGACGAAGTAAAAAAAGGACTGAGCGAGCTGGAAGGCCTCACGCGCGGCGAACTCTCCCTGGGCGTCAACGAAAGCTCCATCCACGCACTTCTCTCGGCGCTGGCCACCTTCCGCCAGCTCCATCCCGGCGTCCAAGTCCGCGTCCACCGCATGCTTTCCCGCGACATCCCCCACGAAGTCCTCAATTACCGCCTGGACGTCGGCGCAATCTCCTACGTCCCACAGGAGCCGCAACTTCAAGCCACCGAAATCCGCAAAGACGAGCTCACCCTGGTCGTTCCCCCAAAACACGCCCTCGCCAAGAAACGCGAAGTCGACGTGGCGGATCTCGGCAACGAAGACTTCATCGCCCACAGCGTCGAATCCCCCTACCGCCGCCGCGTCATCGAACTTTTCGCCCGCAACCGCACCGAACTAAAAATGCCCATCGAAATGCCCACCATCGAAAGTATCAAGCGCTTCGTCCAAATGGGTATGGGCGTAGCGATCGTCCCCCGCATGTGTGTCCAATGGGAAATCGAGCACGGCTGGATGAAAGAAGTAAAAGTCCGCCAGCTAAACATGCCGCGCCACGTCTACCTCGTCTCGCGCCGCGGCGCCCGCCTCCCTCACGCCGCCGCGGAACTAATCCGCATCCTCCGCGAATCCTAAAAGCGATCGGGCCGACACTTGTAGGGGCGCAGCATGCTGCGCCCCAGCTTGCCCGGGCGTAATGATTTCAAGACGTCTGCTTCTCCAGCCGCGGACAAACCTAACCTACCGCGGCCGATCCGCTTTCCCCGCCATGCACATAATCGTCGAAAGCACGGTCGCGCAATGATTCTCCATCCCACCCTTCCGCACAAACACGTCAGCCGTACAAACCTTCAACGTCCTGCCCGACCGCACCACCCGCGCCCTCGCCACCAACTCCTCCCCATCCGCAGGTGCCAGCAAATTCATCTTGTACTCCACCGTAAGCACCGAGTCCTCCGCCGGCATCAGCGTGTAAGCCGCATATCCGCAAGCGCTGTCTGCAATCGCCCCCGTCACCCCCGCATGAAAATAACCATGCTGCTGCGTCAATTCAGAACGAAACGGAACTCGAATCTCCACCCCACCGGGCTCAAGCGAAACCAACTCCGCCCCCAGATGCTTCATCAACCCCTGCCGGTCGAAACTATCCCGCACGCGCCGCTCATAATGCGGATCCAGTACCTCAAATCTAGGTTTTTCGGTCATGCGCCCGAGTATAACAGCGCCTCAACAGTGCAAAGGAGAGTGAGGCTGTTCCAATTTGGAACGCGCCGCATGCCCGCCGTCCAACAGGACCGCCATATGGCAGCAGCTCACGAACTGCCAGAAAATGCTGGCATTGACATTCTTCTAATTTGTGCTAGAGTATTGAGTGAGTAATACTGCGTGGATGCTTCTGGAAGTTACTCCCTCAGTCCCGTACCAAGCCTCTCACGCTAACTTCTTTAGAATCCGCACTTCCAGAAATACACGTGTAACCTCTTTGGAATGAACACTTCCAAAACACAGGACTTAGAACTCTTTAGAATGAACACTTACAGAAAAAGGGGGGAGGGGGCCTCCCGGGTTCGACGAGGACACTGCTTCAAATTCCGTCGATTCAAATCCGAAACGAGGCGTTAATTCTTTGCGGCGAGCGCCGCCTCCACCGTAGGAAAGTTGGGCAGCAACTTCACCAGGCCCGCGACCTGCAGCACCGCCATACCCTGCTGCGTCAGCCCGGCGATCGCAAACGACTTTCCCAGGTTGCGCCGGTGAACAAAGAGCGACACCAGCGCCCCAACCCCTGCCGAGTCCAGGAACGACACTCCGCTCATATCGAGCACCAGGTGTGTCGCCGGCTCTGGACGCAGCGTCTGAATGAAATTATGAACCGTCTCGAGGCTCAATTTCCCATTGAGCCGGGTCACCAGGTTGCTGCCGTTCGACGCTGACACTTTTTCCAAATCTAGATGTGCTGGTTGCATAAGCTTTGGAAGGTAACGCAGGAACCGCCCTGCGCACATTAATATTCATTGACAATCGTCCCCTCGCCGACTTCTCGCCAACCTCCGCGAATGTGGACCGCTCAGTGTAGTAAATAATTAGATATATTTTGTTGACGCCGCACTTTTTCCGGCATACCTTGATTTTGCAAACGTTTCCCTCTCGGATCGAAACGAGGCGCCGCTATTTTCGACGGCCAAGGAAGACACATGGCCCTAACACGCGATTTTCCTATAGATTCGCAGAACACCCCCGGCTCATGCGCAACGAAGTATTTGAAAACTCTAATAATTCTCTTCGTCCTGGGTTCGATGGCCGCGATCATCCCTTCCGCCCGCGCCCAACTCCAGCAACCTCTGGTCTTCTCCTCCGCGGGTGCCGTCGCCTCTCGCAACGATCAAACCGGCGTACTCACTCCGGTTGCCGGTTCTCCGTTCACTGCCGCAAATCAATCCTTGGTGATCGACGTTCAGGGCCGATTCCTGTTCGCTATCGGCACCAGCAGCATTCACATGTACCAGATCACCGATTCCACTACAGGCTCCTATCAAGAAGTGACCCACTCGCCGTTCGCCTCGTCCGTCACGAATCAGCCGGCCTACATTGCCGTGGAGCCAACAGGACAATACATTGCAGTAGTCAATCGCGTCGGGCAAAACCCCGGCGACGGTTTGGTTGAAACTTCCAAATCTCTCCGACCGCCTCCGGCGGGCCGGCTCTTATTCCCGTAGCAGGCTCTGCCACCGAACTCGATTCCACAGCCGTCGGCTTCGCTCAGCCACCCAACAACAAAAGCTTTCTTATTTTCATGGGCGCGAATCCGGCGTCTTCTAATTCCACCATCGCCCAAGGCTCAGAGTTTCAGGCGCTCTCGATCGATCCGCAAACTGGCTTCGTCACCGGCCTTCAGGCCAACGCGGCTCTTCCCGAACGCGGCGACAGCTTCGCCATGGATCCGCAAGGCCGCTACTATGCAACCGGCACGCAAGACAATCTTCAAGAGTTCGGCATCGTCCAACTCCTCGGCATTGGCGGCGACGGACTTCTAGGGAACGTCCAGCTTCCTCAACACAACTACCCCGAAGCCCTCTGGATAGACAGCACAGGTACGTTTCTCTACGTCGCGACTTCGGATCTGGCAAACCCCATTGTCGTGAACATCTATTCCGTGAACTTGCAAACCGGCCGGCTCACGGAGACCGCCAGCTCTCCCCTCCCGAATTTCGCCTCGGTTCCACCCTACTATGCCGACCCCACTGGCTCTTTCAACTATGGATTTGGCGTCGATCAAAACACCGCAATCGCCTACACCGTGGATCCGCAAACGGGCTATTTCCTGCAGACAGCCAATTCTCCGTTCCCCATCCCTCAAATCAATGGCTCACTCACGTTCAGCATCCCGCCCGGACAGCAAGGCATCAGCGGGCCCTCGGCGTCGCTCTCCGCCACAAGCCTTTCCTTCGGCACGATTCAGACCGGCACTTCCAGCAAGCCGCAAACCGTCACTCTCACCAGCAACGGCGGCGAAGCTCTCAGCGTGAATTCCATTTCGCTTTCGGGCGCCGATCCCACCCAATTCCAGGAAAGCGACACCTGCCAAGCTCCTTCCGTTCTTCCACCCACGAAATTCTGCTCGATCAACATCACCTTCATGCCGTCAGCTTCAGCCACTGGGTCTCAACAAGCCGTGCTCTCGATCACTGACAACGCTCCTGGCAGCCCGCAATCCGTAACGCTCAGCGGCGCGGGAGTAGCCCCGCCGCCACCCGCACCAGCCTTGACTGTGACCCCGGACCCCGTCGTTTTCCCCGCCATCAACCAAGGCACTACCAGCAATCCGATCAACGTCACTGTCACCAACTCCGGCAACGCCACTCTCCACATTTCTTCCGTGACTCTCGGCGGCAACAATCCCGGCGACTTCACCGCGACCAACGCCTGCAGCGGTCCCTATGTACCGAACGCTACCTGCGTGATTACCTTGACCTTCATACCTGTTGCGGCAGGCCAGCGTTCCGCAACACTTTCGATCTCTGACGACGCAGCGAACACTCCTCAGTCCATCCAGGTCATGGGGACGGCCACGGCAGTTCCACCGACCAAGCCTGTCGCGTCCCTTTCCGCAACCGCCCTCGCATTTGGCGCCATCACGCAAGGCGCAACGAGTCCCTCGCAAACGGCCACCGTTTCCAACTCAGGCGGCGCCCCGTTACATATTTCTTCCGTCACTCTTGGAGGGGCAAGCCCAGGCGACTTCAGTCTGACGAATGGATGCACCGCCAGCCCCTACGCGGTGAATGCAACTTGCACCATCAGCGTCTCGTTCGCGCCGCTCCTGACAGGCTCGCGCGCAGCTTCCGTTCTTCTTACCGACGACGCCTCCGATTCGCCTCAGACCATCAATCTGAGCGGCACCTCGAATCCGGCGATAACCGTCGGTCCCGCCCCGGGTGGATCTACTTCAGCCACGGTCGCCCCAGGACAAACAGCCACCTACAACCTTCAGCTCACGCCCGGCCCGGACTACACGGGTACGATTTCGCTCGCCTACAGCGGAGCGCCACTCGGCGCAAATATCCAGGCGCCGTCCACGCTTCAAATTTCAAATGGAAATGCAACTTCCTTTGCGGTGATGGTGACGACCAGCGGCGGCGCCGCGGCGCGGCCGTTCTACTTTGCTCCGCGCTCCTTGCCACTCTTCGGGACGCACTCCCTGCTAGGTCTGCTTGCTGGCGCCTACGTGATTCTTCTGCTCGCCCTGAGCTACAAGGGTGATTTAATCCCGTGCCCAAAGCGTTTGGCGTTTAGCGGAGCCCTCGTAACAATTGCCGTTTTTCTCCTACTTGGTATCGCAGGTTGCGGCGGCGGAAGCTCAAGCCCCTCCGCCCCACAAACGCCTCAAGTCGTGACCCCTCAAGGCACTTCCACGATCACGATTACGCCATCAGCCATGTCCACATCGGGCAAACCGCTGCAATTGCAGCCGATTCAACTAACGCTAACCGTGAATTAGACTCGCGCCTTACTTCGCGACCGATATGCGATAAATTCTCGCGGCGCCGTCATCGGAAACGAGCAACGAGCCATCTGGAGCAACGGTCACTCCGACGGGCCTGCCGAGTACGTCTGGCCCGCTTGGATCAGGCACCAAACCCGTCATGAACGGTACAGGATCGGCCGACGGCTGCCCATTTTTGAACGCCACAAACGCGATCTGATATCCTGCGCGCGTCGCCCGGTTCCATGAGCCGTGTTCCGCGATGAACGCACCGCCCCAATAGCTCTTCGGAAACTGCTTCCCCGTATAGAACGCAAATTGCAACGGAGCCACGTGCGCCCCCAGCAGCACATCGGGAATAACCGCCTTTGCAACAAGCTCCGGCTTCTGCGGCTTGACCCGGTCATCCACATTGCTCCCGATGTAGCTGTACGGCCACCCGTAAAATCCTCCGTCCTTCACCGAAGTAAAATAATCCGGCGGCAAATTGTCGCCCAACTCGTCGCGTTCATTCACGCTAGTCCACACCGCTCCGGTAACCGGCTCGATCGCCAAACCCACGGGATTGCGCAGCCCGGTTGCGAATAACCGCGCGTTCTTCCCGTCGGGGTCGCAAATCGTTATCGCCGCGCGGATCGGATCCTCGCCAGTGTCGATGTTGGAGCCCGATCCAACCGAAACAAAGAGGTATTTCCTGTCCGCGGAGAAGGCCACGGAGCGCGTATCGTGCCCGCCACCAGGCAGCTTCATCAGGTGCTCCGCCTCTCCCAGCCGCTTCGATGTCTTGGGGTCATAGCGGAATCGCACCAGCTCGTTCATATTCCCGACGTATACGTAGTTGCCTTTGAATGCGATGCCAAACACGCGCGTTGTTCCCGTTGCGAACACTTCGCGCTCCTTCACTTCTCCCGTGTGCTGCGGGTCGCGCAACACCACAATCTGGTTCGCTCCCGTCTCTGCCAAAAAGATATCTCCATTCGGTGCCATGGTGAGCCAGCGAGGTCTCTTGAAGTCCGACGCGAACACATTGATGCGGAACCCTTGCGGCACCTTGGGAAGAAAACCGGGAGGAGGCGTTTCATTACGCGGCGCGTTACCTGCCGACTCCGTAGCGTAAGGCGCGGGAAGCTGCGGCTTCTGCCCGTGCGTAACCTGAGCGGAAAGAATCGCCGGCAAAATCAGAAAACCGGTGATTGCGGAAACGGCGCGAACTCGCAATGTCATGAAACTCTCCTCGGTTCGTTTTTGTCGAGACTTCAGTATGATGCCGCGGCAGGGCGCTCCGTTCCAGCATTGAATCTTTCAGAAAAATGTCAAGAGACGGGAGGCAACCCTACTGGCTGCGCAATCTTCATGTATGCGGTCGCACATATCATCATGGATTGAAGCTAACGGGCAAACGCCACCTTTCTTGCTCTCTTGTGAAACATCCAATTTCGCGCAGCCAGCGTATACTTAAGAGGAATGCTGTTTGCGGAGTGTTTACCATGCGCGCCGTCCTGATTACTGTACTGATTTTTGCTGGAATCGGTGTTCTTGCCTGGTCCGCTGCCAAGCCTAATGACGGCCGCGCCGGCGCTAAGACGGCCTTTCCTAAACCCACAGTCGATGCTCCACTGGCCTCCGCAAAAGCGCAGGAAACAGCTGTCCTTTCCGGTGGCTGCTTCTGGGGCGTTCAAGCTGTCTTCCAACACCTGAAAGGTGTGGTCTCCTCGACATCCGGCTATTCCGGCGGCGCAGCAAAAACGGCCCACTACGAGGATGTCAGCACCGGAGAGACTGGCCACGCTGAATCCGTGAAGATCGTCTTCGATCCTTCGCAAATTTCCTATGGGCAGATTCTCATGATCTTTTTTTCCGTGGGCCACAATCCCACCGAACTCAATCGCCAGGGACCGGACCACGGGACGCAATACCGCTCGTCCATTTTCTATTCGAGCGACGAGCAAAAAAAAATCGCCGAAGCCTACATCGCCCAGCTCAACGCCGCAAAAGTTTATTCACAGCCCATCGTGACGCAAGTCGTCGCGCTCCAAGCCTTCTATGCCGCCGAGGATTACCACCAGGACTATCTGAAGCACCATCCCTATGAGCCCTACATCGTGATCAACGACCAGCCGAAACTCACCAGTCTGAAAAAAGAATACCCGGACCTTTATCGCAACGACTGATAATCACTTTCAAGGTTTTCCATACATTTGCCGCTCACTATCCCGCAGGTATCTAAATGAATACAACACCTGCTACAGTGCGGAATACCCTTTTGGCGAGCCGAGTTAGAGTAGTTAGGCACTGCTCCGCGCAGTGCCCAGAGACCCTTCGAGATATTTAAAGAAAGAGGTAATCCCGATGAGAGCAATCGTATATGGGGTGTGTCTGCTCTTCGCTCTGACTTCCGCGGTCAAGGCCCAGGATTCTCATAGCCGCTCCGCTTCCAAACCTGTAACCGTGGAATTCAAAAATACCGAAGGACAAAGCGTGGGCGCTGCCCAGCTTTCCGGCGCGGCGAAAGGCGTTAAAATCACGCTGGACGTCAAGAATCTTCCGCCGGGGGAGCACTCCATCCACATTCATCAAGTCGCAAAGTGCGACCCTCCCGACTTCAAGACCGCCGGCCCGCACTTCAATCCCGGCGGCGCCGAGCACAGCCACGACGCAATGCCTGCCGGTGACATCCCGAATTTTTCGCTGATCGTCGCAGCCGACGGCACGGCTCACGTCTCCGTGGTCGCGCCTAACGTTACACTCGGCGACGATGACCACTCCGTTTTCAGCAATGGTGGGACAGCAATCGTGATTCACGCGGTAGCCGGCGGCACGGGAACAGCCGCCCCGGCACGCATCGCCTGCGGAGTCATCAGCAAGCCGTAACGATACTGCCGGCGCGAGCGCCTGGATTGATGCTCCTACGGGCGCTCCGTCACCGGCTTTCCTCCAGCCCCCGGCAACGCTGACTTGTGTCCTCCGGCTGCTTCGCTCTGCAGCAAGGTCTCAAGATTTGGATAGGCGTAAATCGTGGGCGCGTGGTTTTGCATCAAGCCTCCGGTATCCGCGGTCGGCCCATAGTTGCTGTGGAGGTCATGCGCCAGCATCCGCAGCATGGCCATCTGCTGTCCGCGATGATGCGCCGTATGCGCAATTCGCCGCATCATCACCCATGCGCGAGAACGCTTCACGTCAAAGAACATCGCTTCGCCTTCCCACCACGCTTCGTCCTTCGCGCGCAATTGAGCCAGCCGTTTGCCGCTGTGCTGCGTGTACTGCTTCATGAATTCCAGCCGCGTCTCTTGCGCTGGCAATGGCGGCTCACCCACATCGATCCCCAGCATCGTGCGCAGCCACAAATCCTCGCTCACGCACTGGTGAATCATCTGTTCGCGCACGCTTCGGCCCCGTGGATCATTGGCATTAGGCCGGAAAGCCAAGTCATCGTCCCGAAACTCGCTCCACACGCTGACCACTTTCACGCGTTCGGTCTCGTAGGTTTCCACAATAAAGTCGTATCTCATCGTCACCGGCCTCGGGCGAGATTCGCCCCTTGTCTTCAACCCCTAGGCTCCATCCGTTAACTGCTCCGGCCGTTTGATGCCAGTACAAAGCGAAATTGGTACTACGATTTCGAATGGTCCTGGAAAGACTTGTGTTTCCGCCGCTTAGCGAGAAGCGGTCGGAGCCGACTGTACTTAATTTGTACCCTTGGCCAGTCGTCTCCCAGAATCTTATCGCTCATAATTCAGTTTAAAGGGCTACTATCTCGCGGAGTCGAATCACCAGCATTCCCTGGCGGTCTCTTTGGGAGGGCGATTCCTTGCGGCGTAAATTCTCACTTTTTCTAACTCTAACCGCCTGCTTGCAAGCCGGTTGCGCCCATATCTCCGGTTCGCACTCCTCACCCATCCCTCCTTCCTCCGGTTCCATCCAGGTTTCCGTCACGCCAAATCCAGCCAACGTGCGCGCCGGCAGCTCTCAACAGTTCGTCATCGAGGTGACGGGAACCAGCAACACCGCTGTAACCTGGTTCGTTAACAACGCAGCCGGTGGCAGCTCCACAACCGGGACCATCAGCTCCTCCGGCATGTACACCGCTCCCGCGTCGCTGCCCAATCCAAACACGATTGCGATCCAAGCGACCAGCTCCGCGGATTCTTCCGCCAGCGGCTCCAGCAGTGTCACTCTTCTCAATCCAACTCCCGTCCTCACCGCTATCAGTCCCACCTCAATAAATGTTGGCACCCTCAGCCTAACCGTCACCGGCAGCAATTTCCTAAGCAACTCTCAAGTTCTTTTCGCGGGTGTCCCTCTCACCACAACCTTTGTCTCCGCGACCCAACTCACGGCTACCGGAACCGCCTCCACGGCTGGCATGTTCGCCATTTCCGTCAACAATCCCAACCCTGGGCAGAGCACGTCCTCCAGTATCAATCTCCAGGTCACTTCCACCACGCAAGCCAGCGCCTGCAGCGGCATGGCGGTAGGCGCAGGCGCGAGTCTCAACGGCTTCCGCCCCTTCCCCGCCAACAATGCTTGGAATCAAGACATCTCCACCTCTCCAGTCGATCCTAACTCCGCCAACTACATCAATTTCATCGGTGCCACCGTCCCCGTCCATCCCGACTTCGGCTCCGGCCAATATCAAGGCAGCTACACGGGCATACCTTACTCCGTGGTTGACAGCTCTCAATCTCCGGTAAACATTCTCTTCAACGCCTACGGTAGCGAAAGCGATCCCGGTCCCATGCCCATTCCCGCCAATGCCAACATCGAGGGCTACCCCAATCCCGGCACCGGCGATCGTCACGTCGTCGTCCTCGACAACAACAATTGCTGGCTCTACGAACTCTTCGGCTCCAGCGTCAACACTGACGGCTCCTGGAACGCAGGCTCCGCTGCCGTCTGGGATTTGCAAAACTACACGCAGCGCCCGCTCACCTGGACTTCCGTCGACGCTGCCGGTCTGCCGATTTTTCCCGGCCTCGTTCGCCACGACGAAGCCACCAGCGGCCAAATCGCTCACGCCATCCGTTTCACGCTCCAGCACAGCATCGCGGCCTACGTCCTGCCCGCCACTCACTGGGCCGCAAACTCCAGCGCCCAATTCGCCGCCCCCATGGGCATGCGCCTGCGCCTCAAATCCAACTTCGACATCTCCAGCTTCTCCGCCACCAATCAGGTCATCCTTAAAGCTCTCAAACAATACGGCATGATCATGGCCGACAATGGCTCCTCCATGTATCTCAGCGGCGCACCCGATGATCGTTGGGACAACAACGACCTCCACAACCTCTCAACGCTCATCGCCTCGGATTTTGAAGTCGTCGCGATGGGCACTGTCTACACCTCCGCCAACGTCCCGCAAGGCTCCGCTCCAAACATCGTCAGCTTCACCGCCAGCACTTCCAATCCTGTTTCCGCAGGGACGGCAGTCACTCTCAACTGGAATGACATGGGCGCCTCCTACTACATCGTTTCGCCGCAAATCGGCGCCGTCCGTGGCACCAGCGTAGTCGTCACTCCCTCGCAAACCACTACCTACACGCTGTACGCCACCAATCCATTTGGCCGCGCCACAGCCGCTGTAACCGTCACCGTGCAGTAATTCTCCTCAAACCCGTAGCATTGCGGGCAACGGTTGACATGCCCTCTCTCGTGGAGTATCTATTGCGCAACGCGCGCCCCGCCTCTGCCTGCCTAGTTTCGTCGCGCGAACGTCCAAAACTCCAAGGAGCCTTTATGCCAGACAACGTTCGACCCATCCCCGAGGGGTACCATTCCATTTCACCAGCTATCACCTGTAAGAACGCCTCGGCCGCCATCGACTTCTACAAGGAAGCCTTTGGCGCCGCCGAAATCTGCCGCATGCCCGGTCCCGGCGGCATGATCATGCACGCCGAGCTGCGCATCGGCGATTCCGTAATCTTCGTCTCCGACGAGTTCCCCGGAATGTCGGCAGCACCGACGCCGGGCGTGACTCCCTCCTCCTACCTTTTCCTATACACGCCGGATGTGGACACGGTGTTCAATCGCGCCCTAGCCGCCGGTGGGCAAGTCAGCATGCCACTCACCGACATGTTCTGGGGCGACCGCTACGGCAAGCTCACTGACCCCTTCGGCCACAGCTGGGGCGTCGCTACCCACGTCGAAGACGTAGCTCCCGACGAAATGATGCGCCGCTCCGCCGAATGGACAGCAAGCATGTCCAAAGCCGCAGCTGCCACTGCTGGCTAGAGCAAGTCACTCCCCGCATCGTGCAAAACGTCCGCCGCCCTTTCTTCAAAGGAAGGGCGGCGCCTCTTTCAATGTTCCTGGCGAATTCGTTGGCTCTCATCGCCCACAAACTCTTTGTCGCGCCTCTCCCAGAAAATATATAATCCCCGCAAAGCCAGCGTCCGTTTGCCAGCTTCTCTCGGCAACTCGAGGTGCATTGCTTGGACGGCCGAAAAGCCATCACCGTTTTTGCCCGCACCTTCATCGGCTCCCACTACTTGTGGGGCGCCGGCGGCGCGTTTCCCGGCCAATTGAATGGCGCTCGCTATCGTCCCGGCTCTGTGCCTTGGAACGAAGCTTCACTCCACTATGGAGACCTCTCCATTTGCGCCGCCAAGTGTGACGTTCAAGGTCACTACGTCTGCGCCGGCCGCTATGAAAAAGCCGGCGGGCAAGTGGTCCCAGACAACGACGTTGCACTTCATGATTTTCTCTCCCATTACAGCAGCGCGGCTCTCGCGCAATGGGACAGCATGCCCCTCCGACTCACTCCACGGGTTGTTCGCGGAGTTGGTGTCCCTTCCGCTGGCAAGATCGTCTTGGGCGAGAACTGTACAGGCATCCGCCATTTCGATTGCATCAGCTTTATCAACTACGTTCTCAGCGAAACCACCAAAATCCCCGACCAGAAAAACGGGTGGAGCGCCGACATCAAGCTTTGGTCGGAGAACGGGACCACGGATGTTCCAATGAATGCTCCAAACGTTGCCGGCGACATCCTAATTCGCTACAACGACGACGCAAATGGACGGCACTTCAGTCATATTGCCTTCCTCGATGACAACGGCTATGTCGTCCAAGCCCAAATGGCCTCCGCGGGAGTGCACGCTGACGAACGCTACAACTCTAACGCATGGCAAATACGGCGCCGCCTCGAAAACCAATACATTCTCCCCGACCGCTCCAATTACGCCTGATCGCGTGGATCCTCCACGCTTGACACCAGCTGCGCGGCGTCCTATGTTCTTGCGTTAAGCAAGTGGAAGTCGCAAGCTCCCCCCTGCTACCTACATTTCCTCTCTGGAGGTACCCATGCCATTAAGCCTCGCAACGCTTTCCCTGGTGGCTTCCCCTCTGTCTGTGCCAGAAGGTCTGAAGATTCTGGAGCGTGATGATTACCGCTGCCAGTACTGCGGGCTCGACGGCCGAGGCAGCTTCGAAAACGCTCTGGTCATGCGCGTGGATTTCGTCTTCCCCCGTGCCCGCAAGGGAAAGAAGGATCCCCGAAACCTGGTCGCCTGTTGCACACCCTGCAACACCATCAAGGGCACCAAGGTTTACGGCAACTTCGACGAAGCCAAAGCTTTCGTCCTAAAGCACCGCGAAGAGCTGCGCAAAGCTTGGGAATCCAAGACCGCGCGCCAGACGTCCAAGCCAGCCAACGCGTAACGTTTTTCCAACTGCACTCGCACCTCGGCTTATCAGGTAGGGGCTCGGCACGCCGTGCCCGTCTCGCCTGGGCCGTTGGGAAAGACAACTTTCAAGCCACTCGGGCCAGGGGAAATTAGTGAACTATTGCTGAAAGCCAGTGGCCATCTGTCCAGCAGGCGTCGTATGTATCCAAGCTTCCGCCGCAATCAGGTGCAGCACAAAGCCGATCCAGAACGCGATCCCGAAGAATTCCCGCGGCGTTAGACCTGTAAGAGGACTCGTTGCAAAAAACACTCCAATGATCGGCCGAATCGCAGCCACCGCAATCCCAATCGAAAAGGCACGAATCATCCATTCGCGGTGCAGCGCCACTTCACGCCGCCGGATATGCCAAAACGCCTTGCACAACGCGAATAGAAAAAACGTCCCAAACAAAGTAGTCGCCGCCGCCTGATTGACGCCACCGATGGCCGGCATTCCAAAGCTCATCACCAAAGCCGAAATTCCAATCACCAATCCGCATGTCACAAAAACCCGCCCACTCAAACGGTGCCATCGCAGGTGCCGCGCCCGAATAGCCGAACTAAACTGCAGCGGACCCAGGATCATGAAAAGCATCCCAGGCACAATATGAACAAGCGTAAGGATCGGATGATGCGCAAACAAATCGTCCAACGCGGTGAGCTGCGCCAATCGCGGATTGGACTGTATCGCCGGTGGATGATAGCCATGTACCACTATCGGCACGACGTGCACCATCCGCCGCACCGCGACGGCAATTCCAATCAGTGCCAGAAAAATGACGCCGAACCAAACTGCCCGCTCCCGCCCAATTCCGAGCTTCATACCTACTACTACGTTTGGTTGGTCAGTAGCCTTTCAAAAATTACACAAAAACCTATTTGGGACGTTTCGTGTTTTTCCGTCGATTTTTTGGCTCATAACAAGGCGCAGACTGCCGTCGACGCGATAGGCCGTTGGCTCCATTCCTCTCCCGAAGAATGTCATCGACCATGGACCGCCGCGGCAAGTATCTGCGCCTTGCCTTTCGCCTATTAGTGTTCCGCCTCGCCCGATCGTTTCAGGCCATGGGACACCCTTAACGCGCTGCGGTAGTCTTGATTGCGTGGGTGGGAGGGTGCCCCAGCTTCAGGTTTTGAGGTGAGTCTTCTTTTGTTCACGGAACACGGGGCGCATCACTTCGTTCCTCAGTCGTCTACCGCGAGTCGCCCGACGATGTGCTAGCATGCTCGGGCCTTGTTTCAGAAAACTCAAAAGAACACCCTCTGGTTCTCCGTCGTCGTCCTCTTCGCCGTCAACATTCTCAATTTCTACGACCGCCACGTCCCCGGCGCTCTCGTCGAGCCTATGCGCAAGGAGTTCCATCTTAACGACACGCAAATTGGCCTGCTCGGCAGCGCTTTTATCTGGATTTACGCGATTGTCGGCGTCCCCCTCGGCCGCATCGCCGATTCCGCAAGCCGCAAAAAGCTCCTCGCCTGGGGAGTCGTGATTTGGACCGCACTGACGGCTTCCGCGGGCCTTGCCACCACATACGCAATGCTGCTCTTCTCGCGTGTAGGCGTGGGCGTCGGTGAAGCCGCGTGCGCGCCGACAGCAACCAGCTGGCTCGGCGATCTTTTTCCACCCGCCAAACGCTCTCGCGTTCTCGCGCTCTTCATGCTTGGCGTTCCGGTTGGCGGCGCGCTGGGCTATTTCTTCAGCGGCACGATAGCGGAGACCTACGGTTGGCGTGCGGCGATGGTCCTTGCCGCCGCGCCCGCAGTGCTTCTGGTTCCAGCTTTGCTGATGCTCCACGAACCGCAGCGCGGCGCGAGCGAACTCCATTCCGCTCCTCTCGTCCCCGCCTCCATGTGGAACGTGCTGCGCATACCAACACTCTGGTGGATCATCGCTTCCGGCGCGCTGCTCAACTTCAATGCGTACGCCTTCGCAACTTTCCTGCCCGCGTTTCTGAGCCGCGTCCACGGCGTTTCGCTGGCGAGATCGGGCATAGACACGGGCATTGTCTATCTCATCGGCGGCGTGACCGGCGGAACCCTCGCAGGCTATCTCGGCGATTCCATCGTCCATCGCCGCAAGGACGGCCGCATGCTTTGTGCCTCGGTCTTAGCGCTAGTGGCAATCCCATTCGCGTGCGTGGGAATCCTTCAGCCCGCGGGCTCTTTGTACGTGGCGATGGCCTTCCTCGCGCTGACGTACGCTTCTCTCACAACGTACTACGGCCTGGTATACTCCGCGATCCAGGACATCGTCGCGCCGAACCAGCGCGGGTCCGCCATGGCCATCTATTTCATGGCCATGTACATGTGCGGAGCGTCTTTCGGACCGTTGCTTACCGGCAAATTGAGCGACTTGCTGGCGCACCGCGCCGCGGCGCTGGCAGGCTCCGTCATGGTTACGGAAACTTTTCGCGCAACCGGCCTTCAACAAGCCATGCTGATCATTCCAGTACTTTGCACCGCGCTCGCGTTTGTGCTGTACATGGGCTCGCGCACCATTATCGAGGACATCGCGAAACGCGAAGCGCTCGCTCACGTCGAAGCGGTAGACGCGTCTTAGCTCAAGACAGATAGAATGGTTAGGTACAATAGAGGTATGGGTGAAGAATGAAAACCGTAAAACAACAGGCAAAAAAGACCGATGAAAAACTTTCGCGATCGAAGCGCATCCAGCGCGAAATCATCGCCTGGGTGTGGGTCGTGCTCATCTTCCTGCTGATCAATGGAACGCTCGGCCAGGCGCGCGTGATTCCATCCGGATCCATGGAAAACACCCTGCTCATCGGCGACCACCTCATCATGAGCCGCATCGGCTACGACGCCGGCATGCCCTTCACTCACTGGCACGTGCCGCTATGGCGCAGTCCCAAGCGGCAGCAACTCGTGATCTTCACGCCGATCGTCGCGCAAGAAACCTCCGACATCATCAAGCGCGTCATCGGCCTTCCCGGAGAAACGCTGGATATTCACGATGGCGCCGTGTGGATCAATGGCCGGAAGCTCGCCGAGAATTATACGACTGGCCCCAGCGAGTCTTACGGCATGCGCGCCCCCTATAAGATTCCTGAGAATTGTTATTTCGTCATGGGCGACAACCGCGGAAATTCCTACGACAGCCGGTTCACCGGGTGCGTGCCGCGTAGCCATATTATCGGCACACCGGTAATGATTTATATGTCGCTGGAAGCCTCGCCCGATGCCTGGGAATCGGGCCAGTATCGCGAGCGTTTCTTAGCCTACGCAAATGCAGTGCTCCATCCAAGCACAGTGCGCTGGAAGAGACTTTTCACAACATTTTGAAGCAGAGCCGCACCCTTCGCATCTTGTTGGACCTTGAGGAAAGGGAACTGAGTATATGAACGAGACACCGCAGCAGTACTCGCAGCGCATTATGAAAATGATCGAGGGGAAGGACGCGCTCAAAACTCAGTCGGCGACCTCGAAGAAACTTGCAAATCTGGTGAAAGGCGCCGCGCCCTCCAAACTCCGCAAACGCCCAGCTCCAGACAAATGGTCCGTCGGCGAAATCCTCGCGCATCTTGCGGACACGGAAATTGTCGTCGGATGGCGCATCCGTTCGATTCTCGGCGCGCCGGGAACGCCCATTCAGGCGTTTGACCAGGACGCCTGGGCGGCGGCTGGAAATTACGCAAAGCGCGATCCCCGTAGGAGCATCGAGCAATTTCGCGCCGTCCGCGACGCGAATCTCGCGCTCTATAAATCACTCAGTCCAGAACAGTGGGGGCACTTCGGCATGCACGCCGAGCGCGGCGAAGAGAGTCTCCAGCGCATCCTGCACATGATGGCGGGCCACGACGTCAATCACATTTCACAAATCGAACAAATCCTAGCGAAGAAAAAATAGCCTTTCTCGCTTTCCACGCCCGGCGCACCCAGGTTTCTATTCGTCGCCGCGAACCTGCCACCAATCGAGCTGCTCGAATTCGGCCATTTTTTCGGAACCGTGGTTGCGGTACCAATTCTTCCAGGCCTGAGGATCGGCGGGAACATTCGCATCCGTAATTTCGCGCAACGCCATATAGGACCAGGCGCGCATCTGCGCGCAGGTACTTGAATCAGTAACCAGATCAAGAAATTTTGGCACCATGCGCATGCGCTGCAGCCGCGTGAAATTTCCGCAATCGGAAAGGTTGCACCCGGCGCGCTCACGAACGTTGTTCGAGGGATCCTGCGTGAACGATTCGAAGAGCTCGTCGAGAGCTTCGCTCTTGCCAAGATAGCGCATCCCTTCGACGGCCCACTGCCGAACGGACGCGTCAGGGTCGTTCTTCGCGTAATCAATGAGCACCGGATGTATGCGGTCGTAAGCAACGCCGCGTCCGGCGAGCATCCCAAGAAAATAAACAGCCGCGGCACGGTAGTGCAGATCCGTGCGCGCGCGATCGATCAACATTTCAGCGGCTTGCTCGTTTTTCTGCCAGCCATCCAGCGTGAGATTGATGTCCGCGTTCGCGTAGCGCACGCGCAGATCGCTCGAAAATTGCGAGCGGCGCTCAAGCTGCCTCATGTGATCGGTCAAACGAATGTGGCCAACCCAGCTTTCGACTTGTTGTTCGAAGAGATCAAGCGCCCGTTGGTCGTGCCCAATGGCGCGCTCAAGCAATTGCTCCGCCTGCTCTTGAGCAGGCAAAGCGAGCACTCGCTCTGCGTCAGCATCCGTAATCGTTGCTGCGGCTGCGTGATGGGGCGCAACAACGTTGGCAGTCGCGGGAACGCGCTGTCCATTCGTGCGCGCTTTGTTTGCCCGCGCGGCGCTTGCCGCCGTCTTAAACGTCGAGAATCGCCAACCTTGCCAGGCAAACATGCCAGCGACCATCAGGGCGAACACAGCAAAGGAAATTACTGTGGACGTCCGTGATGGGGGTCGCGATTGCTGCCAGCCAACTTGCAAAGAACCCGCCCGCAAGGAACCTGATTGCGAATTAAAGAGCGGCTGGCCGGGCTGCGGCGGCGGGCCGTACGGTGCATCGACTTCGACATGCGTGTCGATTTTCAGGCCGGCGAGAGTTTCGATTTGCGAAACGATCCAGCGCGCTTCCTGGCGGCTGGCGATTTCATCAGCAAGAGTTATGCGGCGGCCATTCTTGGTGCGCAAGCGGATGGCGTACATCGACTGGCCCTGAGTTCCGCCCTGCTGTCCGCTGGTGACGGCAACCACTGCGCCGATATCGGAGACGGAAAAGCACTTGGTCAAGCCAATGCCGAGAATGCGCGAAGTGGAAACAAGCTCGCCATTGCCGACGCGGATTCGCGAGGTCCCCAAAACGACGTGAAACATGGCAAAGATCAACAGCACATCGAAGAAACCAAACACCACTGGGAAAAACCACGGAGCGCTCGAACGGAACAGAAAATAAACCACGCCAGTCCAGATCGCGGTGAAGATAAGAAGAAACAGCGCGCGGGAAGGAGTGCGAAAAGCGGGAAAGTAAAATTGCGTCCCACCGTCTTGCGAAGAGATGATGACTTTGGAGTTTGCCGGCGCCGCGATGGGGGCTGCGTCGGCATCGCTGAATGAACCGGCCGCGGGCGCGAGAGTTTCTGAGGAATCAGCGGATAGGCGTTCGGAGGCCGACGAAGTCTTGAATACCGGAATCTCGAAATCGTCTGTGTAATTGATGCCGGGAATATCGGCCTGGGCGTGAAGGAGCCAAAGAACTTGATCCGAGGGATTGTCGTGATCGGTGACATAGGCATCGGGCGGAATAGCGAAGTCCACAGGAATCATTCTGCCGACCGAGTCCATCTCAATAGCGTCAACGCGAACGTTTTGCTCTGCTTGCCAGAGAGTGGTCTGCGAGGTGGAGCGGCTGTCTCCAGAGCCGGTGACCATCTTTCGAATGCACGAAATACGGAGGTCCACGCCGTGCGCGGCATTTGAGTCGAGCTTGAGATGAATCCTGCCGGTGAGGCGGCCACCGGGAGAAAACGGCAACGAATAAAGCTCGAAAAAGGTATTGCCGAAGCGCTGCCGGCGAAGCGTGGCGCGCAAGGCGACCACAAAAAGAATCACTCCAATGAGGCTGAATCCCAGAACCAGGAAAATGCGCGGGTCGCTGCGACGGGCAAGCTGCGGAATGATGCTGACGGCCACAGGAATCATGACCAGGTTGCAGAAGACACAGACCACCCACGCGGTGATTTCCGTATTCTTGCGCTGACTTTCCGCCCTGCGGCTGGCCCAATCCGTCCGCCACAGCCATGGCGACGCGGGATTTGCCTCTTCGACCGCAGCCTGAGCCTTCATCCGGCGATAACCGCCTACCGCCACGAGCAGGAATCCCGCGCCAATCGCAGAAATAAAAAGTGCGATAGCGGCGCCGGCAATCGTGCCGCTGGTGCTATGGTTGCGGCTATTCGCGAGAAACGTAAACAAGGAAAGCAGCCCGGGCACGAGAAACATCAGTCCGAAAAAAATAAAGAAAGCGGCGGCCCCTTTGGAAGGCTTGGTCACACCACAATTTTAGAAGTTATTCCGGCGCGCCAAAGGGCGCCGAAGTACTAGCATGTTCTTGTAGTTACAACTGGCCAAGCGGCCTGCAAGGAGATCAGCGGGAGGCGGCACCTTTTGGCTGGGCGAGGGCAGGAAAAACACCGAGCTGCCGCATCAGGCCGAGAGCGTCCCAGCTTATATTGGAGTCGATGATCTTGCCGTTGGCGATGTAATGGATGGTGATTCCTTCGACGGACACTTTCTTATTTGTCGGTCGAATGCCCATGAACTCACCCTTATGAGTTCCGGAAATCGTCCAGGAAGCGACGAGTTTGTCCTTCTCGGCGACGGTGTCCTCGACGGTGAAGCGCAGATCCGGGAAGGCCGCCAAGAACATGGCGGCTTGAGTCTTGTAGGCTTCGGGGCCTACCGAGGAACCGGAAAAGTTGGAGTCGTGGAGAGCGTGGCTGGGGGAAAACAGATCGCTCACCAGCTCAAGCTTGCGCTTATTCCAAACATCCTCGTAGAGGCGGCGGACGATGGCCTTGGTATCAACGGGCATGCGCTGCGGCCTCCTTCGCGTTGGGGAAGCTGGACGGCTGCAAGTTAACGTTACCTCACGGAGCGAAGGATTGCGGAGGCTCCGCGGGGTAAGGCTCGACCGAGGGTACTCCGAAGGAATAGGGTTTGCAACGCGGGCGGGTAGGCCGTAAGGGGCTTGATTGGTATTGACGTATCGGGAACAGCTCGCGCGACAATCGCAGAAGTCTTTTGACACAAACGGACGAGTTGAATAAAGTGCGGCCAATAGTGGCCTGCAAGTGCGTCTCGGACTAAATGACTAGTTTTTCTGTGTTATTGCGGGGACCGAAAGTTCGAGCGCTCTATTCTTGTCCGGCTACCAGTATTCCCCGGGGCGGTATGCAATTCCATTAGAGACAGACCTCTTGGGAGGGGGAAAATTGATGAAAGCAAGATCCAGAATTCTTTCACGGATGGGCTGGTTGCTGACGCTGGCGGCCATCCTTTTTATGTCCATACCAGCCGCCGCTCAGCAGGACGCTCGCATTCCCACGGCCATGCTCGGCGGTTTCATGTTCATCTTTCTGATTTTCTGCTTGATCAGCTACGTGTATATCGCGTTGGCCCTTCAGACCATCGCGCAGAAAACCAACACCGAAAATGGCTGGCTGGCGTGGATTCCGATCGCAAATATTGTTCTGATGCTGAACATCGCCAAGAAACCCATTTGGTGGATCATCCTGTTCTTTATTCCTCTGGTTAGCCTCGTTATGGCTATCATCGTCTGGATGGGAATCGCCGAGGAGCGGGGCAAACCCAACTGGTGGGGCATTTTGCTAATCGTTCCGGTGGTGGGTCTTGTTGTGCCGGGTTATCTGGCTTGGTCTGATTAGATTGCTGAGTTTTTGAGGTTCGGTTCAGCGCGGAAACCCGGTGGATTGGGCTGCCCTTTCGATGCGGAAGGTAAAGCAGCCGGCTGTGGTGCTGTGGACTTGCAAGTAGTCGATTTCTGGAAGAGCGAACAGATTTTGTATGGCGGGCTCGAACTCGCCATCTGTCACGAATTCCTGCGCCACTAAACGGCGGCCGCGCGCATAGCCTTCCAGCGTGCGCGGGCTGTCGCGTAATTCCTCCGGAAAACCGCCATCTTCCGCGTAGCGTGGGCAATTATCCGCGTGAATATAAATCGGGCCAGGCTGGGGAAGCGATTCCAAGCCGCTGAAGCGATCGAAGGTGAAAAGAATTCTGCGCGCCTGTCCCGGCTCGATGGTGTGCAGGCAGTGGCGGCACGGAGCGGCATCCGTTCCCACTTCCACGTGAGCGGGAAAACCGTAACCAGGCGCTTGCATCGTCGAGCGGACGGCTTCCGCGATTCCGGTTGGTATCGCCACGATTCGAATGGGTTGCATGATTTTGATCCTCACATCTCCGCGTTCATTCAGAGCGGCAATTGGCCGCTCTCTACGCGAGTGATTCTGCAGCATGTCTGGGCTGTGCTTCTATCCGGTTTCCGCCATCGAACTCCCCAGGAAATGCCAACTCTTTGGATAAACAGGAAGGCACGATGAAACGGCCAAGAAAAAGAACTGCAACATGTTAGGAGTGCAAGATGTTGATCGCGAGCAAGACAGCTACCATAACGATGGCGAGTATGATTATCGCAATCCGCAGGACACCTTTTCGTGGAACTAGCCTATCCAGAGAGAACGAATTGGCGCTTGCGAAACTGAATTTGCAATATTTGCAGATCTCCGCCTGTTGAGGGCAGATGCCGCCACAGTTTGGACAGGTTTGCGCGAACATGCGGTTCGACATTGTCGAGAAATAACATGTTGCGAGGAAAAATTCCAATAGTACGTACGGTACCTAGATGCCCGACTGATTCGCATTACCCTTAGAGCGGGTGCGAAGAGATTCCGTATCCCATGCTTGAGGGAGGCATGCGGCGCCCTGCGACTTCGCTCTTGTGGGGCGAGCCCGGATAACGCCCGATTTTTCGGCGGCGTCGAAATGGCAGGAAACCGCGTCGCGAATCATTGTTTTGAGTTCGTCGAGAGAATCGTCTTCAGTGAAGATGGAAAGTGCGGCCA
>Ga0308309_10000587_pt1 | contig 22906 bp, 15 predicted proteins | sample HubBroMetageWFT5_FD_192491 | JGI IMG/M metagenome (GOLD analysis project Ga0308309, IMG submission 192491) | Warmed and freeze-thawed soil microbial communities from the Hubbard Brook experimental Forest, New Hampshire - Hubbard Brook CCASE Soil... | ecosystem: Environmental > Terrestrial >...
CGGTCCGCATCAAACTGCTCCATCTCGAGATGAGCGTGGGAATCGACGAAGGTGGGTCGTTGGTCGTCAGTCATTGGCCGTTGGCTGTGTGGTGGCGGGCGGGTGACTCGCCTGTCCGCAGCTTGAGAACTTCGCTCTATTTCAATCTGGTTCCCACGGGCACATCTTCGAGAAAGCTAGCGAGTACAGCTTTCCCGCCTTCCGGCGAAGCGGCCACGATCATTCCGTTCGATTCCAGTCCCCGGAGTTTCCTCGGCGCAAGGTTGGCCACGATCACCACTTTTCTACCAATCAATAGCTCTGGCGCATAGGATTCGGCGATGCCGGCTACCACTTGTCGAATTTCCGTGCCTAGATCGACTTCCAGGCGCAGCAACTTGTCCGCGCCTTTCACCTTCTCCGCAGCTTTGACCTGGCCGACGCGCAACTCCACTTTGGCAAAATCATCGATGCTGATCTTGCCGTCGGGCACGGTCGCAGCAGGCTTCGTGGTGGGAGCTGCAGCCGCAGCTCGCGTGGCCACGGGAGCAATTGCGGCGGCAGTGGTGGCTGCGCCAGGCTGCGCTTCGGTGGTGCTCGGCCCGCCTCGTTGCTGTTCTTCCATCTTCTGCATCCTTTCGATTGCGCTTTTGTCGGCGCGAGGAAATACGGCTTCGACGGCGCCCAACTTGGTGCTCAGTTGCAATTGTCCCCACTTCAGATCAGAGAGCGGGAACTTGCGAATGTCGCCCAGACCCAACTGCGCCCAGATTCGTGAGGTTGCATCTGGAATCACCGGATGCGCCAATACGGTCACGATACGCAACGCCTCAGCGCTGGTGTATAGAATCGTCGCCAGCCGGGAGCGGCTTTCTTCATCCTGTCTTTCGCCTAACGCCCAAGGCTCATTTTCGACAATATATTTGTCCACCGCGGCCACCAGGCCCCATGCAACTTCGAGAGCTCGCGAGAACTGATATTGCTCAAACAGTAAGCTGCACTCCGCGATCGTCTCGCGTGCACGTTCAGCGATCGCACTATCTCCGGCTTTTTGCGAGACCGCTGCCGATGGATACGGAATCTCCCCGCGAAAATATCGCGTGATCATGGTCAGGGTGCGGCTGGCGAGATTGCCCAGTCCGTTTGCCAGATCTGCGTTGTAACGCTGAACCAGCGCGTCGAAGGAAAATGATCCGTCCTGACCGAAGACGACTTCGCGCAGCAGGAAGTAGCGCAGCGCGTCCGCCCCCAGTACATCCAGAATGGTCTCAGTGCGCACGATGTTCCCGCGCGACTTCGACATTTTGTTTTCTTCGAACAGCAGCCAACCATGCGCCATGATGCCCTTGGGCAATGGAAGTTCCGCGGCCATCAGAAACGCGGGCCAATACACGCAGTGGAAGCGAACAATTTCCTTCCCAATCATGTGCAGATCGGCCGGCCAGTATTTCTGAAATGCCTCCTGTGCGCCTTTGTGGGACGATCCGTAGCCAATGGCCGTGATGTAGTTCGCCAGCGCGTCCAGCCAAACATAGATCACGTGCTTCGGATCATCGGGTACGGGAATGCCCCAGGAAAATGTTGAACGGCTGATGGAAAGATCACGCAGGCCACCACGTACGAACGACATCACCTCATTGCGTCTAGTTTCGGGGCGGATGAAGTCTGGTTGCTCTGTGTACAACTGCAGTAACTTGTCCGCAAAGGCTGAGAGCTTGAAGAAATAATTTTCTTCCTTCACCGTTTCCGTCGGACGCCCGCACTCGGGGCAAGGCGCGCCCGGTCCGACCGCATCCACATAGAGCTCGTCGTATACGCAATATTGACCCGTATAGGTGCCCTTGTAGATATGGCCGTTGTCACGAATTCGCCGGAATAATTCCTGCACCCGCTTTTTGTGACGTTCTTCGGTGGTGCGGATAAAGTCGTCGTTGGTGATTCCCATCCGCGCCCACAATGCCCGGAACTGCGCAGAGACCTCGTCGGTAAATTGTTGCGGCGTTTTGCCCGCAGCTTGCGCAGCGCGCTCAATCTTCTGGCCGTGCTCGTCGGTGCCGGTGAGGAAAAACGTGTCTGCGCCCAGCATTCGCTGCCGCCGAGCAATTGCGTCGCAGGCAATCGTGGTGTAAGCGTGGCCTATGTGAGGCCGTGCATTGACGTAGTAAATAGGAGTCGTGATGTAGAACTTTTTGTTCATTTGCGCATTTCAGGCGACGGAAAGGAACTGTGATTCTAACGCCTTCCTTTGTGAGTGCCCTTGTGATTGATGACTTCTTCAACGTTGGCGGTTCATGTAAAGCTGCAGCGCTTCCTGCATGACAATCTTCAACGGTATATGCCGCTCAGTCGCGATGCGGCGGCAGTCCTCAAATTCCGGAGCATAGTTCGTCACCGCGCCATTCACGCTGGCGACCTTCAGCCGTACATCACCCCAGCGAGTAGCTACCGTTACCCACTCTCTAGCAAGGGCTTGACGCTTTTCCTCGCGCTGGCGCACCCCGAGAGTCGTGGTCTCCATAAAAATCAGATGGGTCAACTTTGCGGCGTCCTCCGTCCGGCAGAGAACTGTCAGCAGCATTCCCGGACGATTCTTCTTCATCTGCAGCGGCATTCCAAAAGCGTCCAACGCTCCATCCGCAAGCAAACGATCCATGACGTAACCGAAGATTTGCGGATTCATATCGTCGATATTGGCTTCGAGTACGGTAATCGTCTCCTGAGAAATATCGGACGAAGCTTCAGCCTGTGCTTCGCCGACGGTGATTCGGACCACATTCGCATGTCCGTCAAAGTCACGCGTCCCGGCTCCGTATCCAGTTTTTTCAACCTTCATTCGCGGAAATGAGGTAAACCGTTTCGCCAGGGTTCTGACTATGGCGGCTCCGGTAGGAGTGACCAGCTCGCATTGAATGCCCGATGAATACAGGGGCGCATCCTTCAACAGTTCGAGCGTCGCGGGCGCTGGCACTGGCAAGGTTCCATGGGCGCACTTTACGGTGCCTCCGCCGACATTCAGAGCCGAACAGATGAATTCGTCGACGCCCAGCGCCTCGGCGCCCACCGCGGCACAAACAATATCCACCATGGCATCCAGGGCGCCGACTTCGTGAAAATGAATGTTCTCAATTTTGGTGTCGTGTATCTTGGCCTCGGCCGCGCCTAGCGCCTCGAAAATAGCCAGCGAAGTGTTTTTTGCGATGTCGCTGATCACTGCCTTGCCGATGATGTCGCGGTTTTCACTCAACCCACGGCCATGATCATGCGCATGGCTGGGGTCATGCTCGTGTTGATGTGGCTGTGCCGAGCTTTCTGTGTTCTCAGCGCGAACGGATTGTCGCCGTGACCTCACTCCCGGTTGCGAAGTAGCTGAACTCTGCAACGCGTAATTGTGCTCCAGCAGGGCCACGGGTTCGACTGCAGTTGGGCGGGCATGTTCATGCCCTGGCGAAGGCTTGCCTTCATGATCATGGCTCGAACGTTGCGACTGCCTCGCCCTCTGTTCCCAATACACCTCGCGCGGCAAATCCTTCTCACCGCCGGCATAAACATCCACCTTGGTTGCGCTGATACCGTTTCGCTTGACACGAGAAATCTCCAGCCTTGCCCCAATGTTCAGCGCCGCAACCGTTTGTTGCAACAGTTGCTCTGGCACACCGGCGTCGACCAGCGCGCCCAGAAACATGTCGCCGCTGATGCCGGAAAAACAATCGAGGTAGGCTATGCGCATAAGGCTGATTTTCATCATAGGGAAGCGTGCACATGGCGTCAAACCGTTGCGCCTCGCGCCCTCTGCTACAATCACTATTTTCCTCAACCGCCTAGAGGGTCTCTTGTATCGTCATCTGGAACGCCGGCTTGCCCAGCAAATACGCGAGTTCTTGCACCGCAGCTACGGGCTCGACTTGCCCAAGATTGTCATCGAGCAGCCCCCTCGCATCGAACTCGGCGAATACGCGTTGCCACTTGCCTTCGAGTTGGCCAAGACGCTGCGCAAGGCGCCCCGCAAGATTGCCGAAGAGATCGTTGCAGGCATGGGATCGATCGAGGGTTTTGAAAAACTGGAACTCGCGGGCGCAGGATATATCAACGCCCGCGTTAAGCGCGACCGCCTCGCCCTTGCTCTAGCTGCCGATGACAAGCCGAAGATCGACATTCCAACTGGGAAGGTTCTGGTCGAGCACTCCAGCATCAATCCGAACAAGGCCGCGCACATCGGACATCTGCGCAATGCCATACTGGGCGATACTTTTGTTCGCCTGCTGCATTTTTCTGGCCGGGAAGTGGATGTTCAAAATTACATCGACAATACCGGGGTACAGGTTGCGGATGTAATCGTGGGATTTTTGCATCTGGAGAAGAAGTCCCGCTCCGAAATCGAAGAACTTACCCGCCAGCCACGTTTCGATTATTTCTGCTGGGACTTGTACGCGCAGGTTTCCCGCTGGTACGAGCAGGACAAGCAGAACCGCGATGCGCGTCATCAGGTATTGCACGCGCTCGAGGAAGGTGGAAACGAGACGGCCGCGATCGCCGACCTAATATCGATTGCCGTCCTGCGCCGCCATCTTGAAACCATGGACCGTTTGGACATCGAGTACGATTTCCTGCCGCGCGAAAGCGAAATTCTGCACCTGCACTTCTGGGATGCGGCTTTCACCAAGCTTAAAGACGCGGGTGTGCTCTCGTTCGAGACGGAGGGCAAAAATAAAGGTTGTTGGGTAATGCGCCGAGGAAAAGCGCGCGCAAACGACGCAGAGAATGCGGAGGTTGCCGAAGAAGACCAAAAAGTGATTGTGCGGTCGAACGGCACCGTGGGCTATGTTGGCAAAGACATTGCTTACCACTTGTGGAAGTTCGGTTTGCTAGGGCGCGATTTCGGATATCGCAAGTTCTATCGCTATCCGAACGAGCATATATGCTGGATCTCGACGGCGGACGGTGAACCCAATCATCCGCACTTTGGCGATGTCGCCGAGATTTATAACGTGATTGATGCCCGGCAAGCCGAAGCGCAGACAACCGTCGTCGAAGCGCTACGCGGACTCGGTTACAACCAGCAGGCCGATCACTACACGCATTTTTCCTATGAGATGGTCGCGCTCACCCCGCGTTGCGCCGCCGAGTTGGGCTATCAGTTGTCCGACGAAGACAAGACGCGTTCTTACATCGAGGTTTCTGGGCGCAAGGGTTTTGGGGTGAAGGCGGACGATCTGATTGACACGCTCATTGCCTCGGCGAAAAAGGAAGTCGATCCGCGCCATCCAGAACTAAGCGAAGCCGAGCGCATGACTATTGCTACCCAGATTGCGGTGGGGGCGCTGCGTTATTTCATGTTGAAGTTCACCAAACCTTCCGTGATTGCCTTCGATTTCAAGGAGGCGCTGAGTTTTGAAGGCGAGACCGGGCCCTATGCGCAGTACGCCGTGGTTCGCGCCACAAATATTTTTCGGAAAGGCGGACTCGATCCTGAACTGTTCGCCAAAGACGTAGCCAGCTACGTCTCTACCGACGATTTCGCGAAGTATCTGAACGGCGCGGATGGGAACGAAATCTGGGAACTCTGGCTGGCGTCCTCGAAAACGTCTTATGTGATCGATCAGTGCATCGCGACGACCGAACCGGCTTACTTGGCTAAGCACGTCTTTCAGCTGGCACAACTTTTCAGCGCTTTCTATCACCGGCATCCGATCCTTGCTGAGCCAGACGAGGGACAGAAAAAATTTCTATTCGCTACTGTTGCGGTGGTGCGTCGCGAACTGATGCGCGCCTTGGCGGTGATGGGAATCACCGTCCCGTCAGCAATGTGAGGCGGGCAAATCGCCCACCACCACACGGTCCATTGCTCCCTAATCCTTAAACTTTCTGGCAAACTCCACCAGACTTCGCACTGCGATTCCCGAGGGGCCCTTGGCGATCCAGGCTTTGTTTTCTTCCATCCATGCTGTGCCTGCGATGTCGAGGTGCAGCCAGGGAGTATCTTCGGCGAATTCCTTCAGGAACATCGCCGCGTTCACGGCTCCGCCCCAACGGCCGCCGGAATTGACGATATCCGCAATGTTGGACCGGATATTATCTTTGTACTCCTCGTCGAGCGGGAGCCGCCAGAATTTCTCGCCTGCTTCATCTGAGGCGCGATTGAAGCGTTCATACATTTTTTCGTCGTTGGCAAAGACCCCCGCGTTTACATAGCCAAGTGCGACCACAACCGCGCCAGTCAGCGTGGCAGCGTCGATCAGATGGGTGCAACCTAGCTGGCGCGCGTAACAGAGGCCGTCCGCAAGCACCAGCCGGCCTTCGGCGTCAGTGTTGATAATCTCGATCGACTTTCCCGACATGGCGATTTGTATGTCGCCGGGCTTCTGCGCTTTGCCCGAAGGCATATTTTCGGTCGCGCAGATAATCGCGGTCACTCGCACCCTCGGCTTGAGCAAGGCGATCGCGCGCATGGCGCCGATCATGGCCGCGGCACCGGCCATGTCATATTTCATTTTTTCCATGCCGTCATCGGGCTTGATGGAGATGTCGCCGGTATCAAACGTAACGCCCTTGCCGACCAAGCCGAGCACCGGGGTCGCCGGCGCGTCCGCCGGTTCGTAGCGCATTATGATCAGCGCGGGCGGTTCGTCCGATCCCTGAGCTACGCCCCAGAACGCACCCATTTTCAGCTCTTTTATTTTGTCGGCGCCATACGCTTCAAACTTCAGACCAACTTCCTGCGCCATTTTGCGGGCACGCTCGGCGAGAATGGTTGGCGTCATGCGATTGCTGGGCTCGTTTACCAGGTCGCGCGTGAAGTTTTGCGATTCACCGATGATGCGACCCTCGTCCATCGCCTTCTCCAGCCGGGCTTGATCTCCGCGCACGATTACCGTTACCGAATCGATCTTCTCATCCTTACGATCGCTCTTGTAGGTATCGGGATCGAAGTTGCCCACAAATGCCCCTTCCACAATGGCCTTCACCGAGGCCTCGCTCTGTGCGCTTTCAGGAGCCAGAAAGGCGAAGCTGCGAATCCCCTTGGGCTTGAGGAAGCGAACTGTAGCGCCGGCCAATTTACGCAACTCCGAGGCAGTAAAGTTCTTAGCCTTACCGCCGCCCAGCAGCAGCAGGCGTTTAGCCTTCAGCTTTGCGGGGCGATGCAGCAGCGTGGTTTCAAAAATCTTGCCAGTGACTTCGCCGCTGGTCATGACGTCAGCCGTGGCGCCCTTAATGGCGCTGTCACTGGTTTCAACGCTGACTTCGACTTTATCCTTGGAGCCCTGATCGAGAACTACTACGGCCAGGCACTCGGTTTCAACTTCTGCAGGAGGAGCAAAAGAAAGTTGAGTCTTCATAGTCTGTGTGATTCCAGTATCGTAGGCAACGGGGCAAAAGTGCAAGCCTCTACCCCACCGGTTGAGTCGGGGAGACCTGTACATTTCCAGGCGGAACTGAGATTTCGAAAAGGCAGCGGGAAGCCTCGTTTCGGCAAACATTGATACCCGAGCATTACCTGAAAGCGTTCTTTTTTCTGATCTCCGGCATCTTATAGGGTAAGGACCTTACGCTGATAATCAGGATGGCTTCACTTTGAAAGGACAACCCATGAAGAAATATTCCCTCACGCTCCAGATCGTCGTCGCAATCGCCAAGCTGCTGGCTAGTGTGCAGCTTGTTGCAGCGCAAGCGGCTTCGTCGCCCGAGGGGCCGGCCGTGAATCTCGTGGTGACTGTGGAAGCCCGTCACGGCTCGAACGTTCCCGACGTCACTCGCGACGACGTGATGGTGTATCAAGGTCGCGACCGCGATAGAGTGGCCGCCTGGCTGCCGCTGCAGGGCGACCATGCAGGTCTCGAGTTGTTTATTCTGCTCGACGATTCTTCCAGCGTCAGCCTAGGTTCACAGCTGGAAGATATCCGTCAGTTCATCAATGCGCAACCCGCGACCACAAAGGTCGGAATCGCCTATATGTCGAATGGAATTGCGCAGGTGGCGCAGAACCTCACCAGTGACCACGCCCTGGCCGCCAAGGCCTTGCGTCTTCCCATGGGGAATTCTGGCGCCAGCGCGAGTCCGTATTTTTCGCTAGGGGACTTGATCAAACGCTGGCCTGCAAGCGAGGAACGCCATGAGGTTCTTATGATCACCGATGGCATCGACCTGTACTGGGGCAGCGGTCCGGACAACGCGTACGTCGACACGGTGATCGAACAAGCCCAGCGCGCCGGGGTCCTGGTTTTTAGCATTTATACGCCCGGTGGTGGACACTACGGTCACAGTTATTGGCGGACGTATTGGGGTCAGAATTATCTCTCCCAGTTGTCCGACGAATCCGGCGCCGAAAGTTATTATCTGATTGGTTCTGCTCCGCCGGTCAGCTTCGCCCCTTATCTCGAGGATATGGCGCGCAAGCTAGGTCGTCAGTACCTGCTGACGTTTATTCCCAAGCCTGAGAAAAAGGCTGGAATGCAGCGGGTGAAGCTTCAGACCGAGGTACCGAATGCGGAACTTGTGAGCGCCGACAAGGTCTACGTTCCGGCTACGGCACAGTAAGGAATTTTCTCGCCTGACTTATTTGCCGGCGGCTGCGGAATATCTGCGGAAGAAACTATCCTGCTTCCACTGCGGCCGCTGGGGGCTTTGCGCGACCGAGATCATCAGGCCGCGAATTACTTCTTCATAGAGCGCGGCCGCCGACAAATCTACGGGTTGATTCAAATCGTCGGACGGTGCGTGATAGCGCTGGGTGAGCCACTCTTTAAAAATCCTCTGTTCGGGAGAGCCGGGCGCGGCTCCAACTCCCATTGCTAGTGCCGGAATTCCGTGACGAATGAAGTTGTATTGATCGCTGCGAATAAAGATATTCCGTTGCGGCTCGGGATCGGCTTGTACGGCGATCCCGTGCGCCTGCGCGACCTCACGAGCCGCGTCCCCGAGATCGGATTCCGCCAGACCGAACACGGTAAGAATCTTGAGCGGAACAATGGGCAGGAACATGTCTACGTTAATGTCTGCCACCATCGACTTTGGATCAACCGTGGGATGAGCAGTGAAATACTTTGAGCCCAGCAACCCCTTTTCTTCCCCAGTAACGAATAGAAACAGAAGCGAACGTTTGAGTTTTTCTGGTGATTTCTTCAATGAAGACGCCACGTCCAACAATAAAGCACTCCCGGACGCATTATCCATTGCTCCGTTATAAATACGATCGCCATTGATGGGTTCGCCGATGCCCAGGTGGTCGATGTGCGCGGAGAGAACAACGTATTCATTTTTGAGCTCGGGATCGTCGCCCGGCAGTTTGGCGATGACGTTCGCCGACTCCACATCTTTCTTCTCCAGCGTCGCTTTCGCCTTGATCGAAGCAGCCAGCGGGAACCGGGGAAGTTGCTTCCGCTCTTTGGCTATGCTCAATACTTCATCAAAACTGTGGCCCGAACCCAAGAAAAGTTTTTCTGCATCTGCAGGATTGAAGTACACAGCAAGCTTCTCGCCCTCGGTCTCGTTGAATTCCCCATCAGCTAACGCCATGCTGGGATGGGTGCGGCTCAGCGACATTCGAGACCATGGAATATCCATGCTCGCGGGATTGGCGATGGTGATAATCCCGACGGCTCCGGCCTTATGAAGAGTTTTCCAGCGTTCCGCCGCGGATTGATAATGAGACGCAAGAGGTCCTGGAATGTCAGCCGGTGAACCGTTCAAGATCACTACCACTTTGCCATTCAGATCGAGGCCTGCCAAGTCGTCGTAGTTTTTCTCGGGAATGCTCAATCCATATCCCACGAAGACGAGCGGCGCCTGCAGTTCTGGAGCGAGATCAACTCGCGTAATAAAGAACGCATCTTCGCCGAGAGTGAGAGGCTCAACTTTGCCGTCGCGGACCAGAGCCAGACTCGAATCCTGTTCGACAATCTGACGAGATTGGAATTTCACCGCTTGGTAAAACCCGTTGTTCCCGGCAGGCTGAAGACCCGACTGCTTTAGCTGATCGACAATATAAGCCTCCGCCCGGCGCAGGCCGGCACTGCCGGTCTCACGGCCTTCCATATTGTCGTCGGCAAGAACCTTGACGAAATTCCACCAGGTTTTGCCGTCGAAGTGAGTGGGCGCGGCTTGCTGGGAAAACGCGGAGACTGCAACTAACAAGCATGCTAAAGTCAAAAACTTTTTTAACATGGAAGTAAATCCCTCCGTTCACTTTTCGCTTCTGGTGCGCAAGAAAACCTCACCACACCCTGCATTGATTAGCCCGCACCATGGGCGCGCCTTTCTTGCAGGAGAAGGCTTCCTGAAACTCGGGCATATTGGAAACCACATTGTTCACGCGGTATTTCGGGATCGAGTGGGGATTGGTCAGCACGAGGGTTCGCATCAGTTCGGGGCGATATTGCTCGCACCACGAGTTGGCGTAAGACAAAAAGAACTTCTGCCGCGGCGTCCAGCCATCTGCGTCTTTGGCGTCGACGGACTTGTTTTCTGCTTGGAGCTTATTCTTGAGCGCCATAAAGGCCAGTCGCAATCCGCCGTTGTCGGCCGTGTCCTCGCCCTGGGTCAAGTGGCCGTTCGATTTGACTCCAGCCTCCGGGATTTCCTCGGTGTATTCGTCGGCAATGCACTCGCCGCGCTGTTCATAGGCTTTGGCGTCGGCAGACGTCCACCAGTCGCGAAGGTTTCCCTGTGCGTCAAACTTACGGCCTTGATCGTCGAAACCATGTGTGATTTCGTGCCCCATCACCATACCGATGGCGCCGTAGTTCACCGCGTCTTCCATGCTGCTGTCAAAAAACGGTGGTTGCAGGATACCGGCAGGAAAGTTGATGGTATTGAGCTGCGCATCATAGTAGGCGTTGATGGTGGGCGGCGTCATGCCCCACTCCTCGCGGTCAACGGGCTTGCCAATCTTCGCGAGTTGACGATGAGACTCGAAAGCGGTCGCCTGGTGAACATTGTCCAGATAGCTGGTGCGCGTGATCTTCACCGAGGAGTAATCGCGCCAGTGATCGGGATACCCAATCTTGTCTTCAATGGCGTGCAGCTTGATTTTTGCCTGTTCCTTGGTCGCCGGTTGCATCCAGTCAAGGCTGATTATGTCCTGGTCCAGTGCGTGCTCGATGTCATGCACCAGCGCAACCGTACGCTGTTTGCTCTCGGGTGGAAAAGCTACGGCCACGTAGGCTTGTCCCAACGCCATTCCAAGATCGCGGTCGGCCGCGCGTACACAGCGCCGCCAGCGCGGCAGTTGCTGCTTTGCTCCGAGCAAGGTATGGGAATAAAAATTCCAATTCTCGTCGACAAAAGCCTTGCTCAAATATGGCGCCGAACCGTGCACCAGGTGCCAGCGCAAGTAAACTTTCCAGTCATCCACGGAATGCTGTTGGATCAGCGATTCAAGGTTGCGAAAGAACTGGGGCGATGTCACGAGGTAATGCGGCGAAGACGGCGGGGCCGCGACCACCTCGATGTAATGCTTCCAATCGAACGAAGGAGTCAACGCCTGTACCTGCTCCAAACTCATTTTGTTGTTCAGGTTCTTGGGATCACGGCGCGCCACATTGTCCATCTGCGCCTGCGCCATGGCGGTTTCTATCGCAATGATCGTCTTGGCATCGGCCGCGGCTTGCTGTGTACTCTCTCCTGCAAGCGCCAGCATCTTGCTCACATGGGCCTCGTACTGACTGCGGATTTCTTTTGACTTGGCGTCATCCTTTATATAAAAGTCGCGGTTCGGCAATCCCAAACCACCCTGATCGATGCCGCCTACGACCTTGCTCGCGTCATCATAATCCTGGGTTTGCCCGAAGCCCAGCAGTGCGGCCCGACTCTGGTTGTCATCGGCCTGCCAGGCGCCGGGAACGGCTTGGTGGATGTGGGCGACTTCGTCGGCCAGGTCAGACTTGTTTTTCATCTGATCGACGCGCTCCAATCCGGATTTCAAATCACGAGTTCCCGCGGCATCGATTCCTGGTTCATCGATGCAGGCAGCCCAATAATCGCCGATCTTCTGCTCAAAGTCGGTGCGATTGTTGCTTTGCTCCGCCGCTTTCTCCATCGCTTCACGCAGAATATTTTCATTCCAGTACTGCAACCCGCTGCCAGTTCCCCAAGCCACTTGGTCGGCGGGAATGGGGTTGGCGGCGTTCCACTTGCTGCACGCATATTGATAGAAATCCTGGCAGGGATCGAGCGACTTGTCGATACGGCTGAGATCGAAGTGCTCTAGCTTGGGCGCGCTCGATGAGGTGGCGGCGTTTTGCCCTTGGGCGCCACTAATTGTGAGCACAGCACTAAGTAACACCACAATGATTGCAATTTCTGAAATGCGCATCCGACTGATCTCCTGAAATGGTCTCCTAAGGGTTGCAAACGAAACTGCGGTCCACGGGAACGGAACCACGAATCGACTTGGCTTGAGCGCGATACAAGTAGCTGATTATCTGCGCCAAGAAGTTTACCGCAGTTTTAGAAGACGCGCTTGCGGTTCGCAGCTTTTGCGGTGTGGAGTGATGAAAACGGGAAGGGTCGAAAAATAAAACAGGGAGCTTTGCCTGCAGGCGTCAAGCTCCCTCGCGCGGTTGACAGTGCGGCATTAGCTCAAGGGACTGATGTCCGAAATATGGATCATGCTGGTGCTGTTGTCGAGGGTGCCATTAACTTTCACCTGTTGGCCCACAAACTGTTTCGCCTTGTCCTGATCATCCAACTGGTAGTTCACATCGCTGGTTTTCAGTACATACTTCCCGGCGGCCTTTACCACGGTTCCGGTAAAAGAAGACCCTTGCGTGTTTTGCATAGCAGAGGACGAATCCTGCGATGGGGGACTGGTGCGAGTGCCTTCCTGCTCGGGGCTGGTCTGCTGTCCGCTCTGCATGTCAGAGGTCGGCTGTTGGCTGCTGGGTTGCTGGGCGCTGGGTTGAGCGGACTCATCCGGTTGCGCGGACTGATCCTGTTGAGCGAAACCCACCGCGGAGACTGCCATCGCCAATGCCATGGTAGCCATTACTGTAAGTATGTTTTTCATTTTCATTCCTCCGATTTTTTGAGAACTTTACTGCGGGCTTCTCATAGCAAGTGCAGTACCACTCGATGGAACTTGCAATCAGTCACATAGGTGCGAGCGCAAGACCGCGGCAGATGAATCAGAGGTTTTTTTCCGAAAAGACAGGCAAGTTATTCGTACAGGGAAAACCGTAGCCAGGCCTTACGTAACGGTTGCAGTCTTCAGGAGGGCGGCGCTACGCGAGCCAGAGCGCTCTTCAACTCTTCCGGTTTAAATCCAAAAGGACCGGGTTTGCTCTTGTAAGCCACGCGCCCGGCAGCATCGATCAAGTAGAGACGATCCGGCCAACCGGTATAGGCCTCGTCGGTTGAATTGCCGAATTCATCGAGCACGGCCGGAATCTTTATGCCCAATTTTCGCACGCACGCTCCCGCTACGAGCGCGCGTTCCTCTTCGCTTTTCGGGCTGGCAAAAACAACGTTGTCTTTGACATTGCTCTGCATCTGCCAAACGTCGCTGGGATGCGCCTCCGTGATGTATACGATGAGAAATGCGGCTCGGTTTCCGTACTGTTCGTAAAGCTGGTTGAGGGCAGGGACCTCCCGCCGGAAAGGAGGTCAAGTGTAGCTTCCAAACACCAGGACGACCGGCTTTCGTTGAGCGGTGAGCTCTGACAGTTGTACCTGTGCGCTCTTGTCGAGCTTCATCAGGGAAAAGTCAGGCGCGGCATCTCCCACTTGCAAACTGCCGGCTCGAGCATGCGTCCACAAGGTTTCAAATGGAAGAACCAGAAATGCGACGGGACCCGGCACTCTGGCCATGACCCGGGCAAATTTATCGGGCGACTGCCGCATGACCGCGAATAACGAGGTACAGGCCAGAACCCAAACGAGGGCGAGCACGCCTAATCCCACCAGCCACTTTTTTCTGGCCGATTTATTCCTTCTCATCAAAGGCATGGTTCGTGACAAGCTGATCCGAATTCTCCCCACGAAAGTGACGCGATTATATGGATCCCATCGCGACGGTCAATAATATGAAAGCAGTAGTCGGCACATGAAAGCAGTGATTGCCGCCGTTCGCCGCTGGAACTTGCTCCGCCCGCATTATATGCTCGGAGCGTGCTTCGCCCGCTTGCGTCTGGCCGGTCTCCAACTCCGGGTCTGTTCCTGGGACTCATCATCACGCTCGCTGCGGTGGTGGCTTACTCGTGGTACATCACCATGCAGATCTCGGGCCTTCGCGAACTGCAAAACGGTCTTGCCGGCAGGAATCGCAAAGATTCGCTGCAACTTTTGCGAATTCAGAACGATTTGAATTCGCTGGCACTGGCCATGCGCGACATGCTCGACAATGATGAACCCTACCCTCTCACGGCATGGTCGGCGCAGTTTCAACGCATCCGCGCCGACCTTGACAATGCCCTCAAGCTCGAAGAGCAAGTCGCAGTCGCCGAGCGCACTCCCGAGCAAAGAGAATTTCTGGGCAACTCGATGGCTCAATTCTGGGACGCTGTCGACCGCACCTTCGCACTCGCTCGCGACGGCAAGGAGAGCGAAGCGCGGGGGCAGATCCGAGTCTCGTTGCAGGCCCGCCAGGCGGCGCTGAGTACGGCCGTTGCTCGCTTACTGGTGCAGAACAACGAAGGCGAAGAGCAGGTGGGATTGCGCATCGGGCGGATCTACGATCGCGTGCAGCGGCAAGTGTACATTTTTTTCGCGGCGATCTTGAGCGCGATTCTGCTTACCAGTTTGTATCTGATTCAGTCCAATCGCAGACTCTTCGCGCAACTGGCTGCGCTCTCCGAGCAGCGCAGCGAGCTGGCGCAGAAACTGATCTCTACCCAGGAGTCAACCCTGCTTCATATATCGCGCGAACTGCACGATGAGTTTGGACAAATCCTGACCGCGATCGGCTCCATGTTGAGTCGGGCGCGAAATCATGTGCCCGAAGGTTCGCCGCTACGAGCTGAACTGCGGGAAGTCTCTGAAATCGCGCAGTCCACGCTCGACAAGGTTCGCAGCCTTTCGCAAGCTTTGCATCCCGTCATGCTGGATGAAGCCGGTCTCGAGAGCACGATTGACTGGTACATTCCGGTAGTGGAAAGACAAAACGGAATTAAAATATCCTACGAAAAATCAGGAACGCCGTTTCCCGTAGAGGGCAACGTTGGCGTGCATATTTACCGCATCCTGCAGGAGGCTTTAAACAATCTCGCTCGCCACTCTGGCGGTCGCCAGGCTTGGGTGCGGCTTCGCTTTCTGGTTCAGGGCCTTGAACTTGAGATTGAAGATCATGGCACCGGTTTCGTCCAGAGTTCCGCAAGGTCTGGTATAGGACTGGTAGCGATGCGTGAACGCGCGGAGTTGTTGAATGGAAAGATCGAGTTCCTCAAGCCCGCGGAAGGCGGTACTTTGGTTCGACTGAAAGTCCCGATAGACAAAATGGAGCCACATGTCCAATAAGATTTCGGTCTTGCTGGTCGACGATCACAGCCTGGTCCGCCGCGGGTTTCGCCGCATCCTGGAAGACGCGCCCGACATTTCCGTGGTCGGCGAAGCCAGCGATGGTGCGGAAGCCGTCCGCTTGGCAGCGCAGTTGCGCCCCCGGCTGATCGTGATGGACTGCGCGCTTCCCGGCATGAGTGGATTGGATGCAACCCGGCGCATTCTCCACAAGTTTCCTGAAATCGCCATCCTGATGTTAAGCATGCATTCTGAAGATACGTGGGTGCATCAGGCGCTGGATGCCGGCGCTCGCGGCTACATTCTGAAGAGCGCCGTGGATATGGAACTGGTGACGGCCATCCGGCGAGTCATCGAGGGCGAGATCGTGCTCGACCCGCAGGTGTCTCGCGGAACCACTTTGAAGGGGGAGGGGAAATCCGGACTCACGGTGCGAGAGCTGGAGGTGCTGAAACTGATCGTCGCCGGCAAGTCCAACAAGGAAATCGCCGCCGACCTCGATCTCAGCGCGAACACGGTGGCCGTGCACCGCGCCAACATTATGGACGCGCTCGGAATTCATAAGACCGCCGACCTCGTAGTCTATGCCATTCGAAGCGGCTTGGTGAACATCCCTTGAACCGCAGATCTTTCTTGCGCGGGTTGGCTGGTGCGGCCTCGGCTGCGACGTTGCCGTTTAATTTGCTCGCGAAGCCTGCGCCTGAAACATCCAGTCCAGGCTTCCGGTTGGTCGACGTCACTAGTTCAGCGGGCATCCAGTTTCAGCACAACAGCGGCGCCTATGGGGGCAAGCTTCTTCCTGAGACGCTGGGCTCCGGTTGCGCCTTCCTCGATTACGACCGCGACGGCTGGCAGGACATTCTCCTTATTAATGGCATGGACTGGCCCGGCCACAAGCGGCAAACCTCAACACTTCGCCTCTATCACAATAATCACGACGGAACTTTTACCGACGTAACCCGCAAGGCCGGCCTCGATGTCGAGATGTACGGGATGGGTGTTGCCGTTGGCGATTACAACAACGACGGTTTTCCCGACATCCTGATCACTTGTGTTGGCCAGAGCAGGCTTTTCAAAAATACCGGGAAAGGAACTTTCGTTGACGTGACCAACTCCAGCGGCCTCGGCCGCCGCGAAGCCCTGAGTACATCAGCCCTGTGGTTTGATTTTGATCGCGACGGCCGCCTTGATTTGTTCGTCTGCAATTACGTGAAGTGGTCGCCGGGGCACGATGTGTTCTGCAGCCTGGATGGCAAGCACAAGTCGTATTGCACGCCCGAGGCCTATCGCGGGGAAACCTGCTGGCTGTTTCACAATCGCGGCGACGGAAGCTTTGAGGATGTCACTGCGACCAGCGGTATTTTCGACAGTAGTTCGAAATCGCTGGGCGTTGCGATGCTCGACTACGATCAGGACGGCTGGGCGGACTTGCTGGTAGCCAATGACACGCAGCCGAACAAGCTCTACCTCAATGCGCACAATAGCACTTTCAAAGATGTTGCGGTCGAGGCCGGAATCGCCTTTAGTGCCGACGGCAAGGCGCGCGCGGGAATGGGTGTCGACGCCGCTGATTTCGAAAACTCAGGCGTTGCCGGTGTAGCCGTGACGAACTTTGACAACGAAATGATCGGGCTGTATCGCGCCCTCGGCAACGGCACCTACGAGGATGTCGCAACCCAATCTGGCGTGGGACTTCCTTCGAAGACGACGTTGGGATTCGGGTGCATGTTTGCTGACATGGACCTCGATGGCGCGCTGGACCTGGTCGCAGCCAACGGCCACATCGATGACACCGTACGCAATATCCGAGCCAACGTTGGCTACGCGCAACCACCGCAGCTTTTCGTGAATAGCGGTAAACGAACCTTTCGCGATGTGAGTTCCGAGGTCGGCGACGCATTTCGCCAGCCCAAGGTCGGACGCGGCCTCGCCTATGGCGACTTTGATCGCGACGGTGATCTCGACATTCTCATGACCACCAACAACGGCCCAGCCTACCTTTATCGCAATGATCAACTCGCAGGAAACCGCAGCATCCGTTTTCGCCTGGTTGGCAAGCAATCCAACCGGGACGCAATCGGAGCGGCGGTTCGCATCTATCACGAAGGCACGATGCAATCCCATCTGGTCAAGAGCGGATCAAGTTATCTGTCACAATCGGAACTTCCCATAACCTTCGGCTTGGGAAAGCGCGACAAGATCGAACGCGTCGTGATCCAATGGCCCAATGGGAGAACGGAAGAATACAAGAACCTCATCGCGGGCAAAGCGTATGACTGCGTGGAGAGCGAAGGGATCACACCGGCCACTGGCTTCTGAACGCTGCCCGGCAATTGAGGCTTGGCTGGCAGTTGAATCGGTGGTTTACTTGAGGGTTCTTTCTTAGATCCCGAAAAACGGAGAGATGTCATGTATCTTCGCAACACCGTTATAAAGTTAGTCCTACCACTTGGGCTCCTTGCCATTGCCCTCGCGGCCACCGGCAACGGACAAGCCGGCACGATCAAAGGTTACGTGCTCGACTCTGCTTGCGCCTTCACCAAGAATCTTAAGAAACCTGTCAGCCCCGAATGTGCGGTCGCCTGCGCCAAGGCGGGCTCGCCGCTGGTGATTCTTTCCGACGACGGTACCATCTACTGGCCAATCGCTGACGCTACGCCCGCGTCCGGTCAAAACGACAAACTGCTTCCCTTTGCCGGCCAGAAAGTCACGGCCACGGGGAAAGTCTTCGAGCGAGGTGGCTCGCGAGCCTTGGTCATCGACAAGGTGGAACCCTTGTCAATTTCCAAATAGGCCCGAGTGGTTGGAAGTTTTTTCTACGGAGATGATGAATAATGAGACTGACGAGCATTTGGCTGCTTGTTCTTTTGGTGACCACGATGGTTGTATCCGGTGTGCAAGCCGAGGCGAATTCGAAAATGCAAAAGCAATCATTTGGTAAGACCGACGACGGACAGCAGGTCGATCTCTACACTCTGAAGAACCAGCATGGCATGGAAGCGGCCATCACCAACTACGGTGGCACCGTGGTCACGCTGAAAGTTCCCGACCGCAATGGCAAGGTCGACGACGTCGTGCTCGGCTACGACAAACTTGAGGACTACGCCGCCGGCAAGGCATATTTCGGCGCGATCATCGGACGTTATGCCAACCGAATCGCTCACGCCCAATTCACCCTCGACGGCACCACTTATACTATGGCGAAGAACGATGGCGACAACCACCTGCACGGTGGTTTCAACAAGCGCGTATGGACGGCGAAAGATGTTTCCAGCGGCTCAGGGCAAGCCTTGGAACTCACCTATTTGAGTAAAGATGGAGAAGAAGGCTTCCCCGGAAACTTGTCGGTAAGAGTCGTCTACACGGTCACGGATCAGAATGAGCTCAAAATCGATTACAGCGCGACCACAGACAAAGATACGGTGCTCAACCTGACCAATCACTGCTATTTCAATCTGGCCGGTCAGGGCAACGGAGACATCCTGCAGCACCAACTGACGATCCGCGCCGATCGCTTCACTCCCGTCGATGCAAACCTGATCCCCACAGGCGAACTGCGAAGTGTCAAAGGAACTCCGTTTGACTTCAGGACCGCAACCCTCATCGGCGCTCGCATCGACCACGATGACCAGCAGCTAAAGCTCGGAAAAGGCTACGATCATGATTGGGTGCTGAACGGCGAACCTTCAGGCTCGTTGACGGTGGCGGCGCAAGCCTACGAGCCCCGTTCTGGCCGGGTATTAGAGGTATCGACCACCGAACCCGGCCTCCAGTTCTACACCGGAAACTTCCTTGACGGTATTCCAGGGAAACAGGGCAAGGTCTATAACCACCGCTACGCATTCTGCCTTGAAACCCAACACTTCCCGGATTCGCCGAACCACCCAAACTTCCCTTCCACCGTTCTCAAGCCCGGGCAGCATTATCAGACAACCACCGTGTACAAGTTCTCGACCAAGTGAGTTTTGCCGTCCCGCGGCATAAATCTGCAGAACCCGGTCACGACCGTCCTTGTTGTACCATGGCCGTTGTCCCGCCTTTCTTCAAGAAGACCAACCTTCCGTGACGGCCTGGAACCGCAACCACTCCAGAATTTCATAGATCCCGCACATACAATTCTATGATTTTCTATACAAAACTTTACTATTCCTTCAGACATTTGTTGGAAGTGGTAGATAACACATCGCCATCAACATTGACTGTCTTGGCTTTAAAGTTGCACAGCCGGAAATGTTTTTGTGTTTGTATATGTGTCTTGTTTGAACTGGTCTCATGTTCACCCGGTGTTTCAGCGCGCAATTCCGTAAAAATTTTCGACAGGGAGGGTGTTATGGAGTCTGTTTTGGGGCGTGACCGTCACTCTACTCGAAGTTACGCCAAGGTGTTATTCATTACCTTGGTCGTTCTGAGTTTCGTAGCCTTTTCCGTCAGCGCTTTTGGACAGGCGGAGTCCGGATCAATTTCCGGTACGGTTCGAGATTCCTCGGGTGCCGTCGTCTCTGGTGCCGCAGTCAAGATAACAAGTACGACGACTGGCGCGGAGCGGACCTCAACCACGGGAACCGTTGGCCAGTACAACGTCCCTGGCCTCAACCCTGGAATTTACGACGTAACCATCACTACCAGTGGCTTCTCACCCTTCAAGACCCGTACCGAGGTCACCGTCGGCGGTTCAGCCACGGTGGACGCGCAACTCACGGTCGGCAACCAATCAGTTACGGTCGAAGTGGTCGGCGAGGGAGCTACCCAGGTCAATACCCAGACCCAGGAAATGTCCCAGCTCATCGATACCCAACAACTGGCGCAGCTTCCCAGCCTGACCCGCAATCCTTACGACTTCGTTGCTGTTTCTGGCAACGTAAGCAGCGGTGACAACACCACTAACAACTCGAATTCCGGACAAAACATGACCCCTCGCGGAGTCGGCTACTCCATTAACGGACAACGCGAAACCGGCACGGAAATTCTGCTGGACGGCGTCGAGAACACAGCCGTGTTTAACCTCGCGGTCGGCGAGCAGGTCCCAGTCGATTCGGTGCAGGAATATAGCGTCATTACCAACAATTTCAGCGCTGAATATGGACGAGCTTCTGGCGGCGTGGTCAATTTGACCACGAAGGCAGGCACCAATGCTTTCCATGGCTCCGGTTGGGAATTCAACCGCCTCTCTGCTTACACCGCCAACACTTACGCCAACTCCGCGCACAATACAGCTTTTCTTGACGGCGGTGGAACTGGCCCACTTCCCGACCCGAAAGGTGCATACACCCGCAATGAGTTTGGTTTCCAGGTCGGCGGTCCGATCGTAAAGAATAAGTTGTTCGTTTTTGAGAGCACCGAGTGGACCCGGGTGCGAAGCCAAGCCCAGGAGACCCAAGAAGTCCTGGATCCGGCGTTCATCAGCTTGTTGCCGTCGAACGTTCAGAGCTATTTCAGCACTTACGGCAATGGTACTAACGGTCCTGCGCCGTCCTCAGGCCAAGTTACAACTGCCGGGGACCTAGTCAGTGCGGGTACCTTTGGAACGGGCGTGGGGTTCCCGTTGGTTAATGGAGTCACGCCAGTCCCCCTTTCGACCCCGGTCTTCGACGTGGTCAACTTCAAGGCTCCGTTCGACGCGGGTGGCGATGTTCCGCAGAACACCTACCGTCTGGTGGGACGTCTGGATTACAACCTGAGCGATAAAACTCAAATGTTCTTCCGCTTTGGCCGCGAAGAAGAAAGTGAGTTTACCGGAGCGATTTCCTTCAGCGCGTATCCGTCTTATAACGTCGGTGAAAGCATCAACAACCAGAGTGCGCTGTACTCGCTGAATCACAGCTTCAGCAGTAGCCTGTTCAGCAATACCAAGATCAGCTTCAGCCGCCTCATTACGATCGACTCTTTCAACACCGCCTTGACCAGCACGCCGAACCTGATGCTCACCGGCTTTGCTACCGATCAGGTCACAGGTCTCCCCATTCAGCTTCCTGGACTGGAGAACACCGCACCGGGTCTGGGCGGCTTGCCCTTCGGCGGACCGCAGAATACCCTTCAATTGCAGGAAGATCTGTCGTGGACCAAAGGAAAGCATAACGTACGCGTGGGTGGCCAGTTCACCTACATGCAACTCAACGTGTCCTACGGCGCCTACGCGCAGGCAGTGGAGCAACTGGGTGCGGGCCTCGGGCAAGGGTTGCAAAACATCGTCAACCAGGGTGGAAATACCGTGGGCGGTGTTCTTTCCAGCCCCTTGATCGCTTTTGCTTCCAGAGTCGACCCACAGGGTAAGTTGCCTTGCGTCGCAAATCCGGACGGCAGCTTGATAGCGACGTCCGGCTGTACCGTGACCCCGCCGCTCAGCTCCGCTGTCTACGGACGCAGTTACCGCTATAAAGATTGGGCACTGTATGCGCAAGACAGCTTCAGGATTACTCCGAGGTTGACCCTCAACTACGGCTTGCGCTACGAGCATTACGGCGTCCAGCACAACAATGATCCAAGTCTTGACTCCAACTTCTATCTTGGATCTGGTCCCGGCATTCCTCAGCAAGTGCGCAACGGCCAAGTGTTTATCGCTGACAAGAGTCCGATTGGGCAATTCTGGGCTCCCAACTGGGGCACGGCTGCGCCGCGGGTAGGTTTTGCTTACGATGTGTTTGGCGATGGCAAGACCAGTTTGCGTGGCGGCTATGGCATCAGCTATGAACGCAACTTCGGCAACGTGACCTTCAACGCGAGTTTCAACCCCCCGGCCAGCGCCGTGGTTAACGCCGTTTGCGTCCCCGGCACCAACGGGTCGGTTGGGCCTATTTACGGGACGGGGAGTTGCAACGCCGTCGCTACCAACAATGACCTCGGAGTTCTTGGCCTCCCCGGTCCGCCCCAACTGCTTCCGCCGTCCGAAATACGCATGCCCGCTCCCAACATCAACACTGCGCAGACCCAGTTCTGGAGCTTGGCGTTGCAGCGGCAACTCGCTCGCAATACCATTCTTGAAGTGAGTTACAGTGGCGCGCGCGGGGTTCACCTTTACGACATCGAAAATATCAACCTGCTGGGCGCCGGCCAGGCTTGGTTGAGCGATCCTTTGTCGTTTCCTGCAAGTGCCACGATGCCCACTCCGTGCGCGGCCCCGTGCTACACTCGGCCCAACCAGCAATACTCAAACATCAACATGCGCGGCAGCCTCGGAGAGAGCAGTTACAACTCTCTGAATCTCAAAATCCAAACCCAAAATCTGCACAATACCGGCCTGAGCCTGGTCGGGAACTATACTTGGGCGCACTCGCTGGATGACCTGAGTTCAACCTTCTCCGATAACCTCCAAGGAGGCTCAGGCGCGATTGGCAGTCTGGGATACACCAACGCACTCGATCCCAAGCTGGATTGGGGCAACTCGGATTATGACATCCGCAATCGCGTGGTTATTTCTCCCATCTGGGAAACCCCGTGGTTCAAGAGTGGAAATGGATTCGCTCGAGAGACCTTGGGCGGTTGGTCG
>Ga0308309_10000588_pt1 | contig 22894 bp, 13 predicted proteins | sample HubBroMetageWFT5_FD_192491 | JGI IMG/M metagenome (GOLD analysis project Ga0308309, IMG submission 192491) | Warmed and freeze-thawed soil microbial communities from the Hubbard Brook experimental Forest, New Hampshire - Hubbard Brook CCASE Soil... | ecosystem: Environmental > Terrestrial >...
GAGCCGCGTCGCGCGCATCCGTCTTCTGCTTGCGTACCACCGATGCCCGGATCTGCGCCGCATCCCCGATCCAGAGCTCCTGCCCCAACTCGGCCAGCATCCGCTCGAACCAGCGGGTGTGCCCGGTCGCTTCGATCCCCACTCGCACCGACCCAACAGCGCTGCATAAAACGCCAGCGCCTCTCCGCTCTGGTGCTCTAACCGGCGCTCGATTAACTCGCCGGTCTCCTGATCCAGCATCGCAACCTGCTGGTAGCGCGTATGCAAATCACAACCTACAATCTTCATGTGCTCGGCTCCTTTCCTCCGAGCCCTGGTTGCTTGAGCGCACCAAGTTTACTCGGCGGCTGGGAGCCGACACGGTTATCTAATCAGGCTATGAGAAGTATCGCGAGGCCTAGTGTCTGATGGAGTGACAAGCCCCAGTTCCCATTTGGGACTGCGGGCGCGAGGGACCGACGGTTTCCAATTGACATGATATACGTATAGACGTATTCATGTATAATGACAGAAGCGGAACGGCCTATCGTCTGGGTCGGCTCAAGTCGCAGAGACCTGCGAGCATTTCCTCGCGAGGTCCGGCGCGATATCGGCCAGTCGCTATATGCCGCCCAGCAAGGGGAGACCGATCCCTCGGCAAAGCCGCTGAAAGGGTTTGGCGGAGGGTCTGTTATGGAGGTTGTCGCACAGCATCGCGGCGACGCTTGGCGGGCTGTCTATACAGCCCGGTTTGAGGAAGCGGTCTACGTTTTGCACGCTTTCCAGAAGAAATCGAAGCGCGGGATCGCCACACCGAAGAACGATATCGAGCTTATCCGTCAGCGCCTGGCCGCGGCGGAGCGATTGCACAGAGAAAGGCAGAATTAACATGCCGAGCCGGACAAAGAAGAAGGCGAAGAGAACGCAAGTAACAAGAAGCAGTGGCAATGTCTTTGCCGATCTTGGCCTACCCCATCCTGAGCAGGAGTTGCTGAAGGCCAAGCTCACCCTACAGATTTACCGCTTGATCCAAAGGCGCGGCCTCAAGCAGACTGAAGCGGGAAAGATTCTGGGGATCAAGCAGCCTCACGTCTCCGCACTGATGCGAAACCGCGCCGGAGCCTTTTCCGTGGAGCGCCTCATGGACTTTCTCACGGCGCTGGGGCAGGACATCGAGATCATCGTCCGGCCGACGCGTAAGCCGCACGGCGAGGTGTCGGTGGTGGCTTAAGCGCCCATGTCTCGCAAAGGCGGTGAGACTTTCATCTCCCTGGGATTAGTTAACCGCGGCGAGTAGAATAGCGGACGCAACGGATTGGGATGCCGGATAGGCGTTGCACGAGGTGAGAGATAGTGAGACCGAATTTGGTGTTGACAACGGTGGTTTGTTTAGCGTCAGTGGCGTGGGCGGGAATTTCGGGAAGCGAGTACCGGTTCAAAAGCGGACTAAGGGATGGAGCCGACCCTCGGTCTTCCCTGGTCACAGATGGCGCTGGTAATTTTTATGGTACGACGCTGGGCGGCGGGTCGGAGACCTGCCGGTCGAATCCGAACTGCGGAACGGTTTTCTGGATCGGTCAGGGCCCGGACGGCAGGTACGAGGAAGCGGTCATACATACCTTTACGGGCGCGCCCGACGGATTTTATCCCTCGGGGAACTTGATCCTAGACAGCAGCGGAAACCTTTTTGGTACGACCCAGTACGGGGGAACGCTGGGATTCGGAACCGTCTTCAAACTCGCTCCCCAGAACGATGGATCCTGGACGGAAACCATCCTTTACAGTTTCCAAGGCGGTACCAACGGATATGCGCCGATGTATGGGGTAACCTTTGACACACATGGGGACCTATATGGCACTACATTTGGTGGAGGTACCTGCGGTGGAGACTTTTGCGGCGGTACGGTGTTCGAGCTTGTTCCGCAGCAGGATGGGAGTTGGGAAAAAACAACCGCATACGCGTTCGCCTTTCAGGGCGAGTCTCAGACGCCTGGCTCATTGATCTTCGATGCAAGTGGAAACATGTACGGAAACACGGTCATGGGTGGCGGTGCTGGCACGATCTTTCAGCTTATCCAGAATCAGAACGGCAGTTGGGTCGAGAATGTTCTTTATAGCTTTATGGATGGTCTCGATGGCGGGTATCCAAGCGGCGTAATTTTCGACGGGAACGGGAACCTCTATGGCGAGGCACTAATCGGGGGTTCCTTTGCATGCCCAGGCAGTGGATGCGGAACAGTCTTTCGGCTTACTCCGGGATCCAACGGGCAGTGGGAGTTCTCAGTTATTCACACTTTCAATGGTCTGAATGGTTCGAGAGGGCAGGCACCTGCCGGGGGCTTAGCGGTGGATAGTGCGGAGAACCTCTACGGTGTCACAGAAGCGGGCGGTACCGGCAACTGCTTCGGCGGTGGCTATGGTTGCGGCACCATCTTCAAGCTAACGGCAGGTTCTGGGGGAGAATACAGCTTCGGGATCATCGCTTCCTTCGATGGCCGGCATGGGGCGGACCCTGGCGCAGGCGTCATCCTCGATTCTGCTGGAAACATCTATGGCACGGCAAGCGAGGGCGGAGACTTGAGCTGTGGCGCGCCTTACGGCTGCGGGACGGCTTTTATGCTGACGCCTTAGATCGGCGATCGGTGAGGGCGGTGGACTCTTGCGCGACAAGCCTACGGAGCTTCGCTCCGCTGGACAGCCGAGGGCGGATGTCCCCACGTGAATTATCGCGCCGCTACTTCTTCTCTCGCCGCGTAGTGGCTTTCAACATACTCATCCACCAACTTGATGAACTCGGCGACGATGTGGTCGCCCTTGAGGGTTGTAAATAGGCGGCCGTCGATATAGACGGGAGCTTTGGGTTCTTCGAAGGTTCCAGGCAGCGAGATTCCCAGGCTGGCGTGCTTGGATTCGCCGGGGCCGTTGACCACGCATCCCATGACTGCGACTTTCATTTCTTCGACGCCCTGATAGCGTCCCTTCCACTCGGGCATTTGCTCGCGCAGGTAGGTTTGAATCTGCTGCGCCATTTCCTGGAAGAAGGTGCTGGTGGTGCGGCCGCATCCGGGGCAGGCGGTGACTTGCGGAGTGAAGCTGCGAATGCCCATGGATTGCAGAATCTGCTGGGCGACGCGGACCTCTTCGGTGCGATCGCCACCGGGCGCGGGTGTGAGCGAGACGCGGATAGTGTCGCCGATGCCTTCCTGCAAAAGGACGCCTAGCGCGGCGCTCGAAGCGACGATGCCTTTGGCGCCCATGCCGGCCTCGGTGAGTCCGAGGTGCAGCGGGTAGTTGCAACGCGCGGCGAGGGAGCGGTAGACATCGACGAGGTCCTGCACGCCGCTGACTTTGGCGCTGAGGATGATCTGATCAGGACGGAGGCCGTACTTTTCGGCGAGCTTGGCAGAGTTGAGGGCGCTGACGACCATGGCTTCCATGGTGACTTCGCGGGCGTCCTGCGGCTCGGCGAGGCGGGAGTTCTCGTCCATCATGCGAGTGAGGAGAGATTGATCGAGCGAGCCCCAGTTGACGCCGATGCGGACCGGCTTCTGATTCTCGGCGGCGACTTCGATCATGGTGGCGAAGTTGGAATCGTCCTTGCGGCCGATGCCGACGTTGCCGGGATTGATGCGGTACTTGGCCAGGGCACGGGCGCATTCGGGAAACTTCTTGAGCAAGAGGTGTCCGTTGTAATGGAAGTCGCCGACTATAGGGACGGTTATTCCCTGCTTTTCCAGCTGGTCGGCGATGGGGGCTACGGCGGCGGCGGCATCTTCGGTGTTTACCGTCACGCGGACCAGCTCGGAGCCGGCTTTGGCCAGGGCAGCGACTTGTTGGACAGTCGAGGGGATATCGGCCGTATCTGTGTTCGTCATGGACTGCACCACTATGGGGGCATCGGAGCCTACGCGGACTTGGCCGATAGTGCAGGTTACGGATTTTCTGCGGTGAAGTTGAGCCATGGGAAGCTTTATTTTAACATGCGGGGAAGGCCTCACCACAGGGGGCACGGAGGTTCACAGAGGGGTTCCTCGGTTCAAAAGCCTTGACCGCAAAGGACGCAAAAGTCTTCGCAAAGGTAAGTTTACGGTAGTCTTCCGGCTAGTCCGGGCAAGGTTTTGGCTAAGTCGTTGTAGATGACCATTACTGCGAACAGGACCAGGAACACGAATGCGGTCTGATAAATGCGCTCTTTGATGCGGAGGCTGATGTCGCGGCGCATTAGAGTCTCGATGAACAGCAGCATGATCACGCCGCCATCGAGGATGGGGATGGGGAGAAGATTGAAGATGCCGAGGTTAAGACTGATGGCGCCGGTGAGGAGGAGAAGCGGCGTCCAACCTTTTTCGCTGGCGGCGGCGCCGGCGGCGCGGCCGATGCCGATGGGGCCTTCGATGGTGCGCATCGACATCTTGCGTTGCACCAGCTTCTCCATCAGCTCGAGAATCAGGAGCGAAGTTTTGCGGTTCTCGTCAACCGAGCGACGAAGGGCCGCGCCGAATGAGAGGCTTCCGATTTTCAGCTGCAGGCTACCCACGCCGATACGGTATGCCTTGGTCTGCAAACTTGGAACGTCGGCCAAGACCGACTGAATGTTGAAGGTCATGGGCTGGCCGTCGCGGGACACCGTCAGCACAATCGGTTTGTCTTTTTTCTGTTGGAGATATTCAATCATCCAGCCCAGGGCGGGCACGGGCTGTCCATCGAGAGAGACGATCAGGTCGCCAACTTTGACGCCAGCTTTCTCGGCGGGCATGCCGGGTTCGAGTTCGGTGACTTCCATGGCACGCTTCGGATCCCATCCCGCGAAACCCATTTGGGAGATGCCATAGGCTTCAGGAGTAAGCGTCAGATTGAGGCTTCGATCTCCGCGCTGGACAGCAACGTTGACCGGCTGGTTGGGATTCATCTCCACCTTGGGCTCAACCTGCTCCCAAGTGGGATTCTCGAGGTTCTCGATGCGGGTAATGCGGTCGCCGGCTTGAAGTCCCAGCTTGGCGGCAGGCGAATCCTGTTCCACCCAGCCGATTACGGCGGGCTGATCGAGATAAGCCGGGTACTCGTAGTGCACCATGTAAACGCCCGCCAGTAGTCCGATGGCGAGCATGATGTTCATGAAGGGACCGGCGATGGCAATAATGAAACGATGCCAGCGGGGATGCGAAAGGAATTCGGCGGGATCGCCGGTGCGTTCATCCATCGGATTTTCGCCGCTCATCTTGACGTATCCGCCAAGCGGGATGGCGCTGATGCGGTAGTCGGTGTCGCCGCGTTTGAAACCCAGCAGGCGTTTGCCGAAACCGATGGAAAACACTTCAACGCGTACACCCAGGAATTTGGCGGCGGCATAGTGGCCAAACTCATGGATCAGAATCATGAACCCGAGAACCACGCCGACGGCTAGCACTGCGGTAATAAATCCCTGCATATAACTTGTACGATTCCCCTCAAAGAATGGATGATGTTTGCCGCTGAACTGTCGAACAGCCCCGCGATTCGATCTTTTCCTGGGCACTACGGCGGGCTTCGCTGTCCGCCTCCAGCACCTTATTTATAGATTCCAACTTATGGCTTCCCGTTTCAGCCAGAACCATCTTTATTATCACCGGGATTTCGTCGAAGCGGATGTTTCCGTCCAAGAACGCCGCCACGGCCACTTCGTCGGCGGCGTTGAGTGCAACAGTTTTCGCACCTCCAGCCTCCGCCGCTTCATACGCGAGGTCCAGACAAGGGAATTTTTTCACATCTGGAGGGGAGAATTCGAGGTGCCGTAAGTCCATGACCGGGAAGCGCATATCCGACTGAATCCGCTCCGGATAGGTCAGTGCATAGAGGATCGGCAGGCGCATGTCGGTCACTGAGAACTGAGCAAGTATGCTGCCATCCACGAATTCCACCATGGAGTGAATTGTGGATTGCGGATGCACCATTACTTGGATGCGGTCTACCGGCAGGTTGAACAAGCGACAAGCCTCAATGACTTCGAAGCCCTTATTCATCAAGGTGGCGGAATCGATGGTGATGCGGCGGCCCATTTTCCAAGTGGGGTGATTTAAGGCCTGTTCGACGGTGATGGAGGAAAACTTTGCCTGCGGGGTGTTCAAGAAAGGTCCGCCGGAAGCAGTCAGCCAGATGCGCTCGACTTCCTCCATGCGGCCGCCGCGCAGGCACTGATGGACGGCGTTGTGTTCACTATCGATGGGCAAAAGCGGTTTGCCCTGGCGGCGGGCTTCGGCAGTGATCAGTTCTCCGGCTGCAACTAGACACTCTTTGTTGGCTAGACCTACAGTCTTTCCGGCACGCACGGCTTCGTAGGTAGCTTCGAGGCCAGCTACGCCCACGATGGCGCTGACTACGAAATCAGTCTCGGGAAGGGTTGCAACGCGCACGCTGCCAGCCGAGCCGTGAGTAACTTCGACTCCGTCGACTCCTGCTTTCTTTAGGCGAATCTCGAGGATCTCCGCATCGGTGGCGGCCGCCATCGAAACCAGTCGCGGCTTCCAGCGGCGAGCTTGCTCGAATGCGGCGTCCACATTTCGCCCGGCAGCCAGCGCGATCACTTGAAAGCGGTCAGGATGAGACTCGACGACGCTGAGGGTGCTTTGGCCGATGGATCCGGTCGAGCCAAGGATGGCGATATGCTTCATAAGAAAATCTATAAACCACAAAGGACACGAAGTATCACAAAGGCAAGACCAGCTTTTCCTTTGTGCGCCTTTGTGTCCTTCGTAGTTGCTTACTGTTTACTGCATCACGCGCCAAGCCGCATAGTACCACAGCACTGGAGCGGCAAAGAGGAGGGCATCGATGCGGTCGAGCATGCCTCCGTGGCCCGGCAAGAGTGTGCCGGAATCTTTCACGCCGGCGCCGCGTTTGATCAGCGATTCAACCAGATCGCCCAACTGGGCGGCGATGTTGATGGCTGCCGAGAGCAGCAGAGTCGGCCACAGCGGCGGCTTTTGCAGAGCGAAGAAGCCGTCGCGCACCTGGATCAGGTGTGCATTCAGGAGCGCAGTGCTAATGGGCAAAGCGTAGTTGTAGAGCAACATTCCCACTACCAGGCTCGCCAGCAACGATGCCAGAGCGCCTTCCCACGTTTTCTTGGGACTGATCCGTGGCGACATTAAATGACGGCCCAACGACTTGCCTACGAAATACGCAAAGATGTCGCCTGCCCAAACCAGCAGTAGCAGATATAACAGCAGAAATGCTCCAGACCATTGCTCACGCAGTTGCACCAGCAATCCCAGAGGCAAGGCCACATAACAAAATGCAAACACGGAGACCATCGCGGCGGGAAAAGCGGCACTCAGGTTGAGATGCCGCATGCCGATGGTAAGAAAGACAAATGGGGCAATGGCGGCGGTGAATCCCACGGTATAAATAAAGATGGCAGTCGAGAGCAGGGGCTTGGCGTTCCCCGGATTGAGCGCCAGAAACAAAAAGAACGCGGCGACGAAGAGATAGGTAGGCCAGCGGAAAGGCCGGATGCCATAAGCCTCGGCCAGTTTAAGGAATTCTTGTACCGCAAGCAGGGCCACCAGAGCCGTCACCAGCGCGACTAGGGGAACAGGCGCCCACAGCACCAGGAGCAGGACTATGGGGATCAACACCAGCGCGGTGAGGATGCGTTTGAGCAGGTGCACCCGCCTCTAACTCCGGACCGTCTTCGAATGCTGCGCATGGGCGTGGGCGCCGTCTTCGGCCAACCCGCCATAGCGGCGGTCACGCTTCTGATATTCGGCAATGCCTTCGAGCAAATGAACGCCGCGGAATTCGGGCCACAAGGTAGGGGTCACATAAATTTCCGCGTAGGCGAGTTGCCACAACAGAAAGTTGCTGAGGCGCATCTCGCCGCTAGTACGCACCACCAAGTCAGGATCGGGCAAATCCCGAGTATAGAGGTGCCGTGAAACTGCGTCTTCATCAATCTTCAGATGACTCAAGCCACCGTTTCGGGCGGCGGCATCGAGGAGCGAGGTGAACGCGTCCACCAGTTCGCTGCGGGCGCTGTAGTTGAGTGCCAAAGTCAGCGTCATGCCCGTGTTATGCGAGGTGGCTCCCCGCGCCCACTGCATTTTCTCCTGCACCGAGTCGGGCAATTCGTGCTGCCGCCCGATGTACTCCAGGCGGATGTTGTTCTTGTTCAGGGTGGGGACTTCAGCCTTGAGATAACGGCAGAGCAGGCCCATCAGAAAATCGACTTCGCTCTTGGGACGCTTCTTCCAGTTCTCTTCGGAAAATGCGTAGAGAGTAAGGGCAGAAATGCCGATGGAGGCGGCGGTTTCGACGGTGGAACGCACTGCAGTTACACCGGCGCGATGTCCGGCAATGCGCGGCAGATGGCGGCGTTTGGCCCAGCGGCCGTTGCCGTCCATGATGATGGCGATGTGTCTTGGGAGCCGGGCTGGGTCCAAGTGCTGATAGATCTCCGCTTCCTTGCGGTCGAGCCCGGCGGGAACTATTCGTTTCAAGCTAACCTCTTCTGTTTGTTGACGCTAACACAGGTTGAGGGTGGTTGCAATGACACGGAAGAGACATGGGGGCGGCTGTCGTAGCCGGGAGTTTACACTCAAAACCCGGTTTATCGCCAACTGAGACGCTCGAATCTCCTTCCGTCCTCAGCTTGCTGGATTCAAAAGGCTTATGATGCTACGTCGATCCGGCTGTGAAGGCTGATCGAATTGCCTACTTGGAGGCGGGGTATCGGAGCGGTTAGCACGGCTCTGGGTTTTCTATTGTTAGGTCAGAGCTTTTGTTCTTACTTTCGCTGTTGGGGATTGGATGGAGTCGCTGGGTCGGACTCACCGTCAATTGCGGTGCGTTCCTCTGCGCTCTGATGACCTTAGGCGCACTTTGCCGGCCCTTCGGTTTTTTAACCACTTTCACTGATGGATCGTAATACTTTTACATTATCGTGCCTGCTTGGCTTTGGTGCAGCAGTGGCTGTTTTCTTTCCACTCGGGGCCAAAAGAAGAGCGCGCATTCTGGCACTTGCCTGGTGGCTTTGTTTGATCCTAGGAGCTGCTACCTTGATGTATGGCCTGTTCCACTCAACCGCGCCGTCGTTCGCAACCCGGATCACGGCGGTTGGCAAAGCTTACGATCACGTGCAGCGGCAACTGGGTAGAGATACTTACTATGGGTTTCGTTTCGAACCCGACGGCGGCAAATCCGTCAACATTGAAACCGAAATCATCCTTCCCGATTGGAATGCACCCGCGATTTTCAATGGACGCACTTTCCGCGTTGTTTATCTTCAAGACAGCAAAAGAATACTCAAAAACGAAGCCATTGACATTGAAATCCTCTCTGGGGAACATGCAGGGTTTCATGGCTCCCTCGATGCCCGCCCGGCTGGTGAATGGCTGGGAATTCCAGCTGGAGCTGCACTTTTTGGCTTTGGATTTCTCGGCCTTAAATACCGGAAGGACGACGCTACCTCCACACAAGCACCGAATGGCGGATGACGGGCAATTCGAAAGTCAATAGTAGCAATCCGGCGATTACACTCACGACCTGTCATTAGTGAAATCTCGATGTCACAGATCTTGGGCCGACGGGCAACCGACTCTTGTTTCTTACCCTCCAGCAGGAGCCATCCCGATGTTTTAAGTTGAGGGTGGTTGCAATGGCACGAAAGAGACATAGGAAAAACAAGCATCGGCGCTGGCCGGGACCCAGAGTGCCAAGAGAAATCATTTCGGTTGGATGACTTGCAATCCCCGGATCAGAGAAAAGTGTCTCTTATTGAAAGTCGCTACCTGGCTTCCACGTTCTAGGGCGGTCGCGGCTACGATTAGATCGTAAGCTCCAATCATCTTGCCCGCCGACTGCAAGTCCTCCCAGAGCCGTGCGTGCTGGTAGGCGGTCTGCTCGGTATAGGGGATAACGGGTAGAGCCGCGACAATGGCCTGGAGGTACTTCCGACGCCTGGACTTGTGCGGCTCAGTTGCGCGTTCCACGCCGTGCCAGAGTTCGGCCACAGTGATGGCCGCGACTTCAAACCGATCCTTCGGCCGCGAGGCCACCCAGGCGGCGAGGTCGAGGTCATGCCTCTCGCCACCGATGATGACGTCAGCATCGAGAATTATCGCCATTTGTCGGCAGGTGGGGCGACGATCTTGCGCGCAGCCCGGAGGTCGCGGCGCCAAGCTTGGGCTACGTGGTTCGACAGGCTGGTTTCGGCCAGCACCTGGGCCAGATCGCGGCCGACACAGACTTTCTCGCGGTCGGGCACCAAGCGAGCCACCGGAGATCCATTTTTGAGGAGCACAAAGGTGACGTTTTGATAGTGAGCACGGTTGACGCAATCGGCAAAATTGCGGGCCGCCTCGGTGACCGAGATGATCGATCTTTGCACATAGTCATATTATCAGATTATATGATTTTATGCAAAAGAGAGGTGGATTATAGGGAAGGGGCCCCGGACAACTGGCGGGCTTGCGGGAAGGCGATGTGATCGTCGCCCTCGACGGCAAGCCGCATCACGCCGCTTTCCTGGAGAAGATCATATGGAATCAACGATGCGGGTGTGGTGGTGGGAGAAATTGTAGATTATTCGAACCTGACGCATGGTTTTGTAGCCAAACCGTGATTCTTGGCTTCGGCCTGACTGTTGGAATCAGGCCATTCACCATTTTGATCTTTGGTCGTCAGGGTCAATGATCGCTATGGCGATGTTTCGCCAACTAACAGCTCACAGGTGCAATTCGTGCGGATCACGAGCGGGCTACTGCACCTGTACGGCTGGCGGCTGCCAAGTGCCATCGCCCGGAGGAAGAATTGACGGCGGGGTCTCTTTCGGCCAATACAGCCGCATCACCAGATAGATTGGACCGTCGGGCGCGGGCAGCCAGTTCGACTTCTTGTCCGCTGACGGGGCATCTTTTTGGATGTAGATTGTCAGGGAGCCATCGGCGTTCTTCTTCAGGACCGGCAGCATCGGGGAGTTGATTAAGTAGCGGTTGATTGGATTCTGAATCAGAAACTGGGTCTTGCCATCGTACATCGTGACCGACCAAAATGCATTCACGGGAGGGTATTGTCCGGAAGCGAAAGTCAGCGTGTAATTGTGCTTGCTACCATCGAGGGGCTGGCCGTCGTTGGCGGCTTTAGCTGCGGGATACATAGCTTCAACCGCGTCATTGCCGTAGATGCCAGCCAACGCTGAGCCAGCACGAAGCAGGTAGTTGCCATTGTAGAACGCCCGATTGCCGAACGCGGCACCAACGCTCCAACCGTTGATTTCTTTGCCGATGTTGAGTTTCGCTTTCTCGATCGCCTCATAGCCTTCCTTAACCGCTAAACCTAGCTCGCCCTTTTGTGCCTCAGAAAGTTTCGCTAAATCGAAGGGTTTTCCGGCTTCGATTCCGACCGTAGCAAACTTCGCCCGCAGCGCAGTCTCTTCAGGAGGTGTTGGGCAGAACTGGAGCAGGAAATTCAAATACGCCGGAAAGTCCAACTTGAACGCATCATCCGTGAACTTCGGGAAATCAGGCGCGGGTAACGCAACGGGCGGTGGCTGATGGGCGAACGCCGACAACGTCTGGGCTTTATAACCCGCTTGAATCTTCTTCACATTCTCCATGTCGTTCGGGTTAAACAACTGCGTGCGGATGACAGCGAGTGAGAACTGCGTCTCTGATGGGAAGACCTTCTTGATACCGGCAGGCGTTGTACCGCTCCAGCCCGGCCCTGAAACCATGTAGCAGCCGGGGTCGTTTCCGGTTGCGCGGCTGCCGATGTACGCGTAGTTCTGTGAATACAGGTCGGCTATTTCGAACGTGTAGTAACGCCCCTTCTCGACTTTGGGAACACACAGAACGATGGGCTCGGCACGCAGGTCCATTTGCACCAATGAATAAGGTGTATCGCTGTTCGGTGTGACGATGCTGGTGTCCTTATAAGTGAAGACCCGAGCCTCGTTGAGGACTGTGTTAAACGGCCCTTTGTACTGCGAGTTCGTCGTGTCCACATTGAACTGGTACAGGGCCTTGTATGCGGCAATCATCGGAAAAGCGTAAATGTACGCTTCTTTATAGACCTCTTTATTGGATAAGGCCTCCCGAACCGGGCCGTTTTCCTTGTTGCAGGAAAGGGCAGCGAGACTGGAAACTAACGCGACAGTAAACACCACCGATTTGATCTTCATAAAGTCCTTATAAATTCCTTCCTTGATATCTGTTCCGGCAGACTTCGGCACGCGATCCGTCCGGGTGATGTTCGAACGATATCCTCAAGCAGACACGCTGGTTTAATGGGGCACTCTATAAGCACCGTGCCGCCCCGAAAACTGGCAAAATTGCCAGTCCACACGCAAATAGTCCGCGCGGCTCACGGGATGTTCCGAGTCGGTAGCTATGCAGAGGTAGTTGATGAAACCACGCGTTACAGTCACGACCTGTTTATGAGTGAAATCACGACGTCACAAATCTGGATTAGAGTGACGAGATCCCACGAGCTAGCCTCTAGCCTCTTCAGGCACCACCTTCAGCTCCAACTTCTCCGTGTAACGAATGACGGTGAGAGAGCTGCTCACGCCGACTCGCGCGTCGGTCAGGAGGCGTTGCAGATCGTCGACGCCTGCGACCGGCTTGCCGTCCAGGGCTACGATCACATCGCCTTCCCGCAAGCCTGCTCGCTGCGCGGGGCCGCCTTCCTCTACTGAAATCACCATCACGCCGCTTTCCTGGGGAAGATCGTAGAAGCGCACCAGACGGCGATGCAGCGGGGTGTTCTGGGCTTCGACTCCGATCTGGCTGCGGCGGATTCTGCCTTCTTGCAAGAGGCGTCCGGCGACGAACTTTGCGGTATTGATGCCGATGGCAAAGCACAATCCCTGCGCCCCTTGAATGGTGGCGGTGTTGACACCGACGACTTGACCGTCGGACGTCACCAGGGGACCGCCGGAGTTTCCGGGATTGAGCGAGGCGTCGGTCTGAATTACATCCTCTATTAAGCGGCCGGAATAAGAACGTAGCGACCGCCCCAGCGCACTGATTACTCCCGCAGTCACGGTGTATTGAAATCCGTAAGGGTTGCCGATGGCGATTGCCAACTGGCCCACGCGCAGCCGCCGGGAATCGCCCAAGGGCGCGGCGATGAGATTGGGAGCATCGATGCGAATTACGGCGAGGTCGGAGGCGGGGTCATCGCCGATGGTGTGTGCCGGGAAGCCGCGCCCATCGGGAAGAGACACTTTGATGCGCGTAGCGCCATGCACCACGTGGCTGTTGGTTAGGATCAGGCCATCGGGCGCGAACACAAATCCCGAGCCGCCGCCCTGACGTTCGCGGGGTTCGCCGGAGCGGCTGCGTCCGGCCTGGGCAACATCAATTTTCACTACCGCCGGACTGATTCTCTCGGCGGTGCTCACCACCGCCTGCGAATAGGCATCGAGCAGCGGGGCATCGTCGAAAGCATGGGAGACATCTGCGTTAAAGGCAGAGTCGGAGACATTTCCTAGAACACGAAAAACAGCGCTTTCAGGGGTCATAGCTGCTAGATGAAAGCGAACCGACTTCCGATTCAGGCGAGAGCGGAATCGCGCTGCTGCCGGGAGCGATGGGAACCGCTGAGAAAGACAAGCATGGCAAGGCGGAAGGCAAAATAAACCGGTTTTGCAGCCGTGGAAACTCGCAGTGGGCGCTCAAGATGCAAAACATTTCACACTGCCACGATCAGTGGAAACGGGGTACAATTCTCCGCCGGGTTTGGAAGGTAAGGTGGACAAAGCACCTTGCCCCGGATTTGGAACATTGCTGAGACGCTGGATTCCCCCAGTCCAGATTCTTGCCAGCATGGACATTCGCAGATTTCGCTCTTGAACAGAAAGTGGCCCATGAAAGCAACCTGTCACCCTTCAGTTCCAGGCGCCGGATTCTCTCTTTCAAGAACTTCACCGCAAGCTGACCATTCTCGAATCGCGCGGGCCGCGCTCTGGCTGTTGTTCGGGTGCGTGCTGTCGGCTCGAGCGGCGCTGCCGCAGAATGTAACTGGCACCATCGGAGTTGGAAACTCTCCCGCTGCAATAGCAGTCAACCCAGTGACCAGCACCATCTACGTGGTGAATTCCGCGGGGAACAGCGTCAGCGTTATCAATGGAGCAACAAACACACTCACGACGACAGTTACCACCGGGACTACCCCTGTTGCCCTGGCGGTTAACCCGTTGACCAACATGGTGTATGTGGCGAACAACGGGAGCAATAACATCACCGTGATCGACGGCACCAACAACACGGCTTCGACGATCACCAACCCGAATGGGATCGCTCCGGTTGCAGTAGCGCTCAATCCCGTTACCAATATTGTGTATGTGGCTAACGGTGGCAGTAACAATCTGACGGTGATCAACGGCGCCAACAATACCGTAGTCGCCACCGTCGGTGGTGGAAGCAATCCGACCGCAGTGGTGGTGAACCCGGCAACCGACATGGTGTATGTGGCCAACCGTTCCAGCAACAATGTCACGGTGGTCAACGGGAGCAACAACACGGTTGCGGCTACGGTTGGGACGGGAACCAACCCGGTTTGCCTGGCCGTGGATACGGCGACGGACATGGTGTATGCCGCGAATAGCGGAAGCAACAACCTGACCGTAATTAACGGAGCCAGCAACACGGTTGCTGCCACCGTCAACACGGGGACAAGTCCCGTCGCGGTGACGGTAAACCCCGTGACCGACAACATTTACGTTGCCAATAACGGCAGTAGTAGCGTCAGCGTAATCAACGGGGTGAACAATACGGTCACCGCTACAGTCACGGCTGGAAATAGTCCCATCGCGGTGGCTGCCGACCCGACCACGAATCAGATCTACGTTGTCAATAATGCCAGCAACAATCTCACTGTGATTGACGGCGCTTCCAATGCGACGGTGACGGTCGCAGACCCCAACGCGATTGCGCCGGCGGCGGTGGCAGTGAATCCCGTGACAAATACGGTTTATGCGGCTAACAACGGGAGCGATAACGTTAGCGTGATCAACGCCGATAGCAACGTGGTCACGACCACGTTGACCACCTCGACGAATCCCGTGGCAGTCGGGTTGAACACGGTGACGAACAGGGTTTATGTGGTCAACAGCGCGAGTAGCACGGTCTCGGTAATCGACGGAACCACTGACACGGTGGTCGCTACAGTCAATACCGGGACCAACCCGGTTGCGGTGGCTGTGAATCCTGCGACCAACATGCTGTACGTAGCCAACAAGGGGAGCAACACCGTCACGGTGATCGATGGAACCAATAACTCCGTTGCCGCCACCGTCGGTACGGGCGCCACTCCCATTGCGGTAGCGGTGGATACTGTGACCAACACGGTGTACGTGGCCAACAACGGCAGCGGCAGCGTAACCGTAATAAATGGGGCGAATAATTCAGTCGCGACGACGGTTGGCGTCGGGACGACCCCGGTTGCGGTGGCGGTCAACCCGGCTACTGGCCAGGTCTATGTGGCCAACAATGGAAGCGACAACATTACGGTTTTCGATCCCGTCATCTCCAGCAACGTGACGGTGACGGACTTAGCGGCGAGTCGTCCGATTGCCCTGGTAGTGGATTCGGTAACCAATAAAATATATGTTGCCAACGCGTACAGCGACAACGTCACGGTCATTGACGGGACTACTGCCCTGGTTGTTGGAACCATCAATGTAGGCGACACTCCCAGCGCCCTGGCTCTCGACCCGATCACCAATAAAATTTATGTGACGAACTCAGGGAACGCCGCGGTCTCGGTGATTGACGGCACCGGACTTACGGTAATCGCCTTGGTGCCAGCGGGGAACGCTCCTTCCGCCGTGTCCGTCAACCCCACCTCGAATCGAATCTACGTAGCCAACAACGGTAACCACAGCACCGACCTCGGCAGCGTCACGGTCATTGATGGAAGCAGCAACACCAGCATCAGCGTGGTGGATTCCAACGCCAACGAGCCTTATGCGCTAGCCGCAAACCCGTTGACAGGTGAGGTGTACGTCGCCAACAACCTCAGTTCGAATACCAGCGTCATCACGGCTGAGACAATACATTCGAACCCGATCGCCACGGTGATTGTGCCACTGACGGGCAACCAGACTTCTGACGAGACTCCAACCTTCAATTTTACGGCGGTGAACGGTCTCAGCGCTGCACCCTTGGACGAGCTGCTTTTCCAGATGGACACGTGGCAGGGCTCCTGGACGCCGGCCACTCCGACCACGCCAGGAAACTTCAAAGGCACGACGACGACACTGCTGCCCGGGTTCCACACTGTTTTTGCTTATGCGACAGAAGGGGAAGAAGCTACTTCGACGGTCACTGGCACCCAAAGCAGTCCTTTGATTGGAACCATCGCAGCATATGGATTTCTGGTGGCAACCCCGCTGGCGGATGTTGCCCCTCCCGCTCTCAGTTTCGGCAATCAGCAAGTGGGAACGCAAAGTTCCGCGCAGACCGTGACTCTGGGCAATCCGGGCAGCGCACCCTTGACATTCACTTATGCGGTATCTCCAGGTGATTTTTCCGAAGGTCCCGGTGATACCTGCAGTTCGGCTGGCGGACAGTTGGCCCCGAATTCCTCGTGCACCATCTTCATTGTTTTCACGCCTTCGATCAGCGGGCTTGAGACTTCGACGCTGACCGTTACGGACAACTCCAACAACCTCCCGGGCAGTATACAAACCGTTTCCCTTGCCGGTACGGGGACGACCACGTCGTTGACTCTGAATGTGGCAGAAGAAGGCTCCGGCAGCGGAACAGTGATGAGCAACCCGGCAGGCATTAGCTGTCCGTCGACGTGTGCTGCGAATTTTTCTTCTGGAACCAGCGTGGTTTTAACCGCTGTTCCCAATGCGGGTTCGACGTTCGTCGGCTGGAGCGGCGCTTGCAGCGGCAGAGGGACCTGCACGGTAACGATGAACTCTAATCAAGCGGTGACAGCAACCTTCAAGTTGACCGCGACCACCAGTTGCACGGGGACCACTGACAACTGGATCGGGGGAGCTTCGGGCAATTGGAGCAATGCCGCGAACTGGACTAACGGGGTCCCGAACAGCAGCAGCGTGAATGTGTGCATCAATGACGGAAACCAGGTTCCGTCGCAGGTCACGCTCGACATCGCTGCCAGTGTTGGCAGTCTCACCATCGACCCTGGGAGCAGCCTGATCATCAGCAACAACAATCAACTGTCCGCCTATGGAAATATTTCCAATGCCGGGCAGATTCTGGTGAACGCGGCGGCCAACAACACGTTTCTGAGCATCGCCGGGCCCGTCAGCCTGAGCGGTGGGGGCACGGTGACGTTCACCGAGACGGCTGCGGGCGGAACCGCATTCATCCAACAAATCGGCAGCCAGACGCTAACCAATTTGGACAACACCCTGCAAGGCGCGGGCGTCATCGGGTGGAATGGTTTGACGGTGGTCAATCAAGCCGGCGGGATCATCAATGCCAACGCGCCGGCGAGCACTCTCGTACTAAATCCGCCCAACCTCACCAACCAGGGTCTGCTGGAGGCCAGCGCCGGCGGCACCTTGCAATTGCAGGGTAACTACATCAACAGCGGCGGGAGAATTTTATCGACGGGTAATGCCTCGAACGTGCAGATCGTCAACGCGGCCATCCGCGGAGGGATACTAAGCAGCGCCAGCAGCGGGCTTCTGGGTGTGGCGGGGGGTACAAGTGCCACTTTAGACGGGAGCAGTCAAGGCACACTGACCATCGCGGGCACCTACGTGGGTACCAACAACACCAACACCTTCCTGAACGGAACCATCAACAACACGGGGACGATACAACTAAACGCGGCCGCCAACAACTCGGTTCTGTCCATCACCGGGACAGCCAGTCTGGCGGGCGGGGGCGCGGTGATGTTCACCGAGACGGGCGGAGGTGGAACCGCATTCATCCAAGAGAACGGCACCAGCACCCTGACCAATGTGAACAACACCCTGCAAGGCGCGGGCGTCATCGGGTGGAATGGTTTGACGGTGGTCAATCAAGCTGGCGGGATCATCAATGGCAACGCGCCGGCCACAACTCTACTGCTGAACTCGCCCAACCTGACCAACCAGGGTCTGCTCGAGGCCACCGCCGGCGGCACCTTGCAATTGCAGGGTAACTACATCAACAGCGGCGGAAGAATCTTGTCGACAGGTAGCAACTCCAATGTGCAGATCGTCAACGCGAGCATCCGCGGAGGAACGCTGAGCAGCGCCAACAGCGGGCTTCTAGGTGTGGCGGGGGGTACAAGTGCCACTCTAGACGGGAGCAGTCAAGGCACATTGACCATCGCGGGCACCTACGTGGGTGCCAACAACACCAACACCTTCCTGAACGGAACCGTCAACAACACAGGGACGATACAACTAAACGCGGCCGCCAACAACTCGCTTCTGTCCATCACCGCAGCGGCCAGTCTGACGGGCGGGGGCGCGGTGACGTTCACCGAGACGGGTACAGGCGGAACCGCGTTCATCCAACAGAACGGCACCAGCACCCTGACCAATGTGAACAACACCCTGCAAGGCGCGGGCGTCATCGGTTGGAATGGTTTAACGGTGGTCAATCAGGGAACGATTAACGCTAATTCGCCGGCTGAGGGCACGCTGCTGCTGAACCCTGGTGGACTTACCAATGAAGGACTCCTAGAGGCGACTGCTGGGGCTACGTTGCAACTGAACGGGCACACCTTCAACAACACCGGTGGAACGATCTTATCCAGCGGCACTGGCTCGACAATGCAGTTTGCGAACGGAGTCGTCATCCAGAGCGGAACCCTTAGCACGAACGGCGGTGGAAATCTCGGCGCCGCGGCCGGCAACAGTCTGACCCTCGATGGCAACACTCACGGTCAATTGACGATCGCGGGCACCTATACAGGAGCCGACAACAGCAACACCTTGTTGAACGGAACCATCAACAACACAGGTGTCATTCAACTAAAGGCGGTTGCCAACAATACCTTGCTGTCCGTAGCCGGCAGCGTGAGCCTGATTGGCAATGGCGCGGTGACATTGACCGAGGCGGGTGCGGGAAACGCAATTATTCAGCAAATCGGCAGCCAGACGCTTACCAATGTGGACAACACCCTGCAGGGCGTGGGAGTGATCGGCTGGAACAGTTTGTCAGTGATCAACCAGGGAACGATCAACGCCAACGTTTCGCCAGGTTCCCTGTTGCTGAATCCGAGCGGATTCACCAACCAGGGCCTACTGGAAGCGAGCACCGGAGGGACGCTGGCGCTGAACGGTTCGGCAATTAACAACCACAGCGGCACCATCCAAGTGAATGGAGCTACCTCTACCATCCAGTTCGTAAATGGGGTCACGATCCAGGGAGGAACGCTGACCACCACTAACAGCGGTGTCTTAACCATCCCGGGTGGCAACAGCATCACTTTGGATGGGAGCAGCCAAGGCACGTTAACCATCGCGGGCACCTACGTGGGCGCCAACAACACCAACACCTTCCTCAAGGGAACAATCAACAACACGGGTGTGATGCAAGTGAACGCGGCGGCCAACAACACGTTCCTGTCGATCACCGGACCGGTCAGTCTGATGGGCGGGGGTACGGTGACATTCACCGAGACGGGCACGGGTGGAAGCGCGGCCATCCAACAGAACGGTGGGAGCACGCTGACCAATGTGGACAACACCCTGCAAGGCACGGGAGTCATCGGGTGGAATGGCTTAACGGTGGTCAATCAAGCCGGCGGGATCATCAATGGCAACGGGCCGGCAACTACCTTATTGCTGAATCCCTCCAACCTCACCAACCTGGGTCTGCTGGAGGCCACCGCCGGCGGTACGTTGCAATTGCAGAACACCTACAACAACAGCGGAGGAAACATCCTGTCGAGTGGCAGCGGCTCCAACGTGCAGATCGTCAATGCGACCATCCACGGAGGAACGCTGAGCAGCGCTAACAGCGGGCTTCTAGGTGTGGCGGGGGGTACAAGTGCCACTCTAGATGGGAGCAGTCAAGGCACAGTGACCATCGCGGGCACCTACGTGGGTGCGAACAACACCAACACCTTCCTGAACGGAACCATCAACAACACGGGTGTGATGCAACTAAACGCGGCCGTCAACAACGCGCTTCTGTCCATCACCGGAGCGGCCAGTCTAACGGGCGGGGGCACGGTGATGTTCACCGAGACGGGCGGGGGCGGGACCGCATTCATCCAACAGAACGGCACCAGCACCCTGACCAATGTGAACAACACGCTGCAAGGCGCGGGCGTCATCGGGTGGAACGGTTTGTCGGTGGTCAATCAGGGAACGATTAACGCCAACTTACCGGCTGAAGGATCATTACTGTTGAACCCGGGCGGGTTTCTGAACCAGGGCCTGCTGGAAGCGACGGTTGGAGGGACGCTGGTGGTGAGCAGTTCGACGATTAACAACGCCGCTGGCACTATCAAAGTGAATGGATCGACTTCGACGGTGCAGTTCGTAAACGGAGCCACTATCCAGGGAGGAACGCTGGCCACCGCCAACAATGGGGTCCTAACCATTCCCAGTGGCAATAGCATCACTTTGGATGGAATCACCCAAGGTACCTTGAACATTACGGGCACCTATGTGGGCGCCAACAACACGAACACTCTCCTGAAGGGAACCATCAACAACAGCGGCGCGATACAGGTGAACGCGGCCGCCAACAACACCCTTCTGTCCATCACCGGGACGGTCAGTCTGACAGGTGGGGGCACGGTGATGTTGAGCGAGACGGGTACGGGGGGGAGCGCGGCGATCCAACAGAACGGCACGAGCACGCTGACCAATGTGAGCAACAGCCTGCAAGGGGCGGGCGTGATCGGGTGGAACGGTTTGAATGTCGTCAACCAGGGGACGATCAACGCCAACCTGCCGGCTGGAGGGACGTTGACGATCAACGGTGGATTTACCAACGCAGGGCTGCTGGAAGCGACGGTTGGGGGAACGCTGGTGCTGAGCAGTTCGACGATTAGCAACGGCGCAGGCACCATCAATGTGAACGGGGCTACCTCCACTGTGCAATTCGTAAACGGAGCCACGATCCAGGGCGGAACGCTGGCCACCGCTAATGGGGGGATCTTAACCATTCCCGCAGGCAACAGCATTACCTTGGACGGCAGCAGCGGACAGGGTACCTTGACCGTCGCGGGCACTTATGTAGGAGCCAATAACACCACCACCTTCTTGAAGGGAACCATCAACAACATGGGTGCGATGCAGGTCAACGCGACGGCCAATAATACGTTTCTGGCCATCGGTGGGCCGGTCAGCCTGACGGGCAATGGCACGGTGACCTTGACCACGACGGGTGTGGGCGGTACGGCCGCCATCGAACAATCCGGGGGGAACACACTGACTAATGTGGGCAACACTCTCCAAGGAACAGGAGTGATCGGGTGGAACGGTTTGTCGGTGGTGAATCAGGGGACAATTGACGCGAATGCTTCGAGTTCGTTGGTGCTGAATCCGGGCGGGTTCACGAACCAGGGAGTGCTTGAAGCGACGGGGGTTGGCATGCTGCAAGTGAGTTCGTCGGTGAGCAATGCCGGCGGAAGCATCGTTGCGAATGGCGCCAATGCGGCGGTGCAGTTCGCAAATGGAATTACGATTCAGGGCGGAACGCTCAATGGAGTCAGTGGCGGTTTCGTGGGAAGTTCCAGCGGCAATGTTCTTAATGTGGATGGCACGGCTAATCCCGTTTCGATTGCTGCCGGAGCGACTTACACGGTTGGAAACAACAGCACAACCGACCTCTTTGGGACTATCAACAATAACGGCACGCTGCTGCTGGATTCGACAGGAAACAACACCACTCTGAATGCCGCCAGCGGGGGCGCAACGTTGGCCGGGGCCGGATCCGTGATGATGACCAGCGGCCCCAACATGTTTCTGGGGACATCTTTGCTGAACGGCGGGAACATTATTTTGGATTCGGCTACTTTCAACGTTAGTTCTTATATGCAGAATGCCGGCCTGTTTCAAATCGCCGCGACCGGTAGCGCTTCGTCCGTTAGCTTCAGCGTGAACGGGGGAACGGCGCAGGTGGATGGGACCCTGGCCACCTCTCAAGGTGTGAACGTGACCGGCAGCGGCACGCTGTCGGGCAACGGAACCATTGTCAGTAATGTGAGCATGGCGGGAGTGACGGAAGCGGGCGACATTCCTAACCCCGGCATATTGACGATTGGCATCAACGGCGTGGGCAGCTATACGCAAAGTTCGGCGGGGGCGTATGACGTGGTGATCGGAGGACTGACGGCTGGGACGCAGTACTCGCAACTGAATGTTCCCGGGGCTGCAAGCATAAGTGGCACGCTCAACGTGAGTCTCGTTAATAACTTTGTTCCGGCTGCCGGCAATCAGTTCGTTGTCCTCACTGCAGGCGCGCTCAGCAACCAGTTTGTCACTACCAACCTGCCCGCTTTGCCTCCGAATCTGAGTTGGACGGTCAATTACACCAGCACGCAAGTCGTCCTGTCAGTGATGGCGTCGAATTCAAACTTCACGCTGACCGTGACCACGCTGGGCACAGGCAACGGCTCGGTTACAGACAATTTTCAGCAGATCAACTGCGTCGACACCGCCGGGGTGCAGTCGGGAATTTGCTCGGCCAGTTATGAAGCGGGTACGACGGTCAATTTGACGGCGACGCCAATCGAACCCACTACTTTCGGGGGCTGGGGAGGAGCTTGCAGCGGGACGGAAGGTTGTTCGGTGTTAATGAATGCGAACCAGTCGGTGACGGCAGCATTCGTGCCGCAGCCGGTCACCATGTCCGCGCCGTTTACTTGTCCGAACGGTGTTTATCCATGCCAGAATGTCACCGCGCCTCCGGCGGTGTTCAATTGCCCGTCGGGGAAGGATCCCTGCCCTGATCCCAATGCGCACTATCTGGCTCTGACGGCTGCGCAGGTAAACACGGCATTT
>Ga0308309_10000589_pt1 | contig 22867 bp, 23 predicted proteins | sample HubBroMetageWFT5_FD_192491 | JGI IMG/M metagenome (GOLD analysis project Ga0308309, IMG submission 192491) | Warmed and freeze-thawed soil microbial communities from the Hubbard Brook experimental Forest, New Hampshire - Hubbard Brook CCASE Soil... | ecosystem: Environmental > Terrestrial >...
ATGCCATCCGACCGCGTCCCGCCTGCGTATTACGCCAAAGGAAACTATTTCACCTTGGCCGGACGCTCGCCCTTCTCGCGCCTGATCTATCCCGTTCCCGTGCCGGGCGGCTTGGGCGTGCACATCACCGTCGACATGGGCGGCCAGGCCAAGTTCGGCCCTGATGTCGAATGGATCGACGGCATCGACTACACGGTCGATCCGCACCGCGCCGACAGGTTCTATGCTGCCGTGCGCCGCTGGTGGCCGGCGCTCAAAGACGGTGCGCTGCAGCCGGGCTATGCCGGCATCCGGCCCAAGATCGTGCCGCCGGGCGCACCAGCCCAGGACTTCAGGGTGCAGGGGCCGGCCGAGCACGGCGTGCCGGGGCTTATCAACCTCTTCGGCATCGAATCACCCGGCCTCACCTCTTCCCTGGCGCTGGCCGACCAAGTGCGCGACATCGCCGCGGAATGAACTTGGCCCGCCGAGGTCTTTTAGCCAGCCTCATTGGCTTGCTGGGCGGCTGCTCTCCCGTCGCGCTGCTGAACGCCACCGTCCCGCGCAAGGGTTATGCGCTCGAGCCCGACATCGCCTATGGCCCCGACCCGCGCCAGAAGCTCGACCTTTACCGGCCCGACACGCCGCGCGCCGACGGCAAGGCGGTGATCTTCTTCTACGGCGGCTCGTGGGACTCGGGCCGCAAGAGCGATTACCTGTTCGTCGCCCAAGCGCTCTGCGCCAGCGGTTACATCGTCGTTATTCCCGACTATCGGATCTATCCCGAGGTGCGCTTCCCCGCGTTCGTCGAGGACGGCGCCCAAGCCGTCCGCTGGGCATCCGACCGCGTCGGCAGCGGCAGGCTGTTCGTCATGGGTCACTCCGCCGGCGCCCATATCGCGCTGATGCTGATGACCAACACGCCCTATCTGCGGGCCGCCGGCGTCGATCGCATGGCGCTGCCGGGCGTCGTCGGCCTTTGCGGTCCTTACGATTTCCTGCCTCTGACGTCGGCCAAGCTGATCGACATCTTTGGTTCCGCGAACAATCCCGACATGGAGGCCATCACCTTCGCCCGTGCGCCGCTGCCGCCCGCGCTGCTCATCCACGGCACGGCCGATGAAACCGTCTATCCGCGCAACAGCGAGCACCTGGCGGCGGCGTGGCGCAAGGCGGGCGCGCCGGTCGACCTCAAACTCTATCCAGGCGTCGGCCATATCGATGTCGTCGCGTCGTTTGCCGATCTGCTTCACAAGCGGGCGCCCGCGCGCACGGATGTCCTGGCATGGTTAGAGGCTCATTGAACGATCTGCACCACGATCGTCATCCCGACCGGAGCCCGAAGGGCGGAGTGGAGGGACCTCGTCTTCTGTCGTTGCATGAAAGGTCCCTCGACTGCGGTCGCTTCGCTCCCTCCGCTCGGGATGACGAGCTTGCGCTCGTCAATCCGCGCTGCGGAAGGCCGTTCCGGGACTAGTGCGCGCGGGTGAGGTTCGCTAATGCTGGCCGCAACAGAGACCGGCGGGGAAATCAGCAGATGATCAAGACGCGCTTCACCGAGATGTTCGGCATCAAGCACCCGATCGTGCAGGGCGGCATGCAATGGGTCGGCCGCGCCGAACTCACCTCGGCGGTTGCGAACGCGGGCGCGCTGGGCTTCCTGACGGCGCTGACCCAGCCGACGCCCGAGGACCTGCGCAAGGAGGTCAAGCGCTGCCGCGAGATGACCGACCAGCCGTTCGGGGTCAACCTCACCATCCTGCCGACCTTGGTGCCGCGGCCCTACGGCGAATACATCGACGCCATCATCGAATCGGGCGTCAAGATCGTCGAGACGGCGGGCAACAACCCCAAGCCGTTCCTGCCCAAGTTCAAGGAAGCCGGCATCAAGGTGATCCACAAATGCACCTCGGTGCGCCACGGCATCTCGGCCGAGAAGGTCGGCGTCGACGCGATCTCGATGGACGGCTTCGAATGCGCCGGCCATCCCGGCGAGGACGACATCCCCAACCTCGTGCTCCTGCCGGCGGCAGCCGACGTCATCAAGATTCCGATGGTCGCCTCGGGCGGCTTCGGCGATGCGCGCGGCCTGGTGGCGGCGCTGGCGCTGGGCTGCGAAGGCATCAACATGGGCACGCGCTTCATGGCGACCAAGGAAGCGCCGATCCACGACAACGTGAAGCAGGCCCTGGTGTCGAGCGACGAACGCTCGACCTCGCTGATCTTCAGGACCATGCGCAACACAGCCGGGTCTACGGCAACTCGGTCGCCAAGAAGGCGATCGAGATGGAGCACGAGGGCAAAACCATCAAGGAGATCGGCCCGATCGTCGCCGGCGCCAAGGGCCGCGTGGTCTACGAGACCGGCGACATGGAGCACGGCGTGTGGTCGGCCGGCACGGTGATGGGCCTGATCCAGGACATCCCGACCTGCCAGGAACTGGTCGAGCGCATCGTGCGCGAGGCCGAGGAGATGATCCGCGGCCGGCTTTCCAAAGCGGTCGCGGCCTAAGCGGCAACGGCGCGCCGCGGCCACCACCAGCGGACGGCAAGGCCGATCAGGGGCGACGGCAGACAAGCCTCGATGACGTCCGGCCCCACGTCGGTGAACATGCAGTTCCAGCCGGTACGCGCGCCGACCAGGCAGTCGTACGAATCGATCGAGAAGGCGATCGCCGCCAGCATCATCGGATTGGCGAACGTCGCCATCAGCCAAAGCTTCCAGCCTGCGGCTCCGAAGCCGGGACGCCACCAGCAGACCAGCGAGCCAATCACGGCGTTGACCGCCAACACGCTGGAAAAGACCAACACCGCCGTGCCGTCGAGAAAAGCGCCCGCCACCGCGCCGGTCAGTAGGGCGCCGATGACATGACCGTAGACAAAGGGATGGATGCGCCGCATGGCCCTAGATCGGCATGACGCCGCGGCGCGGCGCCGGGCCGGCATAGGTATCGGCGCTGACGGGGGCTCCCAGTCTTTTCAACGCAGCGCGCTGCTCGGCGATCGGCGTGCGCAGCACGGCGTCCTCGATCCTGGCCAGCTTCGCGAACGCGGGCTCGGCCAGCGTGCGCGCCATCCAGGCGGCGGCGCGCGGCCAGCGCGCCGCATCGATCTGAAACCGCACCCAGCCAGCATTGCGGAAGAAGGCAGCGATGGCGATGTCGGCCAGCGACAGGGCGCCGAAACGAAATCCAGCCTCTGAATCATCTGCCGGCGCCTCGGCTTCGAGATAATCGAGCACCGCCGGCACATCTTCCTTCAAGGTCCGGTCGACCAGCTCGCGGTCGCCCATCTCGCCCCATACCGAGGGGCGGATGGCGATCTGGTTGAACAGGCGCCAGATGAAGACGTCGCCCATGCGCGTGTCGGCGAACTCCTCCAGCCAGCGCGCCCGCGCGCGATCGCGAATGTCGGCCGGCAGCAGTGCCGGCGCGGGCTGCTTGTCCTCGATGTACTGGCAGATCACCGAGGAGTCGCTCAGCACTAGGTCGCCGTCGACCAGCACCGGAATGCGGCGCAGCGGACTGAGCCTGGAGAACCGGTCGTCGCCGAAGAACGGCACGATGTGATCGACCTCGTAGGCGATGCCCTTGATCTCCAGGCACACCAAGACCTTGCGCACATAGGGCGACAGGTAGCTGCCGATGATCAGCAGCGGTTTCATACGAGGTTGATGCGGCAGCCGCAGACCTCGACTTGCGCCGGGCCGAGCTTGCGGCCGCGCTTGTGGGCGGCGGACAGGATACGCTCGCGATCGACCGCCCTGACGTCGTAGGCCGATACGCCCGGGCCGCGGGTATCGACGATCGGCACGAAACGAACCTGCGCGCCGTCGGGGTCGTCGTCGAGGCGGATGATGTTGTCCACCGCCGGACGATCGAGGATCTTCGACCAGGTCGCGGCCGCCTTGTCCGGATCGTCGTGCTGGATCTCGACGCCGCCGAGTCCATTAGTGATGTCCGAGCGGGCGTGCTTCAGCCAGCCCTTCTCGGCCGGCGGCCACCACAGCGCGGGATCGACGCCCTTGGGCGCGAAGGTCGTGTCGAGCGACAGCAGCACGCCCGACGTGTCGGCCGGGTGGAAGTGCGTGTACTGATATTCGGGCAGGTCCTTCTGCGCCACGGCGCGGATGCCGAGATCGGTGACCCGCTTGCGCTCGGCCTGGGCGTCGTCGACCTGGATGATCACCATGTAGCCGCCGTCGCCATGGCGCCGCTCGATGTAGCGGCCGGCCGAGGTGCCCTGCTGGAAGGGCGTGACGATCTCGAGGAAATCGTGGCCGGTCGGGCAGACGACATTGACCAGGCCCCACTTGGCAACGCCAGGGTCGCGATAGGCGACCTCGATGCCGAGGATGTCGCACAGCTCCTCGCGGGAGCTCTCCAGGTCCTTGGTAACGAAGACGCACTGCCGGAGCTTCATCGTTCCCTCCCATTCCTTGTTCGTAGGGTCTATCGTAACGCCATGCGGACCGTGTGGACCATGGGCTTCGTGGCGGCGGCCGCGCTTTCGTTCTGCTTCCCGGACTTCATCGTTTTCCGCTTCACCCAGGCGGCGATCTGGGCGATCGCCTTAGTCGGGCTGGTGATCCTGTGCGGCGTGAGCGGCCAGTTCTCCTTCGCCCAGGCCGGCCTGTTCGGCATCGGCGGCTACGCCGCGGCGATCCTGGGCAGCCACACGCCGTTCTCGGTCTATTGGGGATTGCCGCTGGCGCTGCTGCTGGGCTTCGCCGCGGGCTATGGCCTCGGCCGCGTCGCGGCCGGCTTTAGCCTGTGGACCCAGGCGCTGGTGACCTACGCCTTTGCCATCGCCTTTCCGCAACTCCTGCGCTACCGCCTGATCGAGGGCTTTACCGGCGGCGTGCAGGGCCTCTATCTCGACTTTCCCACGCCGCCCGCGGACTTCCTGAGCAACGACCGCTGGGCCTTCCTGATGGCGCTGGCGCTGCTGGGGATCGGCTTGTGGCTGGCGTACAACCTTATCGCCAGCCGGTCCGGTCGCGCGCTTTTGGCGGCGCGCGACGATGAGCTCGCAGCGGCAGCGCAAGGCATTCGCGTCGTGCAGGTCAGGGCCACGGCGTCGGGCATCGCCGGCGCCTATCTGGCCCTGGCCGGCTGCCTGTCGGCCTACCAGTTCGGCTTCGTCGGTCCCACCAGCTACAACTTCGCGCTCTCGGTGCAGATGCTGTTCGGCCTGGTGATCGGCGGCATGCATTCGCCGGGCGGCGCGATTCTGGGCGGCCTCTTCCTGCAGTTCTTCCCCGACGTCACGGCCGGTCTCGGCAAGGGCCTGTCGGCCCTGCTCTATGCCGTGCTGTTGATCGCCGCCATCGTCGCCATGCCCGAGGGCGTGGCGGGCGCGCTCAAGCGCCTCGCCCGCCGGCTGCGGCTCAGTAGCCCTTGAACACCGGCGCGCGCTTTTCGACGAAGGCGCGGGCGGCTTCCTTGTGGTCCTCGGTCTCGCCGGTGCGGATCATGCGCGCGGCCTCCGAATCGAGCGCCTCGGCGAGCGAGCCCTCCTCGGCCACCTTCATGTTCTTCTTGACGTGCCACCACGCCACCCGCGGGCCGGCGGCGAGCTTTTTGGCAAAGCTCATGGTCTCGTTCTCGAGGTTGGCGTCGTCGACCACCCGGTTGGCGAGGCCGAGCTTCTCGATCTGCTCGGCGTTCAGGATCTCGGCCGTGAAGTAGAGCTCGCGCGCCTTGGCGGTGCCGACCAGCTTGTGCAGGAAATAGTGCGAGCCGAAATCGCCCGAGAAGCCCACCTTGGCGAAGGCCGTCGTCATGCGCGCGCTCTTGCCGGCAAAGCGCATGTCGGCCGCCAGCGCCAGCGACAGGCCGGCGCCCGCCGCCACGCCATTCACCATGGCGATGGTCGGCTTGCCCATCTCGTGCAGCAGCTCGGAGACCTGCATGCGGATGCGGATGTCGTGGACCTTGTCCTCGTAGGTCTTGTCCTGGTCGCGGCCCGCCGCCATCGACTTCACGTCGCCGCCGGCGCAGAACGCCTTGTCGCCGGCGCCGCGCACCACGACGCAGCCGATCTCGCGCGAACCCGCCGCCTCGTTCAATGCGTCGGTGAGGCCCATCATCATGTCGCGCGACAGGGCGTTCATCGCCTCGGGACGGTTGAGCACGATCTTCATCACGCCGTCTTCGACGGATTTCAGCAGGTGAGACATCGACTTCCTCCGGGATTGCGGATCGCTTGGCTTGCGGCGAATGTTTCCCAAACCGCGCAGTCGCGCAACGACATTCCGCCTCGCTGCGCGGAACGATCCGGGAGGAGCGAAATGCCCATGGAATACGAGACCTTGCTCACCGATCTTTCCGACGGCGTGATGACCGTCACGCTCAACCGGCCCGACAAGCTCAACGCCTTCAACACGACGATGAGCCGGGAATTGATCGACTTCTTCGGCCGCGTGAATGCGATGGACGAGGTGCGCGCCATCGTCGTCACGGGCGCCGGCCGCGCCTTCTGCGCCGGCGCCGACATTTCGGGCGGCAGCGCCGCCTTCCAGGTGTGGAACGACGGCAGCAAGCCGCAGAAACGCGAGGCGAGCGATTCGATCACGCTGGCGATCTTCAATTGTCTGAAGCCGATCGTGGCCGCGATCAACGGCGCGGCCGTCGGCGTCGGCATTACCATGTGCCTGCCCATGGATGTCCGCATGATGTCGACTACGGCCCGCATCGGCTTCGTGTTCAACAAGCGCGGCATGGCGATGGAGGCGGGCTCGTGCTGGTTCCTGCCGCGGTTGGTCGGCATGCAGCGGGCGCAGGAATGGGTGATGACGGCCGAGCTGTTCGGCGCCGAGGAGGCGCTGAAAGGCGGCCTGGTCCGCTCCGTCCATGCGCCCGACGAGCTGTTGCCCGCCGCACAGGCTCTGGCGAAGAAATTCGCCGCCAGCTCCTCCTCGTCCGTCGCCGCCGCAGTCAACCGCCGGCTGATGTGGAGCATGCTGGGCGCCCAGGATCCCATCGACGCCGTCACGCTCGACCTCCAATGCGTCGGCTACCTCGCCGCCGGCGCCGATGCGCAGGAAGGCATAAAATCGTTCTTCGAAAAACGGGCGCCCAATTTCCCCCTGAAGCCCAGCAAGGACATGCCACCTTTCGGACCTTGGGCCTAAGGCGACTAACTGCTCGAATTCTCGAGGTTCTGCATCGTCAGCGCGAGCAGCAACGCCAGCAGGAAGACCTGGAACGCAGGATCGAATTCGGCCGGCAGCCTCATATGCAGGGTTCGGGTGAAGAACTTCTCCTGCCCAACCGAGCCCAGCGACTGATCGCTGCCCTGGCGATAGAGGTGGTAGGGACGCGAAACCTTGCGGAAGGAGAAACTCTCCTCGCCCCGGCTGACCGCGAAGCCCTGCTTCACCTGCTCGCCCAACGCCAGGATCCGGCCGCTGGCGTCCTTGAGCGCCCACGGATTGGGCGGCGGCTTCTCGGCCCCCGTCATCACCCGGATCAGCGCTTCGTAGAGCCGCTCGTCGTGTCGCTCGCTGGCCCTCGCCACGGTGTAGTCCTTGCCATCGACCATGATGGCAGCCTTCATCGCCTTCTTGTCGAAGACGAGGCTGCCGATTGGCCGGTCCTCGTCGAGGATGTCGAGCATTATGTCGGTATTGAAGACGCCGACCTTGTCGCGCTTGCTGGAACGCGTGCTGAGCATGGCTATCCCCCGCCTTTTCGATGCCACGATACGGATCGTGGGCGAAAAGCGACTTGGAAGAAAGCCCGTCTGGGCGTCTAATGGGGTCTTGCCGGAGGTTTGCATGCCGCCTGACTCTGCTGTCGCTGCGAGTACGCGTTCCGACCCCCTGTACAGCGCGCTGGAAGAGCGCGTCATGGCCCGCGACCAGAAGGGCGCGAGCGAAGTCTATTACAGCCTGCTCCGCGAGGGCCGGCCGCTGCCGGAGATGCTGCGCGAGGCCGTGCGCATCCACGCGCCCTACACCCACGTGCCCTATCATGAGCGCCTGGACGACGGGTACGTGAACTTCGTCAACAACGACCACTGCCTGCTGAGCGCCCGCGCGACCCTGCATCTCTCCAAGATGCTGCCGGGCGGCGCGTCGGGCCTGCCGATGGCGCAGACCATCTGGTACATCCCGACCGGGCTCGACATCTGGAACCAGAAGATCGCCAAGGCGCCGGGCCACTACGCGCGCGGCTTCCAGCTGGCCGACGGACCGCCGCCGGTGCCGATCGTGCATTGGCCTGACCAGGCGCCGCAGAGGCTTGACGGTCCGCTGAAGGACCGGCTCGGCCGCTGGATGACCCTGGTGCATCGCGGCCAGGTGGTCGACGCCTACCGCCTGTTCCTCGGCCTGATGGAGAACCCGGCCGAGCGGCGCGCCGCGCTGGCCGAGCTCGCCTTCGCCGGCCTGATCGACGTGCAGGATCGTTCGCTCAACAATCGCTCCTACACGACCGGCCACAAATCCTTCCGCGCCCGCGCCACCATCGAGCTCGGCGAGGCGATCGGCTGGGAAAGCGCGCACGACGTGCTCTATGCCGGCGCGCTCGACATCGCCGTCGGCCCGCGCTGGTACTCGCTCTACGAGGCGGCGAGCAACGCCATCATGATCTACCTCGAGGGCCAGACCCTGCACGCCGTGCCCTACAGCGGCACGACCGAGCAGGAGCGCGCCATCCTCGCCAACAACAAGGCGCCACTCGACGCCAACGAGACCGAGGCCCTGATCGAGGTCATCATCCGCCAGCCCGAGCCGGCCTATCTCCCGCGCCTGACGGCGCTCCTGAAGGCCGGCAAGAGCCCGCGCGCGATCCTCGACGCGATCCAGGTCGGCGCCGCCCAGGTCGTGATCGAGACCCATGACGAGCTCAACTTCTCCCTGCCGGAGCACTGCTACGAGTACTGCAACACGCTGGGCTGGTTCTGGGACAAGTTCGACCATCCGCAGCGGCTGAAGTTGCTCTATCTCGCCGCCGCCTATCTCAACCAGAACGCCTGGCACCAGAAGCTGACCGGCGACCTTACGCCGCCGCACATCGACAAGCCGGCCAATATCGGCGCGCTCGGCGCCGATGAACTGGCGGCCCGCGCTGAGGCGGCCTGCATCGCGCTGAAGGCCCCGCAGGCGCTGGGCTGGGTCCAGGCCACTCTCGACAGCGGCCACGACACGGCGCCGCTGGTGCGCGCGCTGGCGCTCGCCTGCTCGCGGCTCGGCAACGACCCGCACAACCAGGAGATCGCGTTGTGCATGCTGGAGGATTTCGGCAAAAACCGGAACGCGCACCGCGGCCGCCTGCTGCTGGCCGCCGCCCAGCACACGGCGCGGCACCGCAAGTACGGCGATCCGCTGGATTGCAGCCGCCGCTTCGGCAAGGCGCTGGGCGTTCCCGAACTCGCCTAGCGCCCTGGCTCGTTGAGGGGCGTTGACATCGCAGTGCGCGGCGGGACATGCTCGCCGCGTTGCAGTAGGGCGCATCGGCTGACGGCCGAAGGGGCTATGCCCACCTACGTCGACCAACCCGTAGATGCGCCCATGCCCAATCTCGAGAACCTTCGGAAACAAGCCAAACTCTATGTGCGCTGGCATCGCGACGGCTATTACCCGGTCGCCGCGCAGATCAGGGCCGTGTTGCCGCGTTTCAGTGATCTGACGGACCGCCAGATCCTGCAACGCGACTTCAAGCTCAGCGACGCGCAGGAGCTTGTGGCTCGCCAATCCGGGTTCGAGAGCTGGCAGGCGCTCAAAACAGGAGTGCAAGCCATGACCGACACCGCCCATCCGATCGCCGCGAAGCCCGAATTGACCGAAGTCGAAGCCCAGCTCTTCGTCGCCAACATCAAGGCGTCGTGCGCGTTCTTCACCTCGAAGCTGGGCTTCGAGGTGGTCTTCACCTACGGCGAGCCGCCGTTCTATGGGCAAGTGAAACGCGACAATGCCCGGCTCAACCTGCGCATGATCTGCGAGCCGGTGTTCGTGGGCGACATCCGCGAGCGCGAGCAGCTCCTCGCGGCCTCGATGACCGTGGACAGCGCTGCCGAGATCCGCCAGCTCTTTATCCAGTACCAGGCGGCCGGAGTCGACTTCCAGCAGACCCTGAAGCAGGAGCCGTGGGGCGCACGCACTTTCATCGTGCGCGACCCCGACGGCAACCTGCTGCTGTTCGCGGGACCCGCTGCTTAGTATTGCTGGGGCCGCGCTACTCATGCTCATCCGGACCGCGGGCGGCCCGCCAGCCTCATGATCATGAGCGGGCGGGACGCCCGCGGTCCGGAAGACTAGAGCCTGAAGACGTACATGATGAAAGGCTCGACCGGCAGGCTGCGTCGCTCGTAGAGCGCCTTGGCCGGCAGGTTGTCGGGCTCGGTGCCGACCCAGGCCTCCGTGCAGCCCAGCTCGCGGCCGAGCGCGAATGCCGCCTCGAGCAGGCGGGCCGCGATGCCCTGGCGCTGCCGCGCCGGGGTCACGCCCACTTCGTCGATGTAGAGCTCGGTGGGCCGCAGGTCGGGATGGCGATGCACCACCGCCGCCAGCTGGCCCACGATCTCGCCGTTGGCAAGGGCCACGATGAGATGATGGCCCGGCGTGCCGAGATAATGCGCGAGGGTGGCGCGGTCGACCGCATGATCGAACACGTCCGGCGCGATGCGCTCGAACACGCGCACGTCGCCCGGCCCAAGATACCTGATCTCGACGGTCATCGACCGTAGCCGTGGCGTTCCAACACGCGGGACATGGCGAGTATTGTAGCGGGCATGGGCTTGTTCGGTAAGCAGCCGGCAGACTAGCCTCCATGCCATGGCCTATGTCTTCGACCTCGGCAATCCCGCGACCAACGCCAACCCCTTCCCCGAGTTCGCCCGCCTGCGGTTGGAAGATCCGGTGCACTGGTCGCCGGCCATGAAGGCGTGGATCGTCACGCGCTACGCCGACGTCAAGCAGGTGGCGCTCAACAACCGCCAGATCTCGGCCGACCGGCTGACGCCCTTCTTCAAGGCCAATCCCGACTACCAGCGCGGCTCGATCGACAGCCTGGTGCGCTATCTCAATCACTGGATGGTGTTCCGCGATCCGCCCGACCACACTCGCCTGCGCCGCCTGTTCACCAAGGCCTTCACGCCGACCGCCGTCGCCAACCTGCGGCCCAACATCGAGGACATCGTCGCCCACCTGATCGATACAATGCTGGCCAAGGCCAGGCGCGGCGAGACGATCGACTATGTCGCCGACTTCGCCTACCCCCTGCCCGCCTCGGTGATCATGGATCTTCTGGGAGTGCCCCGAGCCGATCTTGAACGCGTAAAAGTGTGGTCCGACGACATTGCGCTGTTCATCGGTACCGCCCAGGTCGCCGGCAACAAGTACCTGCGGGCCGAGGCCGGCGCCAAGGCGATGTCGGGCTATTTCCGCACCCTGGTCGAGGCGCGCACCGCGGCGCCCACCGCCGACATGATCAGCCAGCTCGTGCTGGCGCGCGACGACCGCGACGCGCTCAGCACCGACGAGATCATCGGCACGGCCATCCTGCTGCTGTTCGCCGGCCACGAGACGACCGCCAACCTCATCGGCAACGGTTTTCTCTATTCGATGAAGCATCGCGGCGAATGGGAGCGGCTGGTTGCCGATCCGGCGATGGCCGCATCGGCGGTCGAGGAGTATCTGCGCTACGACGGTCCCTCGGGCGCGCTGGCGCGGGTTGCCGCGGCCGATCTCGACATGGCCGGCAAGACCATCCGCGAGGGCCAGCGCGTCTTCGCCTTCATGAATTCGGCCAACCGCGACCCCGAGGCGTTCGACGATCCCGAACGCTTCGACATCGGCCGCGCGCAGAACCCGCACGTCACCTTCGGCCATGGCATTCATTTCTGCCTGGGCGCACCGCTCGCCCGACTCGAGGCCGAGATCGCCGTCTCTCGGCTCGCCGAACGCCTGCCGCATATCAGGCTTTGCGGGGCCGAGCCGGAGTGGCACGATTCCCTGATCCTGCGCGGCGTAAAGAGTCTGCCCGTCGCTCTGAAATAGGGATCTGAAGACTTGAAGCCACACCACCACCCCCTCACCTTGAGGAGCGGTCCGCAGGACCGCGTCTCGAAGGGTGGGCCCCAATCTTGCTGTTGCCCATCCTTCGAGACGCGCGCCGTTGGTGCGCTCCTCAGGATGAGGTTGTCATGAAAGCAATGATCTGCCGCCAGTGGGGCGGACCCGAAGACCTGCGGCTGGAGGAAGTCGAGCCGCCGCCGCTGAAACCGGGCCAGGTGCGCATCAGAATCCACGCCGCTGGTGTGAGCTTCGCCACCACCCTGGTGATCGCCGGCAAATACCAGCGCCGCCCGCCCTTCCCCTTCGCGCCCGGCACCGAGGTCTCGGGCGTGGTGACCGAGGTCGATGCGGCCTGCAAGCGGCTCAAGGTCGGCGACGAGGTCGTGGCGGTGCTCGATTGGGGTGGGCTCGCCGAAGAAGTCGTCGCCCACGAGGTCAATGTCTTCCCCAAGCCTGGAAACGTGGGCTTCGTCGAGGCGATCCAGCTCGCCATCTCCTATCCTACGTCGGCCGGCGCGCTCATCTGGCCGGTGGCGCTCGACGTTCAAAAAGGCCAGACGCTGCTGGTGCATGCCGCTGCCGGCGGCGTCGGCATGGCCGCGGTCGAGGTCGGCAAAATCCTGGGCGCCACCGTGATCGCCACCGCGGGCGGTCCACGCAAGACGGCGTTCGCCCAGGCGCATGGCGCCGATCACGTCATCGACTACAGCACCACCGATTTCCGTGACGAGGTGCTGAAGCTCACGAACGGCCGCGGCGTCGACCGTGTCTACGATCCGGTAGGCGGCGAGGTGTTCGCCCAGTCGCTGCGCTGCATGGCGGTCGAAGGCCGCATCTGCCCGATCGGCTTCGCCGGCGGCACCATCCCGCAGATCCCGGCCAATATCCTGCTGATCAAGAGCATCGCCGTGACCGGCTTCAACTACGGCTACTATGTCGGCTGGAGCCCGCACGATGCGCGCTTCGAGCAGGCCCCTCGCACCTTCGCCCTGATGGAGCGCATCCGCGGCTGGTGCGAGGCGGGGCTCTGCCGGCCGCATGTCGACCGCACCTTCCGCCTTGACCAGGCGGCCGAGGCGATGCGCGCGCTGCTCGAACGCTCGGTGACGGGGCGCGTCGCCATCGTCATGGAGCGGTGACGGAGGGGCCCTGCCGGAACCTCGGGAATCGTCCAGGGCGGTCTTCATCGTGCCGATCCTCTGCCCGTGAGTGTCGGCAGGCATACGCCACAACATTGCTCAGTTCTGTCAAGAGGCAAGCGTCAGCGGCGGGCAAAATAATACTTGCGTACCGGCATAGAGGGCGCGGGAGAGCGCGGAGGGTCGGTCGGACACCATGGGTGGGGCCACGCGCGGCCGCGATGACTGCAAAATGCTGTCAGGCCTTCACCCGCGCCTACGTACGTATTGCGCATCTTCCTCGGGGTCGACCTGACCTTCATCGGCATCCTCACCAGGCAAAGCAAAACAGCCCGGCAACTCGCGAGGATTGCTGGCGTTGTCGGTGGGGAATGGTTGCGGTCTGGACGTGGTCCGACGAACCGTCACTCCCCGACGTTACCCAACATTGAAGAGAGGATGAAGCCCTTGACCTATTGTAACCGACTGGGCCGCCCGTGGGCGTGATGCTGATCCTGGCCGCGGGCGCGAGCCTTGCCGGCTGTGGCGTTGTCGCGGCGCCGATCCGTGCCACCAGTTCCGTCGTGAGCGTGGTGCCGGTGGCCGGCCCCATCGCCGCGGCGCCCCTGGACGTGACTGCCAACACCATCGACTGAGCGTCAGCCGGCACGGCGGCGTGGACGCCGCTGTTGGCTGGCGGGCGCGCTACTACGACCTCACCATCGGCCGAGGCGCCACATTCGGCAGCAGTGGCCCCAGCCCCTCGGCAAAGGTCAGATGCGCAATGACCGCATCGCGCACGATCGGCTAAGGCGTCTTTGCCAGCATCGCCATCTGCACGGCCGCCATCACCTCGCCCGCTTCCGAGCCGGGCATGGTGAAGCCCAGGATGCGGTCGTCGCCCTCGCCGGCCAGGACCTTCATGAAGCCCTGCGTTTCGTCGGTCGCCTCGGTGCGCAACGAGGCGCTCATCGGCAGCTTGGCGACGCGCGCCGCGATGCCTTGCCGCTCGGCCTCGCATTCGTTCAGTCCGACATGGGCAAGCGGCGGATCGGTGAACAGACAGCGTGGCACCAGCCGATCGCGCGTGCTGCGCTTGCCTCGCCAAGCAAAAGTAAAAAGCCCGGCAACTCGTGAGGGTTTGCTGGCGTTTTTCCGTGGGAGGTTGGTTCAGGTCGGGACTTGAACCGACGAACCGTCGCTCCAACGTTACCAGTATGGAAGAGAGGATGAAACCCTTGACCTACTGTACCCGACCGGGCCGCCTGCTGGGCGTGCTGCTGATCCTGGCGGCGGCCGCGAGCCTTGCCGGCTGTGGCGTTGTCGCGGCGCCGGTCCGTGTCTCCAGTGCCGCCGTAAAGACGGTGCCGGTGGCCGGCCACGTCGTCGCGGCGCCCCTGGACGTAACGGCTGACACCATCGACTGAGTATCAGCCGGCACGGCGGCGTGGACGTGTCGTCGTAGCCGCGCAAGTCGGGCGCAATCACCTCCGGAAAGCCGTGCAGCAGCACGACCGGCGGGCCGCTGCCCCTTCAGATAATGCTGGCGGATCCCGTTGGCATGAGGCTCCGGATATGAGTGCCCGTCTTCGTCAAAGCGGCGCGCATCACAGCAGCTTTTCGACAGTGATCGGCAAATCGCGCACCCTCTTGCCCGTGGCGTGATAGACGGCGTTGGCGATGGCGGGCGCCACCGACACGGCCGTCAGCTCGCCCAGGCCTTTGGCGCCGAGCGGGCTTGCTTCCTCATCGAACTCGCCCACGAACAGGGTTTCCAGCTCGGGAATGTCGGCATTGGTCGGCACGAGGTAGCCGGAGTAGTTGCGGTGGAGGAAGCGGCCCAGGACGGGATCCGTCTCCGACTGCTCGAGCAGCGCCTGACCCACGCCCCAGATGATGCCGCCGATCGCCTGGCTGCGCGCGGTCTTGGGATTGATGATGCGGCCTGCGTCATAGGCGCCGACGAAGCGGCTCAGCCGCACCAGGCCGAGCTCCGGATCGACGCGCACTTCGGCTAACACCGCGGCGAAGCTGAAGATGGCTTTCGGTCCTTGCGCCTCCTCGACCGGGTCGTAATCCGCTTCGGCCACCAGGGTGGTAAGCCCGTTGCGCGACAGAAGCTCGGCATAGCCGATGTTCACCTTGTCCTTCGCAAGCGCCATCGCCTTTTCGCGGGCCGCCTTCGCCGCCAGCAGGACCGCGGCGCCGGCGTTGGCCATCGTCGCCGAGCCGATGGCGGCATGCGAGGCCGGCAGCCGCGTGTCGCCCAGCCGCACTGCTACTTTCTCCGGCGCCAGACCAAGCGCGTCGGCCGCCACCTGCTGCATCACCGTGTAGGTGCCGGTGCCGATATCGTGCATGCCGGCCTCGACCAGCGCTGAGCCGTCGCTCGTCAGCGTGACCCTTGCCTTGGCCGGCCAGCGCCAGTGCGTGTAGATCGCACCGGCCATCCCCTGCCCGACCAGGTAGCGGCCGTCGCGCATCGAGCGCGGCTCGGGTGTGCGCCGCGCCCAGCCGAAGCGCGCCGCGCCCTCGGTCAGGCACTGGCGCATGGCACGCGTGGAGAACGGCCGGCCGCTCAGCGGATCGATCGCGGTGTCGTTCAGCAGTCTCAGTGCCACCGGATCGATGCCGGTTTCGTACGCCAGCTCGTCCATCGCGCTTTCCAGCGCGAAATGCCCCAGCGCCTCGTGCGGCGCGCGCATGGCCGTCGGTGTGTTGCGATTGACATGAACGATCTTGTGGTTGGTCGCGACGCCGCCGCTCGCACCCCACAGCGAGCGCGTCGCGAGTGCGGCATATTCGATGTAGTTGTCGAACACCGGCGTCGGCGAAATGCTCTCGTGGCGAATGCCCAGAAGCTTGCCGTTCTTGTCGGCGCCCAGCGCGATCGTCTGGATGGTGGCGGCCTGATGGCCGACCATGGAATACATCTGGGCGCGCGTGAGCTGCAGACGCACCGGCCGCTCCAGGACCTTGGCGGCAAGCGCCGCCAGCAGAGTATGGGGCCAGACGTAAGCTTTGCCGCCGAAGCCGCCGCCCAGGAAGTGGGATACTACATTGATCTTCTCCGGCGGCAGGCCGAGCACGATGGCCAAGAGTTCCCGCGCGCCGAAAATGTGCTGGGTGGTTTCATAGAGCGTCAGCGTGCCAGCGACATCCCACACCGCCGTCGTGGCGTGCGGCTCCATCTGGTTGTGATGGCGATCGGCCGTGGCATAGGTGCGCTCGATCCTGACGGCAGCACTCGCGATCGCCTTGTCGGCATCGCCGACCGACGAGGCCACCGGCCACAGGAATTGCGGAGGATCGACGGCCTCTCGCGCCGTCTGCGGCCCGAACACGATGGGCTGCTGCGCGTCGTACGCGACCTTGATCAAGGTGCCGGCATGGGCTGCCTGGTCGAGCGTCTTGGCGATGACCAGAGCGATCGGCTGGCCGGCATAGTGGATCTCGTCGTCCTGCAGCGGCAGATAGGACTGCCCATGCGGATGCAGATGGCTCCAGGGTTTGGGTGTCGGGTTCATGCGCGGCAGGTTGCGGTGGGTGAACAGCGCCAGCACGCCGGGCGCCAACCCAGCCAGGGCGGTGTCGATCGACACCGTGCGTCCGCGGGCGATCGTGCTGTGGACGATGGCGGCGTGCACCGCGTCTGCGACCGGAACGTCTGCCGTGTAGCGGGCGGCACCGGTCACCTTCAGCCGCCCGTCGACGCGGGACAGGGCCTGTCCGATAGCGGTCATGCGCGTGCTCCTGCGATCTGCAGCGCGCGCAGGCTGACACGCCGGGCCAATTCGACCTTGAAGCCGTTGTCGGCGAGCGGCCTTGCATCGGCGAAGGACGTCGCGATCGCCGACTCCAGCGCCTCGACATCGTCCAGCGACACACCGCGCAGTGCCGTCTCAGCCGCTGTCAGCCGCCACGGCTTGTGAGCCACGCCGCCCAGTGCCAGTCGCGCGGAGCGGATGCGCCGACCGTCGGTCGCGAGCGCGGCCGCCGCGGAGACCAGAGCGAACTCATAGGACTGCCGGTCGCGAACCTTCAGGTAGTGCGAAGCCCGCCCCATTTCCTGCGCCGGCACCTCGACAGCGACGATCAGGTCACCGCGCTTAAGTGCCGTGTCGCGCTGCGGTGTGTCGCCGGGAAGGCGATGGAAATCGCCGAACGGGATCAACCGCTCGCCATGACGCCCGCGTACGATGACGTCGGCGTCCAGTGCCGCAAACGCCACCGCCACGTCAGAGGCGTGGGTGGCGACACATGCCTCCGACCAACCGAAGATCGCGTGGTTGCGATTGAGGCCGTGCCGGGCCGCGCAGCCCGAACCCGGCCGGCGCTTGTTGCACGGCAGATCGTCGCCGTCGCGGAAGTAGGGACAGCGCGTGCGCTGCAGGATGTTGCCGCCGATGGACGCCATGTTGCGCAACTGGCCGGAGGCGGCAAACAGCAGCGCCTCGGCGATCATTGGAAAGCGCCGTCGCACCTCGACGTCAGCCGCAACGTCGCTCATGCGTGCCAGCGCGCCGATGCGCAGGCCGCCGCCGGGCAGCGCCTCGATGCGCGCCATGTCCGGCAAACCGTTGATGTCCAGGAGCCGCTCGGGCAGCGCGGCACGGTCCTTCATCAGGCCCAAAAGGTCGGTGCCGCCCGCAATGAAAGCGAGCGCGGGATCGTGGGCGTGGGCGGCGATGGCTGTGGCCACATCGCCGGCGCGTGACAGGGAGAACCGATGCATGGGTCAGCGCTTCCCCGCCGCCGCTTCAGCAATCGCATCGACGATATTGGGATAGCAGGCGCAGCGGCAGAGATTGCCGCTCATGCGTTCGCGAATCTCGGCGTTTGAGAGGTCCGCCAAGGTGCGGGAGCGGGCCACGTCGACCGTGGCGGCGCTCGGCCAGCCGGCTTTTGCCTCCTCGATCATGGCCACGCCCGACATGATCTGGCCCGATGTGCAGAAGCCGCATTGAAAGCCGTCATGCTCGACGAAGGCCGCCTGGACCGGATGGAGCCGGCCGCCTTCCTCCAGCCCTTCGATGGTGGTGATCCGCCGGCCCTCCTGCATCGCCGCCAGGGTCTCGCAGGAAAGCACGCGGCGTCCGTCGATATGCACGGTGCATGCGCCGCACTCGCCACGGTCGCAGCCCTTTTTCGTGCCGCTGAGCGCCAGCGTGTCGCGCAGAGCGTCGAGCAGCGTCGTCCGAGGCTCGACCGAGATCGTGCGCGGCCGGCCGTTGACGGTGAGGCTCACGGACAGGGGCGCCGCTTCATCCGCTTCGGGAATGGGCTTGGTCCTGCTGCTCATTCTCCGCTCCTTTAGGAGGCGTTCGCCACCGGCCGAGGCGCCACATTCGACAGCAGCGGCCCCAGCCCCTCGGCGAAGGTCAGATGCGCAATGACCGCATCGCGCACGATCGGGTAAGGCGTCTTGGCCAGCATCGCCATCTGCACGGCCGCCATCACCTCGCCCGCTTCCGAGCCGAGCATGGTGAAGCCCAGGATGCGGTCGTCGCCCTCGCCGACCAGGACCTTCATGAAGCCCTGCGTTTCGTCGGTCGCCTCAGTGCGCAACACGGCGCTCATCGGCAGCTTGGCGACGCGCGCCGCGATGCCTTGCCGCTCGGCCTCGCGTTCGTTCAGTCCGACATGGGCAAGCGGCGGATCGGTGAACAGACAACGCGGCACCAGCCGATCGCGCGTGCTGCGCTTGCCGCCGGCCAGGTTGTCCCTGACGATGCGGAAGTCGTCGACCGAGACGTGGGTGAACTGCGGGCTGCCGGCGCATTCGCCGATGGCCCAGACATCGGGCGCGGTCGTTTCCAGCCGCTCGTTCACGCGAATGTATCCGCGATTGTCGAGTTCGATGCCGGCCTTCTCGAGACCGATGCCGGTGGTGTTGGGAATGCGACCTGCTGCAACGAGTATGTCGCTGGCCTCGATTGTCCGTTCGCCGGCGGCCGAACGCACGGTCACGGTCACTTTCTTTCCGCTTTCTCCATCGACCTTGAGCACCTGGGTAGACACCAGGAACCCGACGCCTTCATCGCTCAGCAGGCGCTGCACGGCATCCGCGGCGTCGGCGTCTTCGCGGCTGATGATCTTCGGGCCCGGCTCGATGACGGTGACGCGGCTGCCGAATCGGCGATAGGCCTGGGCCATTTCGATGCCGACATAGCCGCCGCCGAGCACGACCAGATGCGACGGGCCATAGTCGAGCTCCAACGCCTCGACATGGGTCAGCGGCTGGGCGGCGGCGAGGCCGGGAATGTCCGGGATGGCCGCATGCGTTCCGACGTTCAGCACGATCTGATGGCTGGTGAGAAGGCGGGTGTCGCCGTCGTTCAATTGAACCTCGATCGTCCGGGGCGCCACGAACCGCCCGGTCCCCATCATCAGGTCGACGCCGCTTCTCTTGTAGGCGTCGAGGTGAAAGGCGACCTCGCGGTCGACCATGGCGCGTTTGCGCTGGCGGACTTTCGCCATGTCCGTCCTGACGGCGCCGTCGATCGCGCCGAACTCGGCCGCATGGCGTGCCAGATGGCCGATCCGGGCGCTCCAGATTTCGTTCTTGCTGGGCATGCAGGCCACGTTGGGGCACGACCCTCCCACCCATTGCCGTTCCACCATGGCCGTGCGCTGTCCCGTCTCCGCCAGATGCCAAGCCAGATGCTTGCCGCCTTGGCCGCTGCCGAGAATCACCGTTTGGAAAGCTTCTGCTTGGGGCATTGCATCCTCCGTCATGAATGGGGTGAGGCCATCACTCTCTCGACGTCCTGCTTCAGCAGGTAGAAGGACGCTGCAAAGAGAACGACGTCCTTCATCAGGAACGGCACGTTGCCCACCATGGCGGGAAAGCCGCCGGCCGAGGGCGCCCAGCCATCGGGCATGAAGGGAATGATGCTTATGGTCGACAGGAAGGTGATGCACGACCCGGCGGCACCCAGGATGCCCAGCCGCTTGTTCCAGAAGCCAAGGAACAGCAGCGTACCGAATGTCCATTCCGATACGCCCAGGAACCAGCTCGCGCCGCGCACGCCGAAGGCGGGATACATCCAGGAAATAAGCGGGCCGTTGCTGATGAACGGGATCAGAACCTGGGCCTCATATTCGAACCACTTCTGGTAGCCGAACAGAAGGAAGATGAGCACCATCGCGGCGCGCATCAGATGGTAGTCGAGATCCTTCCTCAGAAGGCCGAGACGCGTCATTGCCTTGGTCAGCAGATTGACCGGAATGTTCAGCAGGGTGTCGCCCGCTGTTGTTGTCTCTCGTGGACTGCCGTACGAGACTTCGCCTTTGACGTCTTGCATGCGACTCTCCGTCCAGGGTTCTGGGCACAACATGCGGCGGACCCGTTCAGCGCGGCAGACCGCTCGAACGGATAGGAATTATTCCCTGCGGGAATGACGGTGGGCGCGCCGCGAGGCGCGGCCTGGAATAAGTTCTATTCCCTCGAGCTGGCTATACGCCCGCCAGGCTGCGCCTATCTTGGCCGTCTCATCCTCTCGATGGAGGCCGTCACGATGGCGCAACATTCCCGAGCCATTGCTCTTGCCGTTCTGTGCTGGCTGGGCTTTCAGGCGCATGCTCAGGCGGCCGACCGCGACACGCCCCGGCCCCTTCGAATGGAAAGCGTGACCATCGGCGAACGGGGCACCGAAGTATTGCTCCAGTTCGATCGGCCCATCAGCCACGAGCGGTCGACGCTTTTCCTCGTCCTCAACGGCAAGGTCATCGAAACCATACATCCTCGCCTGGAAGCCTCACCCAAAGTGTTGTTCGCGAGGATCCAGACTCCGACGCCAGGCGCCTACGTGCTGCGATGGACGGTTTGTCCGCAAGGAAGCAATGACAGGTACGACGGAGAAATTCCGTTCACGGTCGGCCAGCTCGCGGCAAGCGCGGGCGAGCCCGGTCAGCCGCGTTCGCGTGCGGAATAAGGCTTGGCGAGCTCGGCTTCGACAAAATTTGCGAAAGCCCGCGCCTTGGCCGTCACCATGCGGCCGGTCGGAAACAAGGCCCAGAAATCGAGGGGCGGCAGGGCCCAGTCGGGGAGGACCGCGCGCACCGCACCGGAGGCAAGCTCGGGCGCAAACATCCATTCCGAAGCGATCGCATAGCCCAGGCCGCTGAGAACCGCGGCCCGCACCCCCTCGGCGGCGCTGACACGCAGCCGCCCCGACAAGGTGACGGCAATATCGGATGCACCCTGGCGAAAGGTATAGGTGTCCCCGCCGCCTGCCCGCTCCACCGTGTAGATCACGGCGGCATGGCGGCTGAGGTCGGTCGGCGTTGTCGGAACGCCGCTTTGCTCGAAGAAGGCCGGCGTTCCGACCACCAGCCGACGGCTTGTCGCGATCTTGCGCGCGATCACGGAGGAATCGCTCAGCGCCCCGTTGCGAAACGATATGTCCACGCCCTCCTGGATGAGGTCGCCCGTGCGGTCGCTCAGGAGGAGGTCGAGCGCGAGGTTCGGGTGCTGATCGAGGAAAACATGGAGCCGGGGCACGATGTGCAGGCGTGAGATCGTCACGCCGGCACTGGCTCGCAGGCGACCGCTAAGGCCCCCGGCGGCGCTTGAGACGGCGATATCTGCATCGCGTGCCTCGTCAACGATCTTGCGGGCGCGTTCGTAGAAGTTTTGGCCGGCTTCGGTCGGTGTCAGTCCCCGCGTCGAACGCATCAACAGCCGCACGCCGAACCGTTCTTCCAGGTGCGCGATGGATTTGGACACGGCCGGCTGGCCAATCTTGAGATCGCGTGCTGCTGCGGAGAACGAGCCTGTCTCCACGACACGGACGAACGTTTCCATGGTGCCAAGGCGATCCATCCTGTTCCTCAAAATGCGCGAGAGAGTGGAGATATCGTATGGCGGCGCTAATTTGCCGAACGCGTTTGCGGAAGCAAGAGGCTTGCCCACGCCATCTGACCGGAAAGCACGATCCGACGCCACGACCTAAAGGCGCGTCGCTTCACTGGAGGGTGCCGGTGACGGTCGCCGGCTCTGATGACGCCTGCGTCAATTCCGCCTCGACAAAGGCCGCGAAGGCGCGTGCCTTGGTGCTGGGCATACGGCCGGTCGGATAGACCGCCCAGAGATCAATTGGTGGCAACGACCAGTCCGTCAGCACCCGTTGCACAGCACCTGACTCCAGCTCCGGACTGAACATCCACGACGACGTTATGGTCAGGCCCATGTCCGCCAGCACGGCGGCGCGCACGCCCTCGGCCGCGCTCACTCGCAGCGGCCCTGAGACGGTGACCGAGACTTCGGTCGCCCCCTGGCGAAAGCACCATGTGCCGGCACCCTCACGGGTGTAGATCACCGCGGCATGTCCGGCGAGCTCGGCGGGCGTGGACGGCACGCCCGATCGGGCGAAATAGGTCGGAGTCCCCAACACATGGTGAGGGCAAGACGCCAGCTTTCGCGCCGAGAGCGACGTCGAGTCCGCAAGCGCGCCCATGCGCAGCGCGACATCCACACCCTCCTCGATCAGGTCGATGATCCTGTCGTCGAGCACCACGTCCATGGTGAGACCAGGGTGCGCGGCGAGGAACTTCGGCAGGTGCGGTACGATGTGCAGCCGCGCAAAGGTGACGGCGGCGCTGATCCGCAGGCGCCCCGCAAGCCCCTTGCCGGCGCCGCGCGCCACCGCCTCGGCCTCGTCGGCTTCCTCGATCGACCGCTTGGCGCGCTCGTAGAAGCTCTGCCCGGCTTCGGTCGGCGCGAGACCGTGCGTGGAGCGCATCAG
>Ga0308309_10000591_pt1 | contig 22794 bp, 24 predicted proteins | sample HubBroMetageWFT5_FD_192491 | JGI IMG/M metagenome (GOLD analysis project Ga0308309, IMG submission 192491) | Warmed and freeze-thawed soil microbial communities from the Hubbard Brook experimental Forest, New Hampshire - Hubbard Brook CCASE Soil... | ecosystem: Environmental > Terrestrial >...
GAGTTCCTGGCGAATTGTATTTTGCCGCTCGACGGGAAATGAATCGGAAATGCGCGAAATCGTGGAGGCGACGTCAATCGTGTGGAGCGTGGAGAAAACGAGATGGCCGGTTTCGGCGGCGGCGACAGCGATGCGCATCGTTTCGGGGTCGCGCATTTCGCCGACCACCAGAATATCGGGCGCCTGTCGAAGCGCGGCGCGCAGGGCTGTGGGAAAGTCCGGTGCGTCTGTGCCGACTTCGACTTGCTCGACCACGCTCCGAATGTGCGCGTGCTCGTATTCGATGGGGTCTTCGATGGTGACGATGTGGCGCGCCTCGCGCAGGTTGATTTCGTGGATGAGAGCGGCAAGCGTGGTGGATTTGCCCGACCCGGCGGGCCCGCCGATCAAGACAAGGCCGCGCGGCAGACGCGAGAGCGCTTCGACGGATGGAGGAAGGTGAAGATCGCCCAGCCGTGGAATTTGCGAGGGAAGCGCGCGAATCGCCGCGGCCGCGCGGCCTCGTTCGCGGTGGAGGTTAATGCGGAAACGCCCCAGGCCGGCAACGCGATAGGAAGAATCAGCGATCTGCTTTTCGCGGTAGAGGTGTAACGCGTGAGACGAAAGCGCTGGAACGACGGTGGCTTCAATGTCCGGCCCGTTAAGCGGTTCGGTCCCCACACTTCGCACTGACCCTTCAAACATGATGCAGGCGGGAGCGCCCGGAACGAGTAGAAGGTCGCTGCCGCGCTGAGCGACGAGGATGCCGAGCCAGTGGTTCAGAGAAGCCGTGGCGGAAGAATCGACGGGCTTCCCCTCCCGGCGGTCGTTCAGCTCGCGGGCGATGCGATTGAGATCGAGGTCTTGCGATGATGCGTCCGTCATTTCATTCTCGGCGTGCATGGCGCTTCGGCAGTGGGATAGTCACCCAGGTGCGAAATTTAGTCCAGCCGCAATGGAATATTAGACGAGCGGGCGCAACGAAAGGCGCATGGAAACGGAAATGAGTTCGCGCTAGCCGCCGAGGGCTTTGCGGATGTCGGATTCGGGGATGGCGCCTTCGCGGACGACGGTCCATTCGTTGCCGCTAAGGCGGACGATGGTGGAAGCGAGAACTCCGCCGGTATCGCCGGAGTCGAGGATCAACGAGAGGCGAGGGCCCAACTGCTTGACGATCATGTGCGCGTTCGTGCAGGACGGGAAGCCGGAAAGATTGGCGCTGGTGCCCGTGACAGGGCCGCCAGCGGCTTCGATCAACGCGGTGGCGATGCGCGAATCGGCCCAACGCAGGGCAACGCGGCCGCTGTTGCCGGTGACTTTGAGCGGGAGACGATGCGTTGCCGGGACGATGAGCGTGAGCGCTCCGGGCCAGAATTTATGAGCGAGGTGGAGGAAGCTATCAGGGACATCGCGAATGAGGCTTAGGGACTGTTCGAGGGAGTTGACGAGGATTGGGAGCGCCTTCGTCTCCGCCCTGCCTTTTACCTGGAACACGCGCTCGATGGCGGAAAGATTGAAGGGGTCCGCCGAGAGGGCGTAGAAGGTGTCCGTGGGAATGGCCACCACGTGACCGCGCTTGATGAAACCTGCGGCGTAGTCAACGACGGAGGGCTCGGGCGCGTCAGATGAAATTTTGAGAACTTCGACAGGCAAAGGATCGCTCGCGGCGGTCTGCGCCGTGGTCATAGGGCAAGCTACCATAGGGCGCAAGAAGTGGGCAAGGGGGGATCGCGGCTTATGGCCGCGGCGCGAGTTGTGGGTGTGAGAAGCGTTTGTTAGGCTTGATGGATGGCGGATCATTCGCGGACACGAAACACAAGCGCTCCTGGCGGGTTCGCGAAGGCACATGCGGGCGCGAGCGGCGCGGGCGATCCTATTACTAGCCGCGACAATAAGTGGCTGAAGATGTTTCGCGCTGCTCTGCAGGGCACGGGACCGCGAGACGGCGAGCCGCTGGGCATCGAAGGGCCGAAACTGATTGAAGAGGCGGTGCGATCAGGTCTTGGATTCGAGGCTTTGCTGGTGAGCGATGCCGGCGAACGCGAACTTGACCGCATCCTGCGAGCCGCTGGTGAAACAGAAAGCGGTATTCCACGCTCGCGGATCCTGCGAACGACAGACAAATTATTTGGCGGCGTGGCGGGAACGGAATCGCCGCAGGGAGTTGCTGCGCTGGTGCGTCCGCGGGAATGGAATTTTGATGACCTGCTTCGCGGAGCGGCGACACGCAATGGCGCGCTAGCGGGAGCAAGCGCGCTGATCGTAGTGCTGGCCGCAATTCAGGACCCTGGAAATGTTGGGACTGCGTTGAGGTCGGCAGAGGCGTTTCGCGCAACTGGCGCAATTGCATCGCGCGGGACCGCAGATCCATGGTCGCCGAAAGCGCTGCGAGCCTCAGCCGGATCCGCATTGCGCTTGCCACTGCTGCGCGGAATGGCAATTCCAGTGGTGCTGGCGCAGTTGCGGATCGCAGGCGTAAAGGTTTACGCCGCGAGCGCGAGGACGAAGGCTGATGCGGCCGGGCGGCAATCTGCCGCAGCGGATTTGCGCGAGCCCTCCGCAATCTTCATCGGTAGCGAGGGCGCGGGGCTGCCGCAAGAGGTTGAGCGCGCAGCCGATGCTCGAATTTCCATTCCCATGTCCGAATCGGTTGAGTCGTTGAACGCAGGCGTGGTGGCGTCATTGCTTTTGTATGAGGCAGCACGCCAGAGGAAAAGATTCTGATGGGCCTGTTTCGCACAATCGAACCACAAGAGGAGCCGCAATCGGGACGGCCGCTCGCCGACCGGATGCGCCCGCAGACGCTCGACGAATTCATCGGGCAGGAAGAACTGCTCGGGCCGGGCAAGCCGCTACGCACACAGATCGAGCGCGACGATTTGAGCTCGATGCTCTTCTGGGGCCCTCCCGGCTGCGGAAAGACGACGCTTGCTCGCATCATTGCCAAGCGAACGCGATCTGAGTTTATTCCCTTCAGCGCGGTGCTTTCCGGGATCAAGGAAATCAAGGAAGTGATGGCTCAGGCCGAGCGCACGCGAAAGTACGGGCAGCGGACGATTGTCTTCGTGGATGAAGTTCACCGCTTCAATCGCGCGCAGCAGGATGCGTTTCTGCCGCACGTGGAAGCGGGAAATATTCTGCTGATTGGCGCGACCACGGAGAATCCCTCGTTTGAAGTAATCGCCCCACTGCTTTCGCGGATGAAAGTCTACGTGCTGCGGCCGCACACCGAAGCGCAGATTTTGACGCTGCTGCGCCGCGCGTTGGAAGATTCAGACCGCGGCCTGGGAAAAGAACTCGCCGAGGCGAGTGGGGAAATCCTGGAACGCATTGCGGTTCTCGCCAATGGGGATGCGCGCGCCGCTTATAACACGCTGGAAGCGCTCGTCCTGGGAAGCGAGCCGGACACGGATGGCCGCCGGGTTTTATCCGAGAATCGCCTCGAAGACGTGCTCCAGAAAAAGCTCCTGCCCTACGACAAGTCCGGCGAAGAGCATTTCAACTTGATCTCGGCGCTGCACAAATCGGTGCGGAATTCCGACCCCGACGCCGCACTTTATTGGCTTGCGCGCATGTTGGAATCCGGCGAGGACCCACTTTACCTGGCTCGGCGCATGGTGCGTATGGCGAGCGAGGACATCGGCCTCGCTGAACCCGGTGCGCTTGCTGTGACGCTCGCCGCGAGGGATGCGTTCGAATTCCTCGGACCGCCAGAGGGATACCTGGCGCTGGGGCAGGCGGCGGTCTATTTATCGCTCGCGCCGAAATCGAATGCCTTATACACGGGCTACGGGGCGGTTCAGAAAGATTTGCAGGCAACCATCGCGGAACCCGTTCCGCTGCATCTAAGAAATGCGGTCACTGGCCTGATGAGCAACATCGGCTACGGAAAGGGATATCAATACGCGCATGATGCCGATGCGAAAGTGACGGACATGACGTGCCTGCCGGAAAGTCTGCAGGGGCGCGTTTATTACAAGCCGACCGATCAAGGATTTGAGGCGCGCATCCGGCAAAGGCTGGAAGAAATCCGGCGGATACAGAAAAAGAAAGCTGAATGAGAGCGAATGCACGACGATCATAAAGGGGTTCGGCCAGCGGGAAGTGATTTTTTGAATATCGAAAACAAACCATGCCCCACAATTTCAAAATGAGCGGCGAACAGAACTGCGCAACTTCGCGCTCGAATTTGAATTTCATGCGCCGCCTGGCAGGATTCCCCACGCTGCTGGCTTTCGCGGCGATTACGACGGCGGCGCTGGTCGTGCCGGCACCGCTTCGGGCGCAACTCAAACCCATCTTGACGATCGAAGATGATTGCCAATCATTCGCGATCGGCCAGGACAACCGCATCGTCTACGCCGTTCCACACATTAAGCGACTAAAGAAAGTGGTGATTGAACGCGACGACGTGTGGATCACGGAACCGAATGGCAAGGCGCACAGAATCATCGACCGCGACAAATTCATGCCGGTCCTCGAGCCTTCCACATACGTCATCAATTCGCTTGCCTGGGCGCCCGATGGGCACCATATCACGATGAATATGACAACGATGCCGCCCGAATTACGCAAGGAAGACCAGTCTGGCGACTCGGACAATAAATCCGGCCCGGCCGGTGGCGGCAAGGCACTCGCGCTGATTGACGACAACGGCTCAGAGATCAGGGTCGCGGGCTCGAAGACGCGCTTCATCGAAAATGTTTCCAACGGCACATGGCTGGGCGATGGAGTGGACGTGGTGTACCTGATTGGCGGCGGCCCCTACCAGATCGGACGCGTGAATCCGTCAGATGGAAAGTCCACCGTGCTTTTTGCGGGACACAATTTCGACACGGTCGTATGGGACGCGAAACACAATCAGGCATTTGCCGTGGGCGGAAATCTCAGCGCGATTGGGAAGACGGTGATTGTGCGGCTCGATCTGCTGCATGAAACCGTGAGCGAAGTCGCGCGGTTGGACGATTACCGCGGACAGCTGAGCGTCTCACCGTCAGGAAAGCGCGTCGGGTTCTTCGAGGACGGCGATACGATTCAGGTTGTGGACCTGGCAAACCCGAAGAAGCCGATTCGGGTGAAGGCAGGTTACGGCCGCTTCGGATGGAGCAAGGACGAGCAGCGCGTGCTGCTGAAACGCGGCCCGGATGAAAAGTCCAACGACCTGGTATGGATCGGGATCGCGGACGGCTCTTTTACGCCCATTCTTCACGACTTGCTCTTCCACGATTTTGCGATTACGCCGGATGGGAGCGGGATACTTGTAGCTGAGCCTGGGAAACAATCCCTGAAAATGTACCCGCTGGAATGAGGACCAAACCGACGGCCTGTAGAACTTCCCTCAGCCGCGGTTACTGCAACCTGAAGCGCTTGATATGTTCCTTCAATATGCAGGAGTCCATGGTGACGAAAAGGCCTGCGACACGCGCGCGTTCGGCGGCTTCGGCGTGCATCACGCCCTCCTGCATCCAGACCGCGCGCGCTCCGATGCGAATCGCGGACTCCACGATTTCAGGAACAAATTCAGGGCGTCGAAATATATTCACGATGTCAACGCGCTCGGGAACATCTTCGAGCCTGGCGTAACATTTTTCGCCGAGAACTTCGCGTTCATTCGGATTCACGCCGATAATCCGGTAGCCCACCGATTTCAGATACTCCGAAACTCCATAGCTGGGCCGAAAACGCCGGCTTGACAGCCCGACGACGGCAATCGTGTGGCTGGTCTTGAGAATTTGCGTAACGGGGTCGCCCGCAGAGGGCGAAGGGGAAGGCCTGACGCGGGAATGAAAATCTTCAGCTGTGTCCGTCATAATTAATCTTGCAATCCTTTCGAGTGCGTTCCCGTTTTTTGACCCGCACGGGGCGGAAGCAAGTCCGGCACGACGCGAAGAAATTTTTCAATCTCGTCGTGCGAGCCCACCGATATCCGGAGGGCGTTCGGAAAACCCATCCAGCCCATCGGGCGTACGATCACACCGCGCTTGGTCAATTCCTCGGCCAACGGTCCCGTATCATACCCGAATTCCGCAAAAAGGAAATTGGCTACTGACGGAACAGGGCGAACGCCGAGATCGACGAGGCCCTGTGACAATTGCACAAGGCCCGTGCGGTTGGCATCCACCGAAAGTCGGACATGGTCGACATCATCCAGAGCAGCCAGCGCGGCCGCCTGTGCCACGCCCGAGGTATTGAATGGGCCTCGAATCTTGTTCATCTCTTCAAACAGTCCGGCGGGGCCGAGGCCGTAGCCAATGCGCAGGCCCGCCAGGCCGTACACCTTTGAAAACGTGCGCAGAACCATGATGTTCGCGCCGCGCCTAACCAGATCGAGCGAGCGCGAATAATCCGAGCGCTGCACGTAGTCGCAATAGGCCTCATCAAGGACAACGAACGCATCCGAGGGAATTTTTCCCAGGAACGCGTCAAGCTCATCGGCGGTGAACATGGTCCCGGTGGGATTGTTGGGATTCGCGAGGTAAATCAAACGGGTGTCACGCGGCAGATCACGCGCCATCGTTTCCAGATCGAAGCGGTATTCGCGAAGCGGCACCTGCGCCAGCCGCGCGCCGGCAGCGCGAATCGCGATGTAATAAAGAGGAAACGTGCCGTGCGCAGTGACGCCTGTATTATCGGGGCGAAGCAGCAAGCGGGCGATCAGGTCGATGATTTCCGTGGAGCCGTTACCCAAAAAGATCTTTTCGATCGGAATTTCATGCCGCCTGGAGAGCGCTTCGCGAAGATAGAAACCGCCGCCATCGGGATAGCGGTTCGATTGGGCCAGCGCTTTCTTTGCTGCCTCCACGGCCAGCGGCGAAGGGCCCAGCGGATTTTCGTTGGAAGCGAGTTTGACGGCATCGTGGATATTCAATTGGCGCTCGACCTCCTCGATTGGTTTTCCGGGAACGTAGGGCTCGATCTCACGAATGCTCCATGGGACAAATTCGTGAATCGGTTTCGTCATGCGCGGGAGGGCCTCAACGAGAATGTCTCGGCGAGGAAGGCGCGCCAGGCTTGCGGCGGTTGCCGGCGGGGCGACGCCCGTCGGGTTTTCGGGCTGGCGGGGCATTTCGAAGCTCATCGCGCTTTGGTGAGCCAGAGTGTCTACCACCCAAGGCTGCTCGGGGTTTGGGCTTATACGGCCTGCGGGAGCGAGCTGCACGCGCCTTCGGGCGCGGTAATGGCGGTGGCGCGCCAGCGATTGCGCCTGTTGCCGGCGAGGCTGCGCGCGCCAACGCTGAAACCTCAGCAGGAGAAAGCACACGATGGCGGCCGGGCGCAAGGGACTCGAGTTCGAGATTCCCGATTCGCACGCGCTTCATTCTTTCCACCGGGTGGCCCGTCTGAAACAGGCGATTGCGCAATTCGTCGCGGCGCGCGTCGGAAAGTGTCACCTCGTACCAGGGCGTGTCCTTGCCCTTCAAGCGCTCGATTCGCGCGCCGGTGGAACGCGAAAGCTCCTCGATTTCCGCAAACGTGAGGAGCGATTTCAATTTCATCAAGTAGGTCTGCGAAAGGCTGTGCGATTTCAGGATACGGTTGGTCAGATCGCCATCGTTCGTAAGAAAGACGAGCCCCGCAGCATGGTATTCGAGCCTTCCCACTGGGAAGACGCGCTCGGAAATCCCGTGCAGCAAATCCCGAAGCGACCGACGCCCTTCGGGGTCACTCATCGTGGAAACGACCTCGGGCGGCTTGTGCAGCAGCAGGTAGATTCGTTCACTTTCCGGGCGCAGCAGCTTGCCGGAAACTTTGATGTGGTCGCGCGAATGGTCCGCCTTCGTGCCAAGTTCTGTAACCACGCGGCCATTCACGGTGACGTGGCCCGAGGAGATGAGTTCTTCCGCGTGACGCCGCGAGGCGACGCCGGCGCGTGCGATTATCTTTTGGAGTCGTTCGAGCATTTTGTGGGTCCCTTCATTGTAACCCGATAGAGAAGTTCCGGGGGCATCATAAGAGCGCACTTTTTCAGTGGAGGAATCAATTCGAAAGGCGGGCATCCCTGCTACTACGTCGTGCCGTACGAAGCGGACATCGAAAAATCTCTTCCGTCGCTCAGGAAGCGCGAGTTCAAATACGAGCGCGAAAAGCCAGCGGAAACCTGCTCCGGCGGCTCTTCGTGCGATTGGGCGTTACTCGGCCTTCGGCTCCGGCGCCCCTGCACTCATTTCCTCGCGGATTCGCGCTCTTTTCCATTGCGACCTTCCCGCCCTCCTCGCATGGCCTCCCCTGAACAGAATATGCGAGAGAATGATGAGTCCCAGCGCCTGCCAGAATCCGATCGTGGGGAGCTTGAAGATCGCCGGCATCAGCCAGTTCCAGAGCACCATGGTGACTTCGCCGAAAAGCGCGAGGAAGAGCGGAATAAAAATGATCGCGGCAATTATCGCTAAGACGATCTTCTTGGCTCGCGACATCGCGGACCACCTACCGCCACGCGGATAGCAATTCTCAGGTTGTGACATCGTTTGCCTCCTGGCACGAAATCAATCGTCCATCCAATATTCGAGCGCGGCCGCGAGCTTGCGCATCGCGTAACGCTTCCGCGCCATCAGCGTATCGATCGAGACGCCCGTCACCGCCGCGAGTTCCTTGAAGCCGACTTCGCCGAGCGCTTGTGCGCGGATCACCTCGCGCTGCGGCTCAGGCAATGCTTCGATGGCCACTTCGAGTGCGGCGAGCATTTCGTTGCGCTGGAACTCGTCCTGAGGATCGAGCCCAGCTTCGGTGGCCACTCTCTCGATGACACCTTCAGGCAAGTCCGCCGCGCTGGCCCTCTGGCGTGCGTCCCTGCCGCGCCAGAGATCAATCAGGCGGTTCCGCATCGCGGAAAAAATCCAGCCCGCCAAATCCTCGACCGGAGCGAGGGCATCCACGTGGGCGAGGGCGCGGCTAAATGCGTCCTGAAGGATGTCCTCGGCGGTTGCCGCGTCGGGCGCATGGCGCCTCGCCCAGGCAAGGAATCCCCGGCCGCGCTCGCGGTACGTCCGCTCGATTGCATTCCTCGTTGCCGAGGCGCTTTCGCTTTCGGTCATTGCCTTCACTAGTATCAACGATTGAGATGGAGTTTTCGTGTAAGGAAAAACGGATTTCGTCAGGTACCGACCTGAGGGCATGCATCTGCTTTAGGTATAAGGCGCGGCGAAAGGCGGAGGGGAGAAGGCGATAACACAGCGATTAAAAATGCAAACGATATGTGCCGGAAATGCTATGTAATCACTTAAGCGGTAGGCCGTGGCAGAATTTTGGCGTGTGTTCCGGAATCAGGAAGGTTCGACTTGCCCAGCAGATGCTGCGCGCGCATTTTCCGTGACCGGGTTTTCAGGTTCGCCATCCACCTGGGATGCGGGCGATTCAGATTCAATCGGCGCCGCCGAATCAGCAATCGCCTCTTGCGCGATACTTCCCTCTTCAGGCTCGACGGGAGCGATGCCAGCGTCGTCACCAAGCGCAGCCTGTGCAAGCGCCTCGAATTCTTTCAGGCTCGGCAACTCGTCAAGGTCCGAAAGCCCAAAGCGCATCATAAATTGTTTCGACGTGCGATACAGGATCGGGCGTCCGATCACGGCTTTGCGCCCCGCGGTGGTAATCAATCGCTTCTCGAGCAGCGTCTTGATCACGCCGCCCACATTCACGCCGCGAATCTCGTTAATTTCCGGCACAGTTGCCGGCTGCTTGTAGGCGATCACCGCCAGCGTCTCCAGCGCGGGCATCGTCAATCGCAGAGGCGGCTGCAGAGACTTGATGAACTTGCGCACCACGTCGTGATGCTGCGCCTTGGTATAAAATTTCCATCCGCCCGCCACCTTGCGCACGCCGATTCCACGTTCGTCGGTCTCATAGGCGGCAACGAGCAAGTCGAGCGCGTCGCGAGCTTCGGCCTTTTCCACGCCGAGCGCCTTCGCAATCTGATCGAGTGTCGCGGGTTCGTCCGCGGCATAAATGATGGCTTCGAGTGCGGATTGAATCTCTTGTGGTGTCATCGTCAGAGGTATTGCTCCTCAATTTGCGACATCGCGTCCGGTCCGGCAAACACGGCGTCAAACATCTTGTGTTTGCGCAGCCGGATGTCACTGAACAGCTCCGATTGAATCAACAGAACGGCCTGCATACGGACCATTTCCAGCACGGCCAGCAGCGCGACGATCATTGCGTTGCGCGACTCGCAGGAATCGAAAAATTCGATCAACGAAACTGGATCTTCGCTAGCCATCAACCCCTGACGCAGGCGGTCCATCATCTGCGCGATCGTCACGGTCTCGTGATGCAATTCGAATTTCTGAATGTGCTTCTTGCGTTCCAGTATCTCCTGGAAGGTTTTTACGAGATCCACGAGCGACACGACGAGTTCCCCCTGCACCTCGTCGCCAACATAGAGGGATTTGTCCGGGTGAGACCATACGTGGTCTTCGATCAACTGCTTTTGATGCAAGAGTTGCGCGGCATTCTTGAATTTCTCGTGTTCCAGCAGCCTGTGAACCAGTTCGTCGCGCGGGTCGCCTTGTTCCTCTGGTCCCGCAAGCGGATCGGCTGGCAGCAGCATTTTCGACTTGATGTGAATCAGCGTCGCCGCCATGTAAATAAAATCCGCTGAGACGTCGATGTCAAGTTTTTCCAGCTGGTGGAGATAATCGAGGTACTGTTCGGTGACTTTGGCGATGGGAATATTGTGGATATCCATCTCCTGCTTGCGAATCATATCGAGCAGGAGATCGAGCGGCCCTTCGTAAACCGGCAAATTGATTCGGTATGGTGATGCCATCGTTAGCCTAGAAGACTCTCCTTGCCTTCCATCGATTACCTGAAAATCGCTTCCCGCACGCGCTTCATCGTCCGCCGCGCGGCCTTTGTGGCCTGCTTCGAACCCGCGTCGAGGATACTCCAAACCTTTTCGGGATGCGCCTCAAATTCTTTGCGGCGTGCCTGAAGAGGCTCGATCCAGGTGACCAGGTTTTCCGCCATTATTTTCTTGCAATCCACGCAGCCGAGGGCGGCGGAACGGCAGTCCCGGTCAACTTTCGCAATTGTTTCCGGCGCTGAAAATAATTTGTGCCACGAAAATACGGGGCAAATTTCCGGGCGCCCGGGATCGGTCCTCCGCTGCCGCTGCGGGTCCGTCATCATATTGCGAACCTTTGCGCGAATGTCGTCCGGCGGATCGGAAAGCCATATTGCGTTGCCGTAGCTTTTCGCCATACGTCGCCCATCAAGCCCGGGCAAACGAGGCGTTTCAGTGGGCACGTAACCGGGTTCAGCCAGAATATTTTCCCGTCCGATATACTTTCTAAGCTCGCCGATGCGTTCCAGGAAATTTTCGAGCCCGGATTCCGATGCAGCTTTGTGTATTCTCAGCCGCGCATTGCCAATCCACGTCGGATCTTTCAGGTTTGCCTTGCCCAACCCCTCCTGCGGGCCGATGCGCAGGAGCAGCGCGTCCACCTTTGTGCCGTCCTTGAACAACGCGTCCTTCACCTCAAATCCGTAATGAAAATTGAATCGCCGTACAATCTCGCGGGTCAGCTCCACGTGGGGCGCCTGGTCTTCACCCACAGGTACGAGCAACTCCTGCTTCGGCTCGCCGTACATCACGATGTCCGCGGATTGCAGCAGCGGATAGCCGAGAAACCCATACGTCCCGAGGTCGCGATCCTTCAAATTCTCGATTTGCTCTTTGTAGGTGGGCACGCGCTCCAGCCAGGAAAGCGGCGTGATCATCGAGAGCAGGACGTGCAGCTCGGCGTGTTCCAGCACTTTCGACTGAACGAACAGAGTCGACTTCGATGGATCGAGCCCCACCGCGAGCCAGTCCATCACCACCTGCAAAGTGCTTTCAGAAATCGAAGACGTGTCTTCGTAATGCGTCGTCAGCGCGTGCCAATCCGCAACGAAGAAAAAGCACTCATATTCTTTTTGGAGTTTCAGCCAATTCGAAAGCGCGCCGAAATAATGACCCAGATGAAGACGCCCGGTGGGGCGCATGCCTGAAAGAACTCTTTTACGCTTCTCCAAGCTAACGGCCTCCTGCGCCGCGCAGCAGGTCGCGCGCGATCACGGTGCGTTGCATTTCGCTTGTCCCTTCGTAAATCGTCAACACGCGCGCGTCGCGATAATAGCGCTCCACGTCAGACTCGCGCGAATATCCAGCGCTGCCGTGGACTTGCACGGCCTTGTATGCCACCCGGTTGGCCATTTCGCTCGCGTACAATTTCGCGCGCGAAGCGTGTGGACCAAGCCGCCGGCTGCCTGAATCGGCGCTGGCCCCCGCAGCCAATTCTTTGTCGCGCACAAACGCCGCGTAATACGTCAATGCGCGCGCCGCTTCAATTTCCGTCTGCATATCGGCGAGCATCCATTGAATCGCCTGGTACTCCGCGATTGGATGTCCAAATGTGCGCCGCTGCTTCGCGTAACGCGCGGCCGCATCGAGGGCGCCCTGCGCGATTCCCACCGCCTGCGCCGCGATTCCCACGCGCCCGCCATCCAGCGACTCGAGCGCGATTTTGAGTCCCTGCCCTTCCGCGCCGAGCCGATTCTCGGCGGGCACGCGGCAATCCTCGAAGACAATTTCCGCGGAACGAGAGAGACGCAATCCCATTTTATCTTCATAGCGGCTGATGCGAAAGCCGGAGAACTCAGGCTCGACCAAAAATGCAGTCACCCCGCGCGCGCCCGCCTCGGGGTCCGTCTTCGCCAGTACGAGATAAACTCCGGAAACGCCGCCGTTCGTCACCCAGCTCTTCGTGCCGTTCAGGACGTAGAAGTCCGCGTCGCGCACCGCGCGCGTCTGCAATCCAGCGGCATCGGACCCAGCCTGCGGCTCGGTCAAGCAAAACGCGCCCAGAATTTCGCCGTGCGAAAGCTTTCTCAGATATTTCTGTTTTTGCGCCTCGCTCCCGTACTTCAGGATCGCCACGCTGCCCAGCGAGTTCGTCACGCTCAGCGTTACCGCCGTCGAAGCGTCCACCCGCGCCACTTCCTCCAGCATCATCGCGTAGCTGATCGTGTCGTTGCCCGATCCGCCCCACTCCTCGGGGACAAGCATCCCGCAGCATCCCAATTCGCCAAGCCGCCGCAATTCCTCCGCCGGAAATTTTTCATCGCGGTCGTAGGCGCGGAGAATCGGGCGCATCTCCGTCTCCATAAACTGGCGGACCGTATCGCGGATGAGTATTTGGTCGCTGCTAAGAGAAAAATCCATCTCGAGGGTGTAACGAAGATGCTAGCACATGGCCGCCGCTTCGTGCTGCGGTTTTGAACTGCACTGGCTCGCGCAGAACGCGGGCGAAGCGCGCGGCGCCGGCGATTTTCATCCTAATTAAGCTCCGGTGGCATGAATTTCATTTTGATCTCAATCTTCTCGGTCTTGCGTGGCTTGATTTTGATTTTCTGGATCTTGTCGTAAAACCCCTTCGCCTTCACAACGAGCGTATAGTCGCTTGGCTGCAAATCCACGACGCGGAAAATTCCTCCCGCGTCGGTCGTGCTGGAGGCGATCACTTTCCCACCCGGCGTCGTGACGATCACGCTCGTCCCCGCCAGTGGAGTTCCGCGATGGTCGGTCACCTCGCCGGATATTGTTCCGGCAACGGATTGTTTCCCCGGAGTGGCGCTATTCTGCACCGGCGCTTGCGCGCGCGCCGCCGAACCGACAAGCACGAGCAACAGCCCCAATCGCCAAATGCCAGCTAATCTCGTCATTTGCCCTCACTGAAATTGCGCCGGAATCTTAGCTCAACTTCCGCTTCCCCATCCGCAAAAACTAGAGCTTCAAAAATTCCCGCAGCCGCTTCGTTTGCGCCCGCGAAACGGGAATTTCCGATTGCCGCTTGTCGTTCATCTTGAGCATGTAACTCGATTTGAACCAAGGCACCACTTCCTTGATGTGATTGATATTTACCAGGTACGACCGGTGCGCGCGCCAGAAAACATCCTCATCGAGCGCGCCGCCCAGCTCCTCAATCGTGCGGTAATTCGAAACGCCTTCGGTGTCGCGCGAAAATATTGTGATTGTCCCATCCTGAATCGAGGCGTAAATCACGTCCTCGGCATCCACCAGGAACATGCGTGCCTGCGCTTTCACCAGCAACTTCACCGGCTGTGCCGCTTTTGGCGGAGCCGCGCCTAAGCCCAGCTGACTCACCAGAGTTTCCAGTCGCTCCACAGGCGAAGTATTGGCCTCGACCATTTTTTTCGCCCGCTGCACCGCTTTCGCGATCCGCGCCTTGTCAAACGGCTTCAGGACGTAGTCCACGGCATTCACTTCAAAGGCTTCGACGGCATAACTTTCAAACGCCGTCGCGAACACAATCTGCGGCACGCGAATCTTGCGCTCGATCAGTTTTTTGATCACGCCAAGCCCATCTAGCCCCGGCATCTGCACATCCAGAAACACCAAATCCGGATTGTGCTCTTTGATCAGCGCGAGGCCTTCCAGTCCGTTCTTTCCCTGCGCGATCACGCTGATTTCAGAAAATCCCTTCAGCAGAAACGCGAGCTCGTCCCGCGCGGGGCGTTCATCGTCCACGATGACGGTGTTGATGGTCATGAGAATTCGTCCACTGAGTATATGCAACCGCCTCCGCGAAAGACAAGGCGAGCGCGCCGCCATCTTGCGCTAAAATCGCAGCGGAGCACACGCAAGATGCGCCCGCGCGCAACCTCAAAGGAGACGGCGTGAAAAAAGTGACCAGGCACTCAGCCGCAAAAGCTCGCATCCTGCGCAGCCAAATTGTCTACACGGGCAAAGTCTTCGCCGTCCGGCAGGACGAAGTTGTTGAGCCCACCGGCCTGCACGCCACGCGCGAGCTCATCGCACATCCCGGCTCGGTAGTTGTCCTCCCCGTATTCCCAGACGGGCGCATCCTGATGATCCGCCAGTATCGCCACGCCGCGAAACAATTCCTATGGGAATTGGTCGCCGGGCGCAAGGACGATGGCGAATCGTTCCTTAAAGGCGCGCACCGCGAACTTGCCGAAGAAACGGGTTACACCGCGCGACGCATGCGCCAGATGGTGGACCTCTTTCCCACCCCTGGCTTCCTCGAAGAGCATATGGCGCTTTTTCTGGCGGAAGGACTGAAAAAAGGCGTCGCGCGCCCCGAAGCAGACGAGCGCATCGAATCCCGCATCTTCACCCTCGCGGAAATCGAGCGCTGGATTCGCTCCGGAAAAATTCGCGACATGAAATCCATCGCCGGGATTCTCTACTACGCCAAATTCATCGCCCGCCATCGCTGAAATGAGGTCGCCGGCGGCGAACGGTGCAAGATTTCTACTCCTTTTCATCGCCTTCCCAAATTTCGCCCAAATCTGCAAACCGTGACGGCATAAACCTGCACTCGCTGCCATCCCCAAAACTGGTCGTAAGGCCAGTAGTTTTTTTGTCCCCCCCAGGCGTAGGCTGTTATCAAGCAATTTTTCCGTTCTGTCCTTGGGAGCGCCTATGTTCTGCGAGCGTTGCGGGCTGAGCTTTCTTCCTCGCCAGTCAATTTGCACGCGCTGCGGCGAGCCCTCCACGCGCCACTGGCTTCAGCTAGTCAGTTTGACCACGCTCGTGCTGGCCTTCGCCGGCAACCGCCTCGTCGCCTATTTCCTGTTGCCGGGCCACACCGCCGGCCCTCATGCGCGCACGTTTTTCCGCGCCTGGTCGTGGTTCGATCAAAAAACCGCGTGGTACGGCTGGATGCCTCTCGCCATCGCTCTTCTCGCATGGGATTTATTCGTCTGGCGCCACTCGCGGCCAAAGGTAAAGGGCTGGGTCACGCGAAAGCTGCTGACGTTTGCCCTAGTTGCGGGCGCCACTCCGATGATTCCCGCGTGGATTCCGGCCGGCCAGCCTTCGCAGGGCTTCATGAGCATGGTGAACAAGTATCCGGGGCAGCTTTCATCTCTCGCCTGGGGCGTCGTGGTGGTCGTAATCGCGTTGCTGTGCAGCAACTCAGAGACTCGCGATTCGCTACTCGGCCACGGGAAAGCACTTAGCCTCGTCAGCCTCGGCGTTATGCTGCTGCTGCTCACCATGACCATTGTTGGCTGGTCCCTCGCCTAGTAGACGGTGGTGAGCCACAGGCCGTCGGCTCCGTGTTCGGGCCGGCCGCAGTCATATCGTAAGCGTCACGCTGGCCAGTCCGTTTGTCCGAATCCTCAAATCACCCCGTTCCCTCCTCCCTGAATTCCCCCTATAATCGCCACAGGACGGAACGCACCCATGGAAAACAAAGACGTCGCCAAGATTCTCCGCGAAACCGCGCAACTCCTCGAAATTGACGGCGCCATGATCGGCCGCTACCGCAGCTACGAAAAAGTCTCCGAGCTTCTCGACAGCCTCCCGGAGCGCATCGAATTGCTCGCGCAAGATGACGCGAAACTCAAAGCCCTGCCCGGCGTGGGCGACGGCATGGCCGAACACATCCGCGAAATCCTTAATACTGGTGATTACGCCCTGCGGCAGAAGCTACTGAAAAAATATCCCGGCACGATTCTCGATCTCCTTCAGCTTCAATCCCTGGGCCCCAAGAAAGTGGCCCTGCTCTACAAAAAGTTTAAAGTAGCCACCGTGGAGGGTGTTGAGCAACTCGCCCGCGAAGGGAAACTTCGCGACATTCCCGGCTTCGGTGAAAAGAGCGAGCAGAACATTCTGAAAGCCACCGATCTCTTCAAGCGCTCCTCAGGCCGCTTTCTTATCAACGTCGCCGCCGATGCGGCCGAACGACTTTCCGCCTTCATTCACGAAGCCGGTAAGTCCGTCGAATCCGTAACGCCCGCCGGCTCTCTGCGGCGCGGCAAAGAAACGATCGGCGATCTCGACCTGTTGGTCACGATGCGCCCGGGCCACGACAAACAAAAAGACGTGGACGCCGTTGCCGCTCACATCCTGAAATACTCCGAGGTTGATCAAACCCTCGCCCACGGCGAAAACAAGGTCAGCGTCTTGCTCAAAAGTGGCCTGCAAGTTGACGTTCGCCTGCTCGATAAGGAAAGCTTCGGCGCAGCCCTGCTTTATTTCACAGGCTCGAAGGAACACAACGTCAGCCTCCGCGGGCGCGCCAATGAAATGGGCTGGACTCTCAACGAGTACGCGCTCACCACTTTGAAGGGCGGCAAGGTAATCGCCCAAAAAACGGAAGCGGAAATCTACGAAAAGTTGAAACTTGCCTACATCGAGCCGGAGCTCCGCGAAAACACGGGCGAAATCGAAGCCGCCGAAAAGGGCAAGTTACCCAAACTCGTCAAGCTCGCGGACATTCGGGGCGACCTGCAGATGCACACAACCGCCTCAGACGGCCGGAATTCCATTGAGGAAATGGGCGAAGCCGCTCGCAAATTGGGCTACGAATACATCGCGCTAACCGATCATTCCAAGGCCGTCACCGTCGCCAACGGCATGGATGAGAAGCGCACACTCGAGCAAATCAAAAAGATTCGCGCCGCGCAGGCTCGTGTCCCCGGAATCCGCCTGCTCGCGGGAATTGAAGTGGACATCATGAAAGACGGCTCCCTCGACCTCGACAACGAAGTCCTCGCTCAACTCGATGTCGTCGTCGCCTCCGTCCATTCCTACATGAATCTCGACCGCGCAGAAATGACCGACCGAATCCTCGCCGCCATAGACAATCCATACACGCAGATCATCGCGCACCCCACCGGCCGGCTCGTCCTGCGCCGTGATCCCTTCGATTACGACATGGAAAAAGTCCTCGACGCTGCGAAGAAACACGGCGTGGTGATGGAAACTAACGCCTATCCCGACCGCCTCGACCTCAAGGACGTCCATTTGCGAATGGCAAAAGAGCGAGGAGTGAAAATCGTCATCTCTACCGATTCGCACACCGCCTCGAATCTGACTTTCATGAAATATGGCGTGGAAACCGCCCGGCGCGGCTGGCTCGAAAAACATGACGTCGTCAACACCCTGGCGCTCGAGCAATTCCTGGCCGCCCTGCGCCCCAAGCCGCATGCGGCCGGCGCCAAAGCCGCCAAGAAGAAATCAGCATAATTCCCAGGGAACATTTCCTATGACGCTTGCGTACCTATTCCTGAGTGCGTTGGATACCCGTGGAGGTATAACGATGAAGCAGCTAGCGGCAATTTGCTTTGCAATCGCATTGGCGGTTCTGCTCTCGGCGGCAACCGCCGCTCCTGTCCGCGCGGATGATTGGTCGAAAACCTATGCCGTCAGCTCGCGCGCCGATCTTCACGTGACCACCGACGACGGCGATGTGAACATCATCGCCACCGATCAAAAGCAAATTGACGCCAAGGTCACCACGCAGGGCTACAAGATTGGCTCCAGCGACGTGCGCATCGAAGAAAGCCAGAGTGGCGACCACGTAACGCTCGCTGTCCGCATGCCCCACATGAACTGGTCCTTCTGGGGCGGCAGCCACCGTTCCATCCACGTCGAGCTGCGTGTTCCGCGAAATTTGGATATCGAGGTCAGGACGGGCGATGGCAACGTAACCGCGCAGCCCGTGGAAGGAAACATCCGCTTTGATACCGGCGACGGCAACATTACCGCAACCGGCCTGAAGGGCGCGATCTCGCTTCATTCCGGCGACGGCCACATCGAAGCTTCCGGCCTTGACGGCTCCTTGCATGTGGATACTGGCGATGGGCACGTCAATATTGGCGGCCGCTTTGATGCCCTTGAAGTGAAGACCGGCGACGGCAGTATCGAAGCCTCGGCCACCGGCGGTTCGCAAATCAAGGCGCCATGGTCAGTCGCCACAGGCGATGGCCACATCAATCTGCGAGTGGCCGGAGATCTGAAGGCCGACCTCAGCGCCCACACTGGAGATGGAAGCATCACTCTGGATTTTCCCGTTACCGTCCAGGGCTCGCTCAGCCACTCCGACGTGCGCGGCAAGCTCAATGGCGGCGGTGGCGAGTTGCACCTCACCTCCGGCGACGGATCCATTCATCTCGAAAAGCTGTAGAAGATTTTCTTTAATCTAATTTATGCATTTTTCGAGTGGAGAGGGGCGATCCACGCCGCGCTGCATAAAGCAGCGCCGGCGTCCCGCCGCCTCTTTTGGCACAGGCCCGCATTACCATGACCAAGAATCCGCTACGCCCGCGACCTCTGCCGAATAATTTGCGGCGATGAATTCGCCGTCGCCGCCCGGAACATCCCCTCCGCTGGCGCCGGCAATTCCCGAACTCCCCCATACGTCAGCATCCGCGGCTGTTCTACGCGAATCAGCCGGCTGACCTTCGCGAATTCCTCTTTTCTTTCCCAATGTTGCAGCACATCGGCCTGCGCGATGATCGCGGACGCCGCATGGATCGAATCCGCCACCGAGAGCCCGAATTCCCTCTCTACATCAACCACTTTCCGCGCCACCCGCTGCTCCAGGTCCACTTTCTTGATCCACGGCCATTGAAACATAGCCTGCACTTCCGCGACCTCTCCCGGAGCCAGCGGCCGCGCCCCGGATGGCCGGATCACTTCGATAATCGTAAACGTCGAAGTGTAAAGTGACACCTGCCCGTCGCGCGCATGATAAAGGATGTCTTCGCAAATCTTTCTTCGTTCCACTTCATGTTTCCTTAGAAACGAAAGGAAAACAGTCGTGTCCCAATAGATGCTGTTCAGTTGGCTTGTCATCGCCGCAAACCCGCAATGTACTCCCCGACCTTCGCGTCGCCGGTAAGTTGCGAAATCCGCCCAGACATGTAGGAAATATTAGGCAGCGGTTCCAGTTGCGCAAATGATTCCATCCCGGCCGCTTCCAGAATCATTGGCTCGTCTTGCGAATTACAAGTCAGCGTACCGTACACCGCAACGCGCTTTCCCAGATTCTCCCGGGCTTGCTCGGCAACTGATTCATGTCTCGTCCGGCATCTCATGAAACCACCTGTCGTTTCGCAGTGCACGCGAAACCGCGTCGTCCCTCGGACCGAAATCGAATCCAGTCTTCCCACCACGGACGTCAGCGATTCATACCCATTGCCGATGATTCGCTCGATTCGTTCGATCAGGCAGCGGTCCAACGCCTCTTCGCGTTCGCGCGCCGCAATTGAAATTTCGTCCATCGTCGCAAGCTGCTGCGCCAGCACTTTCATTTTTTCCAGCGCCGCGTCTGAAAACAGACTCGGGCGCGTCTCGGTCTGCCGCAATGTGCGGACTCCATCCAGCGCGGCCTTCGCGATTTCCGGCGCAAAATCCATCGGAGGGGTGCGCACATGACCGATGAACACCACAGTCGCCGGCCCGGACTTCTTCAGGCCGCTGATTTCCCACAACGCGCTGCCTTTGGGCTTTCCCGAAATCGCCACATCCAGATGCTTCAGCACACCCCAAAGCGCGCGCACTGCCAGGACGTAATTCCCAGGCCGCAGCCAGCCCTGCCGCCCCTGCAACTTCAGCGAAATCGGTTCCAGCGACACGCGCGTTTCTCCATTTTTATCTGTGGATTTAGGCCGTCCGTACATACGCTGCAATATTGAAACGCCCGCTGTAAACCGTCCGTTGCGATGGCGGCGCCGCCACCAGATGCACCGCGCTCTGCAACTGCTCCTGCTTGCACGGTTTCGCGATACACAAAATTGCTCCCAGCAGATGCGCAGCCGCGTAATCCGACGGCAATCCCGACTTCGTCGTCAGAATCACAGGGACGTGCTGAAGCCTGTCGCTCTTTTTCACGATCGCGCACAAATCCTTCCCGGAAATTTCCCCGCCTTCCGCCTCGGCAATCAACACGTCCGGCGTTTCGCTTCTCAAAATATCCAGCGCCTGCTCCGCCGTCGAGACGTACACCACCTGGTATCCATCCTGCTCGAGCCGTACCCTCATCGTCTCTGCGTTGCGCGCATCTGACTCCACTCCCAGCACGCGCACTTGCCGCGCATACGGCGTCGCCGCCCAGATCCCGTTTCCGCCAATCCCCGTGGGTGGCTCGAACTCCACAGCGACCGCGGAATTCAGAGTGGGCAGCAGCACTATGCGAATCACCTTCGCCCGCCGCGCACGGTTGATTGCCGTCGGCATCTTCCAGTAGGGGCACGTAACCTGCACGATCTGCCCCACCCAATATCCGCCTCGCGACGTGGACCACAGCAAACCATCGCGCGACATGTCCAGGCTCCGCGTGAAATCCTCAAATCCCTCGAGCGTTCCGACTCCGCCCCGCACGTGCACCGGCAGCGCCACTTTCGCGCGCATGCTTCGGCGCCTCTGCTTCCATTCCCTTTCCGAATTCGTTGCAATGGCTGTCGCTGCGATGGCACACCCCCCGAACCGCCCATGCCTCTCGCCCGAAAAACAGCCGAAGTCCAGCCCTATTCCCTATCGGCTTATTTCCCGGGACTCTTAGCCCCAGTGCAAGTCATCTTCCACAGTGGATTAGAATTACTTCGGTGTTTACCGAGTGAATGCAGTTCCGTCGGCTTGCTTGGTCATGGACTCGGCCTGAATCAATTGCCAGTAGGCAAAGTTTGCCACCCGCCGCGCCCGCCACTCCTCTTGTGCCTTCCCCATATATCTGTTGCGAGATTCTCGGAAATGCCTTTTACTTCGTGCATGCACCGATTCGCCGCGCGCCTCTGCATAATCTGCGCAACCCTGTGCGTCACCACCAACCCTAGCGCAAGTCCGGCAGATACTTCTTCGCTAGTCCACGGCCTCTGGGTGTGGAAGAGTTCGGCGGTCTTGCAAGCGCCTCACAGCGCCGAATCGTTGCGCGACTTCTGCAAATCCCAAAACATCAACGAGGTCTATATTTCGGTCTCCGCGCAACGGGATTCCGCCGATGAAACGCGCCTCGCCCGCCTCATCACTCTTCTCCATCGATCCGAAATTCGCGTTGAGGGCCTGCTCTCTAGCGCCGATGCCGACGAGCCGGGCAAACACAGGGAGAAATTCCTTGACCATGTCCGCGGAATCATTCAATTCAACGAAAAGCATCCAGCCGCACGGTTCGACGGCATTCATCTCGATATCGAACCCCAGCAGCGCGCAGAGAACAAAGGCCCCGGCAATCTTCGATTCTTCCCAGGTCTGGTGGACGCCTATCGCGCTGCGCTCGCGCTCTCCGAATCGGCCCACCTCAGCATCAACGCGGATATCCAGAACAAGCTTCTCAAAGGCGATCTGCGCGAGCGCAAAATGTTGCTCACCGCTCTTCCTCGTCTAACGCTCATGCTGTACGAACTCAGCAGCCCCGGCGATGGAGAAACCCCCGAGCAAAAATCCGAAAAGCTGCGCAGCAACAGCCAGAAATATCTTGATATGGCCTACGATGGCCTCGCGGGCCCGCATCTCGCGCAATTGGTCATCGGCCTTCGCACGCCTGACTACGCCGATCTCCTCCCGCGCATGCTCCAATCGCTTGACGAATCGAACCGCCCCAACCCCCATTACGGGGGTTGGGCACGACACTCTTACAATGACTATCTCAATGCGGCGCACTGAGTGCTGAGTCACCAGGTTTGCTTTCTCCCAGCCGTACCCTAGAATGGTTTGGATTGCGCGCACCAGTAACGAACGCCACGCACTCAATTACCGAGGACGTTCCCGAAATGAAATCCCTTCGCTTCTCCAAATTCGGCGACCTGACCAATCTGACCATCGAGGAGCTCCCCCTTCCAACTCTCGCGGCGAACGAAATCCTTGTAAAAATCCGCGCCGCCTCCATCAACCCGAGTGACGTAAAAAACGTCCAGGGCAAAATGGAAGGCGTCACGCTGCCTCGCACCCCCGGCCGCGATTTCGCCGGAGTCGTCGTCGAAGGGCGCCCAACATAAAAGGAATGGAAGTCTGGGGCACCGGCGGGGACGTGGGCTTCACTCGCGACGGCAGCCACGCCGAATTTATCGTCG
>Ga0308309_10000592_pt1 | contig 22786 bp, 23 predicted proteins | sample HubBroMetageWFT5_FD_192491 | JGI IMG/M metagenome (GOLD analysis project Ga0308309, IMG submission 192491) | Warmed and freeze-thawed soil microbial communities from the Hubbard Brook experimental Forest, New Hampshire - Hubbard Brook CCASE Soil... | ecosystem: Environmental > Terrestrial >...
GAAGGGAGAGTCGCCAACTGTCGATCTGGTCCTCGGCTACAGAAAGTCGAACCAGTCTCCGATCCTCAAGCTTTTGCTTTCGAGAGTGGACGAGTTGGTCGCTCGTGCGTCGAATAAGACCTGATAACACTCGAAATGCACCCTAGCAAATAACTATGGAGTTCTTGAGTCAGGCGCGGCCCTGGTGTTGAGTGCCGTCCACTAGATGAGTAGAGAGAAACGCCCTTCTGATGGTTAATGCCCGAATCGTCGGCCATCCGGAAAGCGGTCCCACAAAAGTGCATCTCCTGTCTTCACATCGTTCGCGCTTGTTATCTCCGCAGGAAAGCAATAACTTTGCTCGATTCGTTGCGGTTTTTGCCATTCCTCATCGACAATCTGTGCCTGAATTGTGCCTGCAAGTCCTCCTTCGGCAATTTCTGCCTTACAGGCACAGAAAGGAAAATCCATGCAAAACGGAAGCATGATGCGAACAGAACGACACGGTGGACCAGATGTCTGGGAGTTCAGGTGGCGAGAACCTGGACCTGATGGCAAAAGTAGACATCGCAGAATGGTCGTTGGTACAACGAATGAGTTCGGCGACGAGGTTGCGGCTCGCCAAGCTATTGCGGGCCTTCATCTCCGTATGAACGCGCGGAATGAAAGAGTGAAAGTGCGTCCAATCACTCTATCCGAATTGGTGGATCACTATCGGCAGCGAGAGTTGAAGCCCGATACTCTTTGGAAAACACACTCGACAAAGGTGACATACGACGGCTATCTAAATAAATGGATTGTGCCGAGGTGGGGAAACTACACTCTCAACCGCATCAGCGCCGGAGAAGTTGAACTTTGGCTGAGATCGCTAGCATTGGCGAAGTCAAGCTGCGCGAAGATCAGAAATATCATGAGCGTCCTTTTCAACCACGGAATTCGGCATGAAATCTGCAAGTACAATCCGATTCGATTGGTGCGACAAGGCGCGAAGCGGAAGAAGTTCCCAACCGTGCTGAGTGCCAGCGAGGTTCAGCAACTGATTGCTAGTCTCGGGCTACGCGAGCGAACCCTTGTCTTGCTGGACGCCGGCACCGGCTTGCGAATGAGCGAACTGTTTGCTCTGAAATGGCGGGATATCAACTTCCAATCAAAGGAGATCAGCATCACGCGGTCGATCGTGTTTCAGGTAGTAGGACCGTGCAAGACCGAGGCGTCGCAGAAACCGATTCCCCTCGATGCTTACCTAGCCGAAGCGCTGAGGACATGGCGGGAGTACACACGTTACCGAAAACCAGATGATTGGGTGTTTGCGAGTCCCGTTACGTCCGGCAAAAAACCGTATTGGGGACAAACTATCATGCGGGGTTTTATCCGCCCCGCTGCGGTGAAGATCGGAATCGCACAGCACATCGGATGGCATACGTTCAGGCACACGTATTCGTCCCTGCTAGCGGCAACTAAAGCAGATATCAAGGTAATGCAAGAGTTGCTGCGTCATGCTTCTAGCCGAGTCACATTGGATACGTACACTCAAGTGGTCACAATCCACAAACGAAGAGCTCAGACTAGGGTCATTCGCCTGTTTCGCACACCCGCGGTTGCGGCTGCCTGATCTGACTGAATTGCATGTGCCTTTTGTGCCTACAAGAAGAGCTCCGGATGCCCGAAAACACTGGCGATTAGGCGGACTGGGCCAGAAAATTGGGAACGGAGTTGTGCCTTTTTGTGCCTGCGGCAAAAGTGGCCGTTCCCCGTAAGCTCTTGAAAATATTTGGCGTCCCCGACGGGATTTGAACCCGTGTTACCGCCGTGAAAGAAGCACTCTCAGAAACGCTTATCGAACCCTTCGCGAACCCTCGGCTGACCGATTGAGGAACTGCGAGGTGACGCGAGTCACCAGCTTCGACCACCCGCCGAAACTAAGCCGGTAGTGGCAACTCCATTTGCTTGGCTGGCAGCACTTGAGGTGCGAATCTCCGAAGGAATGATCGGGCGAATTCGTTTACCGCTCGCGAACTGTCTTCCGCTCGCATTATCAGACAGGTCTCAAACCACAGTGCCGAATCCGCAAGTGGTTTTATTACTACACCTTCTTCTTGAGACCGAAGATCTCCAGGCTTGAAAAGGATTGCGACTCCCACATGCTCGGAGACGAGATGAACGGCTTGATGTGCTGTCATAACGTCATGAGCATCCTTCGCAGCGATTCTCTCTAATTGTGCGGTCTGCAGGATTGCGTCGTGGATGATGGGATGGACGTTTCTAGCGAGCATGATCCACTCGTCCGATGCCAGATCCCGGAGGGCAATTTGCTCCTTATGCGCGGATGGATGAGTCTCTGGAAGTGCCACATGCAGCGGAGCCCGCGCGAAAGGGACTCTAGTGATCTGAGCATCTAGAGGCGGTGCGGCCACGAGAGCAAGATTTAGTTCGGCTCCCAAAACACCGCGAGCCAACTCCATTGCAGATCGAGTTACCAGGCGCACTCTGAGCTTGGGAAAGAGCGGCAAGCGAATTGCGAAGAGCGCGGAGATCCACGCATGGTCGGCATAATGCGAATGTCCGATCAGCAAGACATTCTCGGCGCCCTCGTGAGCAGCGTGGGCTAGATGAATAGCCCTCTCGGCATGGAAAAGTGCGGCGCGAGCCTCTTCGACAAACGCTCTACCGGCTTCCGTAAGTTCCACGATCCGTCCCTTTTTCCGCATGAAGAGCTGAAGGCGGTGCAGGCCCTCAACTTCGGTGATCTGTTTACTCAATGCGGGCTGTCCGATGCGCAGTATCTGGGCGGCTCGCGTGAAGTTCAGTTCTTCAGCCAAGACGACAACCGCCTGCAGGTGACGCATTTCGGGTGTGTTGAGCATCACTTTTGCCCTTCGGGCACGGGCCGGCGTTTCCGGCGTGCAGCCGAACCCCTATGTCTAGTTAAGGAACCAATAGTCAAGGAAAAGTATTAGTAAGAACTTTTCGTCACGGCTTGGGTTGGAGTCTGCATAAGGAATGTCGGGTTGACGCCTGAAGTTCGCGGATGGCAACCTAGCTTCATGAACCTGCAAGAGTTCCGCGAGTCCCTTCTTCGAGATGAACCGCCCGCAGGGTTGAGCGATGCGCTTGCTGGACTGTGGTGGGATGCCAAAGGCAACTGGACGAGGGCTCACGAATCCGCGCAACAAGACGAAAATCAGCCGGGCGCCTGGGTACACGCGTATCTGCACCGAAAGGAAGGAGATTCTTCCAATGCCGCGTATTGGTACCAGAGAGCGGGAAAGTCCCCAGGCCGGAATTCGCTTCAGGAAGAGTGGCTTGAGGTTGCACAGGCACTCCTTGGGTGATTCTGAGTACCGCGCAGAACACGGCCTTCCAGGTCTCACGATTCTTGTGCTCTGACCATCTAATTACCATTAAGGTCGAGGCCGTCCAGATGTCCAGCCCCGAGTTGGGTCCAGAATGGGTTCTCTCAAGTTTTACCTCGAATGATCCGGATACTCGATACGAGCTGGATCAGCTAATCGCGGCCGCGCGACGCCTTTGGCCGCGAATCCAAGCCCATGCGATGAGAGAGCAGACTCATAAGAGTTCTGATGATGCGATTGCTACTGCAACCGACGTTTGGGAGGACGTGCTCCAGTCTGTTGCGAGAACCCTATTGAGGTTGAACGGCCGGGGTTCGACGGTGCGGGATCTCGACGCTTATCTCTTTGGTGTATTTCATCACCGCTTCAATCGCGCTCTCAGGAAAGAACGCAAAAGAGCGGAATTTATTCGAAACGTTGCGTCGAGCCGTGATTTGGAGTCGCTGACACAAGCTCACGATTCAAGGGCGGTGCGGGATGTCGAGCGATCGATTCAGGTCAACGAGGCCATTCAACGCATGGATGATTGGACTCGGAGGGTTTGGGCATCGCGGCAGTACGGTTATTCCTGGCGCGAGATTGCATTTTTTTTCGGGCTTACAGAACCTCAGGCTAAGCTTCGATTTCGTTATGCAATCGGTCGACTGCGGGCGAAACTAGGAGTTAAATGACGTTGTAATCAGGTGCGTCGTAGGTATTGCAACTTGAGGCTATTGAGTTTTGCTTTGTTGATATCAATTGAAAGCAGGCGGCTTCTGAAGGAACAGGAAGGATTGAGCATCGAGGAAAAGCGGATACTGGATCTGCTGGATCGGGGTTTGTCCCGAGATTTCCCTAATCCCGAGCGAATCGGGTGTCCAGGCTCGGCGTTTCTAGAAGGTGTCGCGCGTCACAAGGTTCCATTGTCTGAAGCCCATCAATGGCTGGATCATCTCAGTTCTTGCAGTCCATGCTTTCAGGATTTCACCGAAATTCGGAAGCAAGCGGCAGGTCGGCGGAGGCAGACACAGATGTGGCTGGCTGCGGCTGCGATGGTACTTCTTGCAGTTGCAGGTTGGATTTGGGTGCGGAGTCGGCCATCGGGGCAAACTGCGGCAGTGGTAATTCTCGATCTGCGTGGCCGCTCAACAACGCGCGGAGAAAACCCGCCCGAGACTAGTCAGTCGGCGTTAGAGGTTCCTCGTTACGCAAGGAGTTTGAACTTGGAATTGCCAATCGGAAGCAACGAGGGGACGTACGACGTAGCGCTGCTCGATCCGAATGGCGCTGAACTTTTCCGCGCGAGTGCCACGGCTAAACTCGAAGATCACATTGTGGTCCTGAGGGCTAACGTCGATCTAGCCGGCATCTCTCCGGGTTCATACTTCCTTGGCGTTCGACAGCCAGGCCTTGAGTGGACGCGGTTTTCTATCCGGTTGCTCTGAACGTGATCCCCATGAAGAAGAAACAAAAGCCAGCCAAGAAGCGTCGTCCCGCAATAAAGCCGACAGCTCAGAACGAACGGCTCAAGGGTTGGAATGAAATCGCCAGTTTTCTCGGTCAGCCGGTAGCGGTGGCGCAGCGATGGGCGAGATCAGGTATGCCCGTGACGCGAGAAGGCAGATTCATGTACGCCTCTCGGGAGGAATTAAGCGGATATCTTGGCCGCGAAGCTGGTCTGAACGTACCTGTTCACATCGTGACAGAAAACATGGATCTCTCTGCCGATCTGAAACTTGCTCTCGCGCATGCCCGAGCTGGCAAGCACAACAAGAAAAAAAAAGCTAAGCGATGAAAAAGGGCGTCTGGTTTTTTCGCAGTATAATAGCCGTAATCGTGAGCCGCTCTTCGTCCCCGGAGGTTCTATCATGCGGATTCTCGTTCCCTGGAAGCCAGTCGTTCTCGTGTGGGGATTGCTGAGCGCGATGATATTCTTTGGCTTCGTTGCGTCGTCAGTACTTGAAGGAAAAGACCCCTTCGCTCCAGGTGCGACCATCACGCAGCCTTCAACCATGAAAGGTAATCCTGCGCAAGCGGGGCAACAACCTAAGCACTCCCACAAAGCGGCCCAAACTCCAAGTCAGTGAGACCTCGGAGATCTCTTCCTGTTGATTTGTTTCCTTAGCCCTTTGGGTCACGTCCTCGCGTGGTCAACCTTGCCCAATATTTTCTCCAGCTTTTGCTTCAGGATGACTTCTGCGGGAGAACGTCCTTGGCGTCCGAGCCATGACACAAAGTTTTTCATCTTCACTTCATGCTTCACGGGCGGTTGTTGGACGAGTACAGTCACTGTCGAGAATCCCTGGCCGATCTCACCTACCCAGTTGTCCTGCTGCAAGGCAGCCAAAGCAATGGCGATGGCTTCATAGAGTGTCTCCGCAGTGACCTCTATGGAGTGCTCAACGTCTTGGACATCTTTTACCGCAACTGTGCACGTTCGGAGCACCACGAGCAAATCGTAGCATATTCGCCTTTTGTTCGCTACCGATTAACCGATATCCCTAGTGCCGAATTAGCCAGATCGTGGCTATTCGCAGTTGTGCGATGGCGATTCTCCGATCACACGTGGTAGGTGGGTTGCGCTGCGAAACCGCTGGAATAGAGGTGAATTATCTCGATATCGCCGGAGGCGGATAACGTTTCGCAATGTCGACGGAGAGCATCTTGATGGCCTTCCTGCGCGAATACGAAAGCCTTATCCGCACCAAGTTTCTTGGCATCCGCTACCAGTTTCGACATTACAGCGGAAGAAAATTCGCTAGCATTCGATTTGACCTCGCCTATCCACAATTTCCCGTCCACCAAACAGATTGCGTCGACTTCTGAAACAGGATCTTTGTCATCGTAGTGCGCATAGAACGCGAAGCCAGGACTGAAGATGAAACTGTTTCGTGCTTTCTCCCGTGCTTCGGCCAGCGCGTTGATGAGCGCTACGGTTCCATGTTCCGAGACTGCTTTGCTGACGAGCGAATTCAAACGGTAATACCACGTCGGGTCAACCGCTGAGCGCACATTTGCACCGCAGCCAGGACATTCGAACTGCTGTTTGATCGAACCGAGTTCGCGCCAAATGCGCGAGCCGCACTGACGACAACGTGCGACAATGCCTTGCTGAAAAATCTTCGAGTCAACTAATTCCTGAAGCATGAGCTTCAACCGTCCCTCTGCCTCTGTTGCGGAATCTTTGGCTTCATCCTCATTCTTCGGTGCAAGGTGGGGATTCTGCGTAACTGATTCCGCGCGCTCCTTTTTAAAGTCTTCTATCAGAAAACGATAAGTGACCTCCGCCTCACTTGAACGTACCGACCGTGCGAACTTCACGATCTGCGCTTCCAGACGATGAAGCTCGTCGTTCAGATTTGCATCGGGGTTGATTGCCCACAACTCAGGACGCTTTGAGAGCTTGCGAAACAGGGGGGAATCGGTATCCACAGCCGTTTTCTCCCGCACGTTAGCGAGTCTGTAGATGTTTCGTCTCCAGAAACGACTTTCGAACATCTGGTGGGCCGACTGCAGACCGCCGAACAGATTGAGGACACCCCTGCAATAGCGTGCCTTATCGGAAAGGCCGTGATCTTCGAAAACCGGCGATTGCTCCTTCCACCCAAAATCACCCGTGTAACAAACACGCCGACCGCAACCAATAGCAGACAGGATGAGGTTTCTGTCTTCTGGAATGGTGAGAAACAGTGGAGCCTTCGGGCGCATCTCGACAGAGAGTCCCCCATCCGCATCTATGCGTCCCGGCAATGCGCAGAAAGCTGCGGCCATGCGGCTCTTTCGAGGTAGCTGATAAACCAACTCCTCATTGCCGTAATACGGTTGTTCGGCTCGGTATTCAATCTGAACATCTCGAATCCAGCGATCATCATTGCGAACTTGAAATGGAAGGCTCGGCAGATCGACGAGACCACCGGTCTTAGGGATCTGATGGGCCGTCGTGCCCAAAACATCCGGCTGTCCGAAACCTCCACCGCCAAAACCGAACCAGAACTTTTCCCGTGCAACTAGATTAGGAATGGACCATTCTTCCTCTAGTGAGAATTGGAAGATTGCGTCAACCTTCCCGGACATGAAAGGGGTCGCTAACGAGCGGAGTTCGCTCTCCGAGAGGGCCGACGAAATCCACTTTAAATACGGTGGATTCTGGCCATTGCGGTATGCGAATCTGCGCAGAAACTTCGTCAATGCTTCGATCGTTCGTGCCTCAGACAAAACCTGAGGTGGAAGGCATAGCGCTTTCCAGCTAGCCCTCGTGGCCGAGCCGACCGTGAAGATATGGTTCCAGAAAGCTAGCCAGTCTGAAAGGTTCCCACCAATGAAGAGGCTGTACGTCGCCCCGTGCGTATCGACCCCAGCATTACAAATCGCCCTCGCGCATGTCGCCGCGTATGGAAAAATCAGACCACCCGTGTGTCCTGAAGCGAGTTCCAAGAATCCTGCAAAATCGACCGAATCGTCGACCTGAAGCTGTTGGATTTCCTTCGCAATCTGTTCAGAAAGGACATCGTTCCGGAGAAGACCAAAATTTCGGCTGATCAGCGTGTCGGCATTACGCTTTCCGCCATACGTGACCAGGGCTGGCGTCTGAAACCAACGTTGCTCCGTGGCGAGCGGCAAGAGACCATGTACTCGTACTAATTGGTCAGAAATCGATGGAGCGTAGTGTGGATGTTCTCCCTGCAACAAGTGATCGCTGTGTTTCAATAGTTGCACTGGCGCGATCTCCGATGCCAAACGGTCTATCAGAGCTTGCGGGACCCGAGTGTACGAGTAAATCCAGTCAGGATCGACGCTTTGAAGGATCTTCCAGTAGGCAGGCGATATTTCGCCCTTTATCACCGGAACAATCGGTGATAAACGACCGCCCCATACGTGCGAGCAAGTTGACATGATTGCGTCTAGCAGGTTGAATGATGAAGTCTCGGGGTCGATCAAATACGCAACGCGTACTTGACGGGGGCGAGTAACAACGGTCAAGTGTTGATTCTTACGGTCGGACGCAGTCATTGTGGAATCATACGATCAACGACGAACCTGCCAAAACTCCCCTGTAACCACGTTGAGGGAGCAGAAGCGGCGGTTGTCCTCTTCCTGGGGGTCTACCGGATTCGTGAAGATGACATTTTCGCTGTCAAGGCCAGCCGTAATCACTCCCCAGATTTCATCGACGCCTTTACGCAAACTCCTAATATCGGTCTCGTCTCGGACCTGGGCGTATTGATTCTCAATCGTCCCTGCAACGGAGTCTTTTTCGAGCAACAAGATACGTTTGTCTGTCTGAGCTGCAGAAAGTTTCGGCAACTTGCGCATAAGGGCATTTCGCATAAGGTCGGGTCCCGGCGAGCCGGGGTAGATACGACCGGTGAGGAACCGGCCAGGATCATCGGGAGATGTCCTCATTTTTTGCACCCAAACATCAAGGGAGTCGCCGCCAATGTCCACTGAAACCGTGTTTCGCCCTTCTGGCAGGGTCGGCAGAGCTTTCGCCAACGCGGTTCTGAGAGCAACTGGAACCGATGCCCATGGTAGGCCCTTCGGAACAGCACCAACCTCTTGACTTGCGAGGCAGGTGAAGCCGGGCAAACGCAAAGCTGGATCATTTTCGAGAACGGCAAGAGTGTGCATGAATCGCGCGGCATCGGCTTTCTCGTTTTGAAAGGGCTCTATGAGCGTATGTTCAAGTGCGAGCAAGTGACCGCGATCGTCTGTACATACGGCATCCACATTCTCTCGGGTTGAGTCTGTGTCGGGCCAAGCTGTCACACGGTAGGAAGCACCCGTTAGGCGGTTATAGAGTCGAAGCCAATGCCCGATAACACACTTGTCTCGCGGAGTTCTCATGAGAAGGTGGGAGTGGGAGGAGTCGAACCTCCCTGTCGCTCTCCTGATGAGGTGACTCAGCGGATGCACTCGTACTAGCTCTCAGTTGGAGGAGCCATCCACCGGTCCTCCCAGAAGCGACGCGGCCCACCAATTGCGTTTGATTGAGTTCTTCATTGCCTTGCCCTCCGATGTTTTGATTTGGCTTTGGTTCGCACTGACGGCTTTTGCACTTGTGCGCCTCGACTTCGTCTTCGGAATCCCGGCCTTCGCCGAAGCCTCCAACTTAGTCGCGGCACTGACTTGCGCATTCGCCTGTAGACTAACCGAACTTACCGCCGCACCAACCCAGGAAGTCGGGACAACTCCCCCAACCGAGCTAGCTAACGAGCCCAGCAAAGCCACCTTTGCCATCAAGCTCACACACTCTCATTTTACGCTGCTCGCTCGTGTCCCTCCTACAAACGCAGTTTTACAAAAGAAAATCAGGCTGGCGGCTCAGGCAGCGGCATTCCGCAATTACAAAGCCTTCGTCACTGCGACTGCGGTTGCGAGCTGAGTATCTGTCCCCTGCTTCAATCCCTCTCGCGAGAGTTCAATAGAAAACTTCGGCACGATGCCGTTGTTCTCCAGCATCCGCCCTTGCCACGTCAGGTAAGCGGCAACGGGTAGGCCAAGAATGTATCCGTGGCCAACCTTGTATGCACTCCCGCTTAGTAGACGACCGGGCGTGTTCGTTCCCACGATGGTTGCCAGATTGTTTTCCTCCGCAAACGCCGAGACCATCTCGCCGGCACTCGCGGTGTGCTCGTTCACCAACAGAACGACTCGACTATGGAATCGTCGTTCACCGAGTCCTTCGGTGACCACGAGGATAGATTTTTCGACGAAAGCATATCGAGCGGCTAACCATATAAGAGTCGCCTTGTGGGATGGAATCCGCCCGAATCGGGTCAGTTCCTCGCGGCGATAGCCGCGCTCCCGACGTTTCCGAGTGAGACTGTAGCCAACCTCAAGTTTTGCGGGTGTCAAATAGCTCATCAGGCGTAGCCCGCCGATTCCTCCGCCAGTATTCCCGCGCAGATCAACGATGAGCCGACTGCATCCGTCGAGCGCGGAAATGCCGCGGTCGATGTCTTTCGCTACGTCGATTCCGATGGCGCCCGGAAACATTGCGACTCTCAGCAATCCAATCTCATCGCTGAGCCTTTCGATGGTGACGGCCTGCGGCGCCGTAACCGGGTGCTTCTGGGATTTGGGCATCGGCAATTGAACGTTTACCTTCTGCACTTCGCCGTGCAGCTTTTCAATAAGAAGATTCGCGGATTCGCCGACTGAGAACGTCAAGTCATTTGGGGGCAGAACCTCGCGTCCATTGCATTCCAGCAGCAGATCGCCTGGCCGTATCCCGGCTGCGAACGCTGGTCCGCCTTGATGTACGTCTTGGAACATCCAGCGCTCACTTCCGTTCACCCCAAAGGGGTGCAGAGTCGCGTTGATTGCGTGGCGGGCGGGAATATTCCGCATCCCAGCGTGACGAAATCCAGTGTGGCTGGTCTTGAGTTTCGCCACTAGTTTGTGGACCTCTTTCTCGAAGGCTTCGGGGTCGGTGCACGCTAAGATCTGATCCCGGTGATCCCGAGCCAAAGCATTCCAATCAACGCCGTTCATTCCGGGATCGAAGTGTTTGGTAGCTACAAGGCGGGAAACCTTGTCGAAAATCTTTGTACGCTCTTCGAGAGTCAGATTCATTGCCGTTTGATGTCAATCGGGGTTGAAGTCTCTCCGACAGTGATGAACGCCGCCCAATAGAACGGGCTCAATTGATCTCCATACTTCGCCAGCAAATCCAGCTTGGCATTGCGCAGAGCAGAGCTGGTACTTTCACCCCGGGCTAGTCGCTGATAGAAGCGCTCCATCAGTGCGCTGGCCGATGTGTCATCCGCACTCCACAGGCTCGCAACAACTGATTTCGAACCGGCTACTAGAAATGCTTCCACTAAATTGCTAATGCCTTCCTGTCCTTGCAGCTTGCCCACTCCCGTGTCGCATGCCGACAGCGTCGTCATTTCCGCATTCAGATGGAGCCTAATGATCTCGCGCACTTGTAATAAGCCGTCGTCGCCAGATTTTGGATCGGCCCCAAGGACAAGCGCCGATCGTTCCGGATATTGCGTATCGGCGAACCCGTGAACCGCCAAATGCAAAACACGAAACTGATCGAGCGGTTCTTTCTTGAAAGCAGTCTCGGTCGCATCCTTGGCGAGCAGGATGACCGCGTCTGGTCCAACAATTTTACCGATTTCTTCCACCTCTTCGCGAGTCTGGGGAAGATCATTGAGGGCGATGCCTGACAGGTCCGCGAGGCCGCGTTCAATCCGCCCGCGCACAGAGGTTGGAGTCGGCAACCGTTTGCTTGCACCGCCCTGGTTCTCGTAGGCAACGTCTCCCACGGCCAAGAGTGGTTTTGGGGCGGATGGACGTTGGCCGCGGCGAAGCATATCCAGAATCGTGCCGGAGGGCACGTAGCTAATGGTGCGCGATTTCAAAAGGTATTGACCCTGGTCGTCTCGGAGCGCTTCAAATGGCAGCAGGTTCAATATGCCGTCTGGGGCGACGAGAATTCGGTCGGAGTTAGAGATTTCCGGGATCGGCTTCAGCAGCACTTCGTAGAGATGTCTCGAAACTTCTGCCTCCGACGTTTTTGCGCGTATTTGATCGATATACCTCTGCGCCAACTTCTCGATTTCCTTGCGCCCGGTTGGCAGCCCTCTTACAAAAGCGCCTTTGCGTGATATCAAAACGCAGTAGGAATTGGGGTCATCAAGAACGTATTCCAGGAGCAGTTCATCTTGCTTCAAGTCGTTCTGCACGATTTTCAAGGGAGCGGGCTGCACAGGCAGGCGCATGTTGGCTGTATCTCCCTTGGTCCATGCCAGCCCCAGACGACGCTCGTACTCGACCAATTTGTCGAGCAGTTGCTCACGCTCGTTAGCACCGTTCGCCTGCATCAGTCGAGCCTGAAGAATAGCCACGTCGTTTTCCAACGAGGCGGCCTGTTCTGATTCCGATGTTGGGAATGCCTTCCGGTCTTTGAGAGCCCAAGCAAGCGTTCGTCCTCGGACACGCTCCAAAACACGGAATGCTTCAGGCACGTCCCCAGTGCGGGCCACAAGTTCGAAGTGCTGCAAGTAGGTCTGACTCTGGGAGGCCGCAACCGAACTGTTCCAATATGGCTCATCCACGCTGATGAGCATTCCTTCGATCACGTCTTCTGCCTGATCGTAGAGGGCCTTTGCCTCATCAATGCGACCGCGCTGGGCTTTTAATGCAGCAAGCACGGTCAAGTTGCGAGGAACATAATAGCGATCACCGACACGCTGGCTGGCCGCCAATCCCTGCGTGGCACGGCTGTCAGCTGTCGCCAGATCGCCGCTGTCGCGATACAGTTTTGCCAGCTCGAACATCGCATCCGCTTCCATTCGGTAGAATTGCACCCTGCTCGCGAACTGTCCCGCCTGCTCTAGATGCTGAATTGCCCGTGTTCTATCGCCCGTACTTGCTGAGACGGTTCCAAGCAGAATCAAAAGCTGGGCTTCGTGCCCTCGCTTCTGTTGCGCCCTTGCCTTTACGAGTGCATTTTCAAGAACGTTCCTCGCGTCGTTCGGCTTGCCCATCGCAACCAGCGCTTGTGCCTTGCCCTCGTATGCCATGAATGGCAGTCCACAATCCTTTTCACCTTCTGCAACCTTGATTGCCCGATCAAAAAACCTCATTGCCTCGGCATGACGATTTACCTCCTCAAAGCCTCTGCCCAACAACTCCAAGAATCTGATCTGCCCTCCGACATCGCCGGATGTCATTGTCGAGAGTAGTGCTCCGCCGAGCAAACGTGCGGCGTGTCCAGGATTGCCTTCTAGGAACGCAATGAGTCCAAGTTCACCGTTGGCGCGAGTGACCCATTGATCCTGCCTCAAGCTTTTTGCAATCTCCTGTGCCTCCAGCCAGTCCCGCTTTGTTGCTCGGTAATCGATCTCAATGTCGGTGTAGCCCTTGGCAATTAGGCACCAAAGCCGGAGCTCTTTGTCATCCTTCAATATTGGATTTTGTAGTTGTTCGCCTAGAAACCGTGAAAGATCTACAAAGGACATCGTCTCAGCATTTGATCGGAGCCGGCCGATTTTGGCATGAAGCGCGTTGCGCGCGTCGGCCCTCTCCGAAAAGAGGTTCTCCGCCCGTTCGTACAGCGGAGCCGCGGCCGTTCCGTTGTTGAGCCAATAGAAGTGGTCGGCGGCAAGGAGTAGCGTCTGAGGGTCCGAGGACTCCGTTTGAGACCCAATGCGATTACCCAGAACCGCTTGGCGGTGTCGAATGTAGGCGTGGAAGGTCCAGATGATGAAGAAGACTGCGACGGGCGCGACCGCAAAACCCGCCCACCTCGGGACACGTCTGGTCACTGGAAACCCACAGCAAAAGTAATCTAGAAAAGTGGCAGCGACGATTCGGCGCAGACGGCGGCGATGCCGGTCAGAACCCTGAAACCTACCAATAGTTTCGCAGCTTACCCACAAAAAAGGAAAGGCAGGCACCCAAGACCTGGAGAGCGGCAGTCTCAAAGTGGTCGGAGTTTCGACGGACAGCGTTTTAGTGGGCGTCTATGCCGACGAAAATCCCTGAAAGCCTTTACAATGTCGGAGCAAGTTGAGGGGGTGAGCCGCCCGTCGCAGCGCAGCATAGCTCCGGGCGGCTCATGAGCGTTTGGCAGCATCCACAAGAACGTCCTCGCGCTACTTGCGCTGCATCAGTCTTCTTCCATCCAGCGTACCTGCGCGACTGTTATTCGCGCTCTTCTTTGTAGTAATTGCGTATCACGTCGAAGTCACCTGTAGCACTGTTGCAAAGCTCGGTTCCCACTCTCACGATTTGCGGACTGAATTCAAGGGCAAAATCGGTTTTGTCCTGGAAGCGGATACAGATGTAGAGGGTACCATCTTCAACGGAATGGTGAATCCAGTCCACGACCTTGCCGTAGATCTCAGGGTACTTATTGCGCAACTTCTGGTGCTTATCCCTGATTCGCTCATCTAGTTTTCTTCGTTCCTCGGCGGTCATAGCAGTTATGGTTGGCATCTGTCGCGATTCTTTTGGACTGGTATTCATGGCTAGTTCCTTTGCTCGCCCACGTTAACCTTTCAGTCGGTTTTGAGTGCGAATGCTGATCAATCGGAAGCGTTTCAGTGAGGGGCTGATCTTGGCGCAGTCTTTCAGCCAGTCTTTGCTGGCCAGTATTTCCGTGCGCAAGAAGTCGATTGCGGCTCCCTTCGCTTCCCGGTTATGCAGCAGTTCAGTGGGTCCGATCAGGTCGATGTGCACGCTGCCGAATCGAACTTCCTTGCCTTTGCGAATCATTCTTCCTTGTCTCTTGGCGATGTTGCTCATGCTCGCTTTTTCCGAAGGCCCTTAAGGGCGACCCCCCTTATGATTCCCATCATCTGCGTGATTGATCGCTCCGATCTCTCAGCCGGGCGAGACCAGCTAGCCCAATTTATGAATGCCTCGCATTCGTGGATCACTGCACGAAGGGCCTCGCGCTCAGGATTCGTGACCCTCCTTTGTCTATTGCCAGGCCGCATTGTCATTTCCTCGCGACTCGCCTCAGGATCGGTCGAGTTTTCAACTCTCTCCATCTCACAATGTTCCCACCCTTCACAGTGGAAAGCTCCGGATCAATGGAGAAAGCAATGCTCGCTTTGAATCGAAAACTTACCAGAGTACTGTCATCAAACTCGATGGTCAGTGCTGTGTAGTCCTCATCGTTCACGAAGCGAACTTGCCGGGTCACTTTACCACTCAAGGCAGGGTACTCAACGCCCTCGCCTTTCGCTTTTACGGTCTTTTGTTTCAACGTTCCTCCTTCAACCGAACCGGAGTCGGAATCCTTCCAGGATGGGGGACGTTTCCGCGCGTTCGCGTAGCAGATTTCGGACATCAAGCTCAGCTGCATGGAGGAATTCTGTCACGCCACGAATGGCCGGTTGGCTGTTGCCGAGCGCCCTCGGTCCGAGCACTTCGATATGCAGACTGTTGAACGTGATTAGCTGCTTTGACTCGTGTTCCTGTTCCATTTAATCAATCCTTTGGTCGCCAAACGGGAGCGTCGTCGGGAATCAATCCGATCTTGCGCACGAGCCTGTGATCACCAGTCTTGCAATCGAACAGCTCCAGTTTTCCAGTGAGGCGAGTGTCCAGCGTAATCGTTAGTTCCGTCTTATCTTCAAATTCCAGGGAGATGTAACGGCATTCCAGTTCATTCGAGATGCTGACGGCCTCAAGCACTTTGCCTTTGATACCTTCGCTGAACGTGTCGAGGTTTAAGTGTCGCTGATGTTCTTTCTGCTTTCGGTTGGCCATACCGCAACTCCGGTACTAAATATACCACGTCCTAAATAGGACGTGTTGTTTTTAGGGCGTGCAGTTTAGAAAAAGGAATCATGCGAGATGAATCCCAGTTTTTTAGGGGCTTGGGAGCACGGATCAAACGTTTACGAGAAGAGGCTGGCGAGAGCCAGGAGGACATGCTTTCGCACGGATATTCTGTGCGATATTGGCAGAAAGTCGAGGCTGGAAAGCCAATAACGTTGCGCACGCTACTCCGTATTTGCCGCATATTTTCAAAGCCAATGTGTGATGTTGTCCGGGGGCTGGACGGAAGCCCCAAGAGGGGTTCAGGGCGGTCGAGGTAGGCGTGCTCGTAATCGACAGACGTCTGTTTGTCAGTCATGACTATCCCAGTCTGCGCCAGAGAATCTCGATCTCTCTCCCGGTGCTCGCTGGAGCCTACTGCGAAGTGAAGGTCGAACGTTGGTTTTTTTGTTTGCTGGTCGGAGTTCGGGACACTTTGTTGGATGGGGAACCGCAAATCAATGGAATGTAAGAGAAAATCGTCCCAACAGTCGGCGCATGCTATGCCAGCCTTAGATTCCGAGTGGTCGGAATTCGGGACAGCGAATGCGCTCACTAGAACTCGGGACGTAAGGCGCGCGGCACACTTTGTGGGAACGTGACTGTGGTCAGCCCTAGCGGGTCGCGCAAATTGTCCCAACCTATCTCTTCGATGTTTGTTCGCCTACAATCGGATCAGCATGCTCTGTTCGCAAGACTTCGCTAATAAATCTTAGAGTTCTTGCGAATCGCGAATTGGGAGCTGAGGTTCGACTTGATGGTTAAGGAAATAGGTCGTAACGAACCGTGCCCTTGCGGTTCCGGGAAGAAGTGGAAGAAGTGCCACGGGAATCCCGCCAACGCTATGAAGGAACCCACGCCAGAGGATTTCTTCGAGGCGTTCGGACTGAACCGTGGTTTGCGAATATGCGATGTCCTCCCAGAATTGGTGAGACTGGCTACGGAGTTGCGGGAATTCGACCCAATTCGGGTCATCTCAGCGGCTGCGATGCTGGCGACCCTGGCGGATAATCACACCTTCATATTTCGCCTTGACACATTGATCTTCCTGGCAGTCTTACACGGTAACGGAAACCAAGTTCCTTCTGTACAAGACCTTGATCGCTGGCTCAACACTGAAATTCCAGAATCAGAAATCAGTCGGTTCGAAGATCCGCCCGAAGACTTCGCCGTAGGTCTTGTGCGTACGGAGGACGGCGATCGTCTCATCTTCAACGGATATCTCAGTGGGCCCGACGCGTACCTCCAAGACGTACTGGACACGCTGGCGGCAGGTCCTTCAGCCTTGGGCCCGATCCGTCTCAAGGCAAGGGCCGCTTTGTTTGTATCAAACGAGTTGGTGCATCGCCGTGGCTATGACCGGTTCACCGCAGGCTCCCGTAATCCCGATAGGGTGATCCTCCCCAAGACGGATGAAGAACTTTGGCACCTGACATTGGCCCAGACGTTCAGCTCCGCTGATCTCAGTCCCCTGACGACCTTCGAAGCTGACCTTCGACCCTTCGTGTGCACCTTCGAAGAATTGCGGCAAAGCGCCCTTGATCAGCAAGTTGTTCAAGCCCGACGAGCGTTCCTGCTTCGACTTGGTGACGACTTCCTGGTGCTATTCCCAACGACCATTGCCGACGCGGTCATCGGCCAGCTATTGGACGAGTTGGGGCGATTACGGCTCATTCGGAGCTTTGGAAATGCACTTAACCGTAGGCAGGCTCCCAGAGTTTTTGAAGCTGCTCTGCGGCACATGGGGCATCAGAGTGTGATCAAGACGGAGGGTGATCTCGACAACAAGTATCGCCCGCCAAACATCTCCGAGATCGCGTTCCATCTCGATATGAACAAGTATCTCCACCTTGTAGTGGTGCACGATGATATGGGCTCTGCCCTCCGCAATGGCCTGGACCAGACGTGGAGGGCAGATGTCTCGATTGCTTCCCATCTGGAAAACGTGGCATCGATCCTGTCTAAGAGATTGGGCGGCGCTGGCGGCCTTACGCTAGTTGTGGTCGCCGGAATCGGCCGAGCGTACGAGATTCCGATGCCTAGTCAATTTCAGTCATCGTGGGCAATACAAGTTTGGTCGTTGTTTGATTTCGAACGCCTTCAATGGATCGAATCGGATTGGGAGATGATGCTGTGGAAGATTTCGCAACAAAGAAAGACATTATCCAGTCGCGGAATTGAGTTCATAACACCTGACCACGCTACTCTCTATGGGCATTGGCTGAATGAGAGCTACCGCTTGATCCCGGCCGAGGCGATCGATTCTGGGCCGGCTCTTGTCCCTGTTGGCTGCAACGAAGTGTTCACAATCCGGGAAAGAGGGCGACACCGTCTCGATACTCACTCTATCTATCGACCCGATCACAAGGAATGGGTTCAGGTCTGCCGAGCGACTCCCGTCTCCTATTTTAAAGAGGACGAAAATCGTCCGCGCTATGCTTCTCCCGAACTTGCCACAAAGGGCTTCCTCGCCGGAGCGGTAGTCACAAAGCAGCGAGCGTGGTGGATTGATTGTGACTCTTCCCGCTACCCCGGTGCCGATCGGAAGTTTCTTTACAAGATCTGGGAAACTGCGCAGATCTGGTTGGAGCGCGTTGTTCCCTCGATCGAAGAACAGATAGGTGGTCTTCCGAAAGGGAATCTCGTGATCACCTTGGACGTATCGGCGATCGCAGCAATTCGGGACTGGCGCTCGTCTGTAGTCAATTCCATTCCTGCGGTACCTTCATACCCAGTAGACGCAGACGAGTATGGGTTCACGGTCACGGTTCCAGAGGCCTTTGTTTCTATGGGTCACGCCCCGGTAATGTCGCAGAAAGACTTCTCGCAGAGGCCTTTGTTTCCGGAGCCTCTCTGATTGCCGACTCGCGCTCTTCGGACACGCGAATAGCTGAGACTCTAGAAAGCCTTCACATTTCTCCGGATGAACGCCATATGCACACGTTCACTGCTGTGGATCACCGTGACCATCTGCGGGAGTTTGGCAGCGACGATTTCGAGCTTGCCAGAGACGCTGATATACATTTTGCCGACGCGGAGATCGCATATGAGGCCGGATTGGCAAGCCCTGTCACCATCACAGATCGGGAACGATGCACCGCTGTCCTGAACCAGATCGTCGACGCGTATTGGCTTCGTTGCCAGAATCGACTTGAAGCGATCGATCGGCGATCCATCGTTCTGCAATGCCTTCGGAACAATGAAGCCATTCTCGCGGAACAAGACAACTGGAGGCGGACGCGACGGGCCGTCGCCGCATTACACCGGGATCAGTCAGATATTCTCCGCGCTTCCCAGAAGGCTCGGGAGGAAATGGATCGCACGCAGGTGTCCCATCGAGTCATGATCGAGATGGCCATTTGCACGTGCCCAGATGGTGGCGGCAGAGAGGCAACGCAGGAAGACATCGATTATCTTGGAGCGCAAATTCTTCAGATGACGGCGACCGCCCAGGAATCAGATGCGATGCGCGCGGAAGCGATCCCTGCTTGGTTGCGAACTTCATTGGCAGGTGACTTTCGTTTAGCGTCGGATTTCTCGGACCTGATGAGGCCCTATCTCCTGAGCCACTTCGAAACCACGCACCGAAGAGATATCACGGACTATGAACGCCACTTCACGGTGCGGAAGCGTGGAACGAAGACCGAAGAAGAGGCGTTCGGAGAGGATTTTGTTCGTGCATTCCGTGGTGAATGCGGAATCTCCCCAATCCGACTTGCGGAAGTAGCGACAGTGCTTGCAGAAGATGCATTTAAACGGAAGACGAACGTAGTGATCCGCACAAGAGAGTCATTGCGGGAACTACTACTGAGCGAGAGGTTTTCCGAAAATGAGTTCGAAAGTCTCATGCAACACTTTGTGCTGCCGCGTCGTTCCGACTGGACGAAGGTGGCCTTCCCGTTCCGCTCGAAAGACTGGTGGCCTTGGCGCTATCGGCGCCACTTGTCTTTGATGGCGCGGCCCCTTGTGGCCTTGAGCGAAACTGAGATCGCCTACGCCCCAGGCTTTTGCGAAGATTCCTTCCGTCACGTGGTCATGGAGGCCCATTCGGGGGCCTTTGATACGGAATACTTCACTTCGCGCGTCATGAAGGAGTACATCGGAACTGCGAACGGGAGGCGAGGACTCGATTTCAATAAAGCGGTAGCCGAGAGGTTCACGAAGTCAGGCTGGCGGGTTTGGGTTGAAGTTCAGATGACCCAGCTTCGGTGCCCCAGAAGAGAGGCTTCCGGCGATATCGACGTGATCGCTGTAAAGGATGGGATCATTTATCTCTGCGAATGCAAAGATCTGTCATTTGCGCGGACAATTACTGAGGTTGTCGAACAGTTGGGAAGATTTCGCGGGAGACACGGCGATGCATTATGGAAACACATGCGCCGAGCCGAATGGGTTCGCAGGAACGGAACCGAACTAGGGCGTATCGTCGGGCAAAAACCAGTCGAGATTCGCTCGGTTTTGGTCACCAGTAAGATCGTGCCGATGCAATTTGCCCACGAGTTCCCAGTCCAAGTGGTTCCGATGGATTCACTGGAGGCTTATCTGGGACTGAACCATGATTAGGCATTCACTGACAAGAAAGGCGGAGTACAAATTAGCACTCCGCCACAAATCAGGAATGGATCGACTCAGGCTGTCGTCTGGCGAACCTTCGACTTGATTGTTTTCTTGTCTCGTTTCGCGACGAATTCTTTGGCCACCGTTTTCTGAAGCTTTTCAGTGTCCACTCGGTAGCGTTTGGCGGCGTCCATGAGAACGTCGTCGCGGCTCGTGCTGGATCGCTGATAAGCCGAATCCAGCAGACTGATTTCCAGAAGCAGCTTGCAGAGTTCCGCATCGTCATATTTGCTGACTTGCTTGGCTAGAAGTTCCTGCGCCGACGCAGAGTCCTTTTTTGCCTCTGCCTTGTGACGCTTCGCCAGAGTCGGAACTTGGCTATAGGAGAGGTGGCCGATCAGGTAGTCGGCGACCGTCAGCAAGTCAGCTTTCTTCAAAGGAGCCGACACGCGTTGGAGGATCGTAGCCAAGATACGATGGCGAATCGTGATGGCCAGTTTCTCTTTCTCGATACGCTTCCGTTCCTCCGCCCGCTCCCGCTCGACTTGCTGCGGAGAAGGCGTGTTGGGATGATGGACACGACAAACGGGATCGGCACAAACCTTGACGATCTGTCCGCGCTTGCCGCCGTCCATGACGATGGCCTCGGTCATCTTGTCACAGGGCTTCTGAACGGCTGAGAGCTTACTGCTTGCGCCGTTTGCCTTCGGCTTCTTGATCTCCAACTCCACATACTGATTCCGTCCCAAGGGAGCGCCCTCGCGGGAATTCCACGCCGCCGAAATCTGGATTAGCTGCGGCTTGGTTTGCAGAGCCTTTTTAACGGAAGCGTCGATCTTGGCTCGGAAACAGTCGGGCGAAGTGCAGGAATCTTTACGCACGTCGGGAAAGAGTAGCTTGTTGAATCCGGTTCGCTTCGGACAATTGGCGCACGAACCTGCGTCGGGAACGAGTGTCTCATCCTGTTTGTCAAACGGCGCGGACGCCAGTTGTAGCAAGATGTTCGATTCAATCCACGCCGCCAACTCCCGCACTGGAATTAGGATTTGGCTGTTGCCCTCGCTTGTCCACAAGCTCCGAAACGCAGCCGAGAATGCCTCCTGCTGTTGCGAAGCGGGGAGCTTGGCGATCAGCAAAGCGTGGCCTATGGTGATCTGGTCTTTCAGAAATGCCTCGGCCACGGGCGGTATGAGGTCAGCGAGTCGAATGCGACCGTAGACATACGCCTCGCTTTTGCCAGCGCGGGACGCGATGGTGGCGATGGTGTATGCAGGTTCTCCGAGTTCCAACAGTGATTTGAAACCAAGAGCTTCCTCAAGCGGGTGGATGTCCTCGCGTTGCAGGTTCTCAACGCACTGGGCCTCGATTGCCTCGGCATCCGTTAGCTTCACTACGCGGACGGGAAGCTTTTCGAGTTCCGCCAATTTCGCCGCTCTCAGGCGACGTGCTCCGGCTACGACCTCGTACTTGCTCTCTTCCAGTTCGCGTACCAGAAGTGGGGCTAGAATCCCTTGCGTCTTGAAGCTAGCCGCGAGTTCTTCGAGGCTCTTTGCATCGAATCGTTTTCGTGGATTGGTGGCGGACTCCGCAAGCGCGGCGATAGGAACGCTGCGATATTCGTGGTTGTTGACTGCATTTTGCGTGCTCGGCATGATCTTTTCTCCTCTCATGTGTCTTCGGTTGGGTGTTGGTGGACTCGGCGCACACGTCGGGCCTGAAAAACCAAACGGTGCCAAGTTTCTTGTTGGCGTGTTATGCGGCTGCCGCGAGTGACGCTGGCTCGGGGGCAATGCCCCCGAGGATCGCGGCAGCGGTTCGTTGCACGGCTTCCAAGCTCTCGCGCAGCAGATTGGCGTCTCCGTGCCAAAGCTGGATGTAGTCCTGGGATGAAGTTCCGTTCTGAAGGCCGACCGATTGGCAGACCACAAAGGCGACGGCTTCGGCCTCCGTCTCACGGACTTGCTTGGTGGTCAGGGTGCGGCGGTCGCCACGATGCAACATTTCGTGGGCAATCTCATGCACGAGTGTGGAAAACTCCTCGGCTGGCTGCATCCCTGAAAGCAATGTGATCTTCCCGCCATACGAGAGACCTTTCGCGGGAGCAATTCGCTCGGAGAAGCTAAGCTCGACGCTCTGGGACTCCACGTACTTGAACAAACGCTCGCGGTATCCGCTCACGTCTCCATTGACTTCGGTCAGAGCGGGAAGCTCTTTGCCCTCCGTCTGGGTAACGTCGAAAACATGGACAGCCCTGAATCCGTAAAGCGTCCGCTGACCTTCGGTTGTCGCATCTTCACTTGGTTCGTCGGTCGCCACATCCTTCGTCTTCCGTCTTCCGACCATCGGGGCGAGAATGAAAATTCCTTTTTCTCCCCGTTTAACGAAGCGGCCAAGCGAGTTCCATGTACGAAGTCCGGCGACGTTGGTAGCGTCTGACTTCTGACGTGCGATGAGCATGATGTTGCCGAAGCTGTACGTGTGAAACTTCGCCATCGCTCCGAGGTATGCGGTGAGGACTTCACTGTGACCAGACTCCAGCGCTGCGACGAGGAAATCCACGGCCTCTTTGGTTCGTTGGTTGACTTCTTCTAATTTCATTGTTTTTCCCTTTCTGCCGTTTCCGGCTTGTTTCT
>Ga0308309_10000595_pt1 | contig 22749 bp, 16 predicted proteins | sample HubBroMetageWFT5_FD_192491 | JGI IMG/M metagenome (GOLD analysis project Ga0308309, IMG submission 192491) | Warmed and freeze-thawed soil microbial communities from the Hubbard Brook experimental Forest, New Hampshire - Hubbard Brook CCASE Soil... | ecosystem: Environmental > Terrestrial >...
TATCCGCATGATGGTGGCTTCGATACCTCCAATCACAAGGAATACCAGGGCATAGAGAATATAGAGAATCCCAAGCTTCTTATGATCCACCGTGACAACCCAATCGTGAAGGGTCGTGCCCATCGGCTGCGAAGCTTCATGCACGGTGGTGAGCGCGATGGATTCTGACGCCATACGGTTTATGTCCTGTTTCTCATCGAAGGGTCTCGAGGTAGGCGGTCACGGCGTCCAGATCCCCTTCGTTCAATTTCATAGCGGGCATCAGCGAGCCTGGCTTGATGGCATCGGGATCCTGAATCCACAACCGGAGGTTTTCGGTGGTATTTGGCGCAGCCCCAGAGGCAATGGTGTCTCGGCTCATCAAATGAGTTAAATCCGGGCCGAAGCGTCCGTCGGCAACCGTTCCCGTGACCGCATGGCAATTGATGCAAGCGGTAGTTTCAAAAACCCGGCGACCTTCATTCACCGCACCGCTCACTTGCGCCGGTTTCGTTTGTTCCCGAACCCACTGTTTGAACTGATCTGGCGTGTCAACGTAAACACGCAGGAGCATTTTCGCGTGCTGGGTGCCACAATACTGAGCACATTGGCCGACAAAGATCCCTGTTTCATTCGGATCGATCCACATGTGGTTGACGCGGTTTGGAATCAGGTCCGTCTTTCCCGCCAGACGCGGAACCCAAAAACTGTGGTCCGTATCCGCGGAAAGCAAAGTAATGAAGGTGGGGGTCGGACGCGACGGGGCGCTACTCGGTACATGCAGCTCGTTTGCCGTGACCACACCCAGTGCGGGATAACGAAACTCCCACCAGAACTGATGACCGATGGCGATGACCTCGATCGCCTCTGGGGGCTTGGGAGCACCCTGCGTGGCGTGGATTACGCGGGCGGTGGCTAGGAACATCACTATTACGATAAGCACGGGAATCACAGTCCAGGCGAGTTCGACCTGGTTGCTGCCGTAGACGGGCACAGGTTCGCGGCCGTCGTCGTCGTCGCGCTTGCGGAACTTAATGACGGAATATACGAGGAGCGAGAAAACGACTACAAAAATCACCGCCGTAATGATCAGAACGAAGATCGATAGATGAAGAATAGAATTGGCAGGGGTTGACTGCGGCTTGAACATATTTGGCATTTGCGGCGGAGCTTGGGGACTGCCAAACGCAGGTTGCACGGCAAACACGCAGCCCGCCATCAAGATGGAAAACCACCAGGTGTTCCGCTGAGGGTCCCGTGCATCCGGATTGTGCGGAATTTCAGACACCATCGTTCGTCCTTCAGCAACGCCCTTGCCGAACCCTGTTTTCATGCTGATCTTAGAGTTCGCGTTTGCCTTGGTTCCCCTTCGCCAAGAGTCGCAGGCTGCGCCCCGATGAGGGTCTGCTTCCCCAACCCCTGCAACAGCCAGTAGCCAATTCTCTCCGCTCGAACAGATCCTGCTAAATGGTGATCGTTCTTGCTCACCACCACAGGGAGGCAGTTCAACCCGTGTTCGAGCATGGTCGAGGCGGCCAGCAGAGATGGATCGTCCGCCGATAGCATGATCGGATCCGACGACAGCAACTCGCGCACTTGCACCTGCGCGGCGTCCCGGCGGCTTTCCACCGGAGTTGAAGCGATCAGTAGAAGTGCGTTAGCGATGTCGTTAGCATTCAAGACTCCGAGCAGGCATTGATCGTTATCCAGGACGAATAAGAAACCGAGACCGTTGTTAGTCAAAGTCGCCAGCGCCTGCTCGAGAGTGCTATCTGGTTTGAGCGTCCCCGATGGAATAGGGTCGAGGAAGGAAGAGAGCGGTTCCTTGCTTAACGCTTCTTTTGAAGCCGGAAAGTGAAGCCACAAGGCTTGTGACCGCCGCCTCACCAGTTCCGCAAGGATGCCCCGCGACGGCGCGACGGTGCCGGCCATTTTCGAGAATGCTTCGCGGCTCATGGCCATCACGCGTACAACCGTACGCGCCCGGACACTCACCTGGTAGCAGGGATCTTGAGTCAGGACCGCTTCGCCAAAAAAGTCCCCCGGGCCCAGGAAAGCAAACGCTCGGTCGTCCGGGGAGCCATTGACGCTCCGCAGCACCTCGACTTCGCCCTGTTCAATCGCGTAGAAGAAATTTGCCGGGTCACCTTGACGGTAAATGAAGTCGCCGGGGCGATAATAGGCGCCTGCGAGTGATTGAGGCTGGCCTACCCGCAGAGTGCCGAGATCGCGAGGGAAGATCAGGTCCGAGAACCAGTCGAGGCCAGTTTTTATCCGGCGCGACCAGGTGGGCAACTTGAGGAGATAGACACTCCGCCATAAAAGCCATGCGGAGAACCCGGAAATACGAAATCCGAACATCTCCGCCACTGCCCGGCGGCCTCCGATGGAGCAGAGTTGGCCTAGCGGCTTGAAATAGAAGGGATGCGTAGGCTCCCCGCGAAGCACGCGTACAATGTTCGCCGCCGCTTGTCGTCCTTGCCTTTCCGCAAATTGGCCTGTTGTTGGAGAAGGCTGATCGTCGAAGGCATTCTTAATATAGGCACAGTCGCCGACTGCCCACACGTTTTGCAGGCCGGTGACCCGCATATCCGCGTCGGTGACGATGCGGCCCCGTTCCTTTCGCACATCGAAATGTTCGACGATCTGTGCTGCCGTCGTACCGATGGTACAAACTACGGTCGCGGCGCGAATCAGACTGCCATCTGGAAATCCGACACCTTCCGGGGTGGCAGCCGTGGCCCGTGTATTGAGCAGGACCTCAATTCCCACTCGTTCCATTTTCTTCAAGGCAAAATCGCGCAATGTTGGACTGACTTCCGGCAGAATCTGGTCTCCACTATGCACCAGAGTGACACGGACTTGGTCGCTGGTGAAATTTCGATAGAAGCGCGTGCTCTCCCTGATTAAGTCATTGACTTCCCCAGCTAGTTCGACCCCGCTAAATCCGCCTCCGATGATTACAAACGACAAATGGAATTTCCGTCGTTCTAAACTGTCGCACGCTTCCGCTTTCTCCAGTTGCCGAATAATGTGGGCGCGCAGAAGTATGGCGTCTCTCATCGTTTTGAACGGGAAGGCATGGTCGCTCATTCCCGGAATCATGGCCAGATTACTGTCTGCCCCACAGGCAATCACCAGGTGGTCGTAGCTCGTCCGATCGATTTGGCCTTCATCCTGCTGATATTCGACCTGGGCTGCCTTGACATCAATCCCGTTTATGACATCGGTCCTGCACTCGATCCCGTGCAACATTTGGCGGAGGGTCGCTGCCGCGGAATCGGCATGGAGAGAGGCCCCTACAACATCCGCCAGGAGGGGGTGGAACACCATGTGGTTTTCCCGGCTAAAGAGGACAATGCGGCAATCGTCCGGCGACAGTTTCTTTCTCAGGGTTTTTGCGCACTTGGTCGCAGCAAAACCGCCGCCGATGATCACCACGTTGCTGTGTTTTGTCGTCATCCCTTTGCGCCCAATGCGCGGAACCAGCGCTAGCGCTAATTTCCACTCGCTCCGTCAGTTTGACGGTTTGGCTGTCTCAGAGAAGATCGCTTCGAAAGACTGAAGCAGAGCCTTTACTCGTGCGACAGCCGAGACCACAACATTCCCGCTACCGGTGCCAGAGGCGAATTCTCGCATCCGCACCGGAAGGCGAGTACTGTCAATAATCACAGTCCTGGCACTTGCGTTGCGGAACGCCCACGTTTTACACAGCCGGAGCCACAACTTCCCGGAGGCTAGCTCACGCGGCGGAGAACTTCTGCCAGCATTTTTGTCCGCCTTCATTTTCATCGCGGCTCACTCTTTGGCTGATGGAGGATGTCTCCTGCGAAATTGTCTCCGAAGCCGATCAGAACCTGGGCAATCAGCCCGGTCCAGCCCGTCTGATGGCTGGCTCCGCACCCCCGCCCTGTGTCTCCATGGAAGTATTCGTGGAAGGGGATCAGATCCCGCCAATGAGGATCAGTATTGAATAGTGAGCACGAACCGAACACTGCGCGGTTACCGTGTTCGTCCCGCAAGAAAATGCTTGCGAGACGTCGCGCAAGTTCCTCGCCGACCTTGTCTAGAGTTTTCAACTGGCCAGAGCCTGTCGGGCACTCCACCTGAAAAGTGTCGCCGTAGTACTTGTGATACTCCTGCAGGGCCATCAGGATCAAGAAATTCACGGGCATCCAGATGGGGCCGCGCCAGTTGGAGTTGCCGCCGAACAGGTTGGTCCTGGACTCACCCGGCTCATAGTCCAATCGATATTCCTGACCTCCCAAGTTGAGCACCAAAGGATGGTCCTTGTGATAGCGCGACACTGCACGCACGCCGTGAGGTGAGAGGAACTCGTTCTCGTCCAGCATATAAGCCAGCATGCGCCGCAACTGATTCTCCCTCACCAGGCCCAAGATCAGCGTATTGTTGGCGCCGGGTACCACCATCGGCTCGATGTCGACCAGATCAGGGCGATGCTCTATGAACCACTGGCGGCGGCGCTGGAACTCCGGATAGCGATCGAAGGCATCGGCGGGTACCGTCGACGCCCCAAACATGGGCACGAAGCCAACCATGGTGCGGGCGCGCACGGGGAACGACTCATGGTTCGGAGAGATCAGATGGTCGTAAAAGAACCCGTCCTGCTCATCCCAAAGCGTATCCTTTGGGTCCGTCCGACTATTCATGGAATTGGCGATGTAGACGTAGTGCTCCCAAAATTTGCTGGCAAGATCTTGGTAATTAGGGTTCTTTTCCGCCAGCACAAGAGCGGTTGCCAGCATACTCTTGGCAAAAGCCGCCATCCAGCTTGTACCGTCCGCCTGCCCCAGGAGGTACCCTGCCGGGAGGTTGTCGCGATCGAATGCACCAATGTTATCCATTCCCAGGAAGCCCCCTTGGAAGATGTTCTTGCCCAAGGCGTCCTTGCGGTTGACCCACCATGTGAAGTTCAGCATCATTTTCTGAAAAACGCGTTCCAGAAAACGGTAATCTGAAGAACCGGTTTGGTGGCGTTCGATCTCGAAGACGGCCCTTGCCGCCAAAGACAGAACCGGCGGATTTACCCCGTTAAAATCCCACTCGTAAGCGGGAATCTGCCCATTGGGGTGCATGTACCACTCACGCGTCATCAGCACGATCTGCTCTTTGGCAAAATGCGGGTCCACATGGGCCAGAGCCACGCAATGGAATCCAAGATCCCAGGAAGCGAACCACGGAAACTCCCATTTGTCAGGCATGGAGATCACATCACGAACAAAAAGGTGTTTCCAGTCGTTATTCCGCCCTTTCCAACGCTCTGGAGGCGGGGGTTGGTGGCCGGGATCTCCTTCCAGCCAATCGCTGACCACATAGTGGTAGTACTGCTTAGACCAGAGCATTCCAGCAAAGGCCTGACGCGCGACGAGTTTCTCGTCAGTGGAGAGATGCTGGGGCAGGACAACCTCATAAAACTCGTCCGCTTCCTGGCGACGCTGGCTCAGCAGAGAGTCGAAATCGGCAAACGGGGTCGTGAGCAAATTTGCGTCACGAACCGATGCCAGGCGCAAGTCTATGGTGATGGTCTCGCCGGAGTTGATCGTGTGGGTGTAGAGCGCGGCCGCTTTCGTGCCGACACCGGCCGGGTTCACAGCCGTTCGGTTGCCCTTCACTAAATACTCATGAAACGCGTCTTTCACATATGGCGTGGGAGACGAGACTCCCCACAATCGCTCGCTATTGCTTTCATTCTCAGTGAACAGCAAATCATCCGCGCGGGAACAGTATAGGGCGTACTCACCCAGCTGCCAGTGCTGCGCAATCAGGGTGGGGACCGGGCCATGCCGTTGCTGCCGACTTGCTGGCGACGCAATCGAAGGGCGACGATCATCGTGCCCCCAGCTCCAGGTATTGCGGAACCAGAGGGTCGGCAGCACTTGAATTTGCGCCGGTTCCGGACCACGGTTACAGACGTGGACTCGAATCAACAAGTCCTCTGCATCGGCCTTGGCGTACTCCACCAGCACATCAAAATAGCGGCCTTGGTCGAAGATCCCGGTGTCGACGAGCTCATATTCGTCATCGAGCTTGGTACGCCGCCGGTTCTCCTCAAGCAGTTGGTCATACGGGTATGCCGCCTGAGGATACTTGTAGAGATACCGCATATAGGAGTGGGTGGGCGTGCTATCCAGGTAAAAGTAGTACTCCTTGACATCTTCGCCGTGGTTGCCAGCGGGGCCGCCCAGGCCAAACAACCGTTCCTTCAGGAATGGATCGCGTCCGTTCCAGAGCGCCAAAGCAAAACACAGAAACTGATGCCGGTCACAAATGCCAGCCAACCCGTCCTCGTTCCAGCGATAGGCACGTGAACGAGCGTGGTCGTGAGGAAGATAGTCCCACGCCCTGCCATCGGCGCTGTAGTCCTCGCGCACTGTGCCCCACGCACGCTCGGAGACGAAAGGTCCCCAGCGATTCCAGTGACCCTTCTTTTCTTGGATCATTGCCAAACGCGCGCCTTCGCGGGTGTCGTGAATGCTCATGCAGGGGTCTCAGTATAGCTCTTGGATATCACTTCCTGGGTTTTGCTTACTCGAGCAGCGCTGAGGCCGAAACCTTTTCACGGAGTTGAGCCGATCCCACCGTCGCTGGCCGTACCTTGAGCGGTGGCTATTCCAACTCCCATGTTCCTCCTTCGCTTGAGTCCTGAGAAGACACTGGCATCAAATCGAGCATCCTGCGAGTTCGTAAGGTTGCTTGCGTTGCTGCCCCACTGTTGACTTCGATCGGAGCGGATTGTCCTGCGGCCACCCGGTCAGCCAGAACCAAAGCGTCTTGCGACGAAACTCGTCATGCTGGAATTGAGGCTTCGGCGTGGCAAACACTGTTCGTTACGCCGCGCGCACCGCCGCGGGGAGCGCTCCCTCCGGCGCCATAGTTGGGTTATGCCATCCGCCCTCCGGTGCCACTCTTTGGGCGGCTTCATCCGGCCCCCAGGTGGCCGGCTCATAATCGTAGACAGGCGTGCTCTTCTTCAATATCGGATCCACAATTCGCCACGCCTCTTCGACGTAATCCTGACGGGCAAACAACGTCGCGTCTCCCGCCATCGCATCTCCCAGCACTCGTTCATAAGCATCCATCTCATCCGGCTGGGGGTGACGGCTTGCCAGCATCTCTGCCGTTTGGCCAAGCATCTCCTCTCCAGGAGCCATGACCATCATGCCTAAGGCAATGGTCACCTCAGGACTGATGCGAAAGCGTAGATGGTTTTGCGTCAGAGCACTGTCCCTTATCACGGTAGGAGGCAGACGCAATCGGGCAACGACCTCGGTGCACGTCAGGGGAAGGCACTTCCCGGCTCGAATGAAGAATGGCACTCCCTTCCAACGCCACGAATTGACCTTGAGCCGGAGAGCCGCGAAGGTTTCAACTTGTGAATCCGGCGCCACACCCTTTTCTTTCCGGTAGCCACTGAATTGCCCGCGGACAAGGTCTTTTTCCTCCAACGGCGCGATGGCTTTCAAAACCTTTACCTTTTCGTCACGAATCGATTCGCTGTCCGTCCTAACCGGAGGCTCCATGGCCAGGTTGCACAGGACCTGGAAAAGATGATTCTGGATAACGTCACGAATGGTGCCGGTCTGATCGTAAAAGGCGCCTCGGCCCTGGATGCCGAAGTCTTCAGCCATGGTGATCTGCACGCTCTCGACATAGTTGCGGTTCCAGAATGCCTCCATGAACGCGTTCGAGAACCGGAATACAACCATGTTGTGTACCGGCCGTTTCCCCAGATAGTGGTCGATGCGGAAGACGTGCGTCTCGTCGAAAGTCCTGAGTAGGATCTGATTGAGCTTCTGGGCTGATTCGAGATCATCCCCGAAAGGCTTTTCGACGATCACGCGCGCACCCGCCGCGCATTTGGATGTTTCAAGGTGTTCCACGACCGATCCGAAGAGTACGGGCGGGATTGCCAGATAGTGCGCCGGGTGCTGGGATCCTTTGAGTTCCTTACGCAGAGCCTCGAAGGTCACCGGATCGGCGTAGTCGCCGTCTACGTAGCGCAGCGAACTGCTCAGTTTTTCAAAAGCCGCCGGGTCGAGTCCTCCATGTTTCTCGAGGCTGTCTTTTGCTCGTGCACGGAGCTGGTCCGTATTCCAGCCGGCCCGCGCCACACCGATGACCGGCACATTCAGATGGCCACGTTTAATCATGGCCTGCAGCGCCGGGAAGATCTTTTTGTAGGCTAGATCTCCCGTGGCTCCGAAGAAGACGAGCGCGTCAGAATGGGGATTATCCATAGTTACCGTCCTTTAGTTAGGATTGTTCTTAGTCCTGTGCACGGTCCTCTTTCAAGACCCACCATTCCCAGTTGCATGTTCGAACTCCTTTCGCGGTTGCGATTTGAGGCTCTTGCCCTCTCGTCTTCTGCTCTTTCCCTGGGCTATTTAGATCGGCCTTGAGGGCGAGAGTCTTCCCAGAGGCGAAAGCCTCCGAGGAATGCGTTGTCGTTGTCTCCTCTGCGGCAGCCGGGAGGAAGCTTCTTCAGTTTCTTGGTGTTGCCTCCGCCAAGAACCACGTCGTCAGGATGGAAGGCGGCGATCACTCTGGCCACTCCAAACTCCACATAGTGCTCCCATTTTTTCTTGCCCAAGCTTTTCAACCCACGGAGACCGACATAGTCTTCGTAGGTGGCATGCTTGAAAGACAGGTGGCCAAGTTCCATGGGCACCACGATTCCTTCAGCGACGATGGCGGAGCCCAAGCCGGTTCCAAAACCCAGAAAGAGCATCACTCCGCTCTTGTAGCTCCCAAGAGCCTGCATGGCCGCGTCATTGATGATCTTCACCGGACACCCGAATGCGGATTTGAAATTAAAACCGACCCACGCTTTCCCCAGATTATGCGGTTCAGCGGCTGGTTTGCCCTTGAGTACCAGGCCTGGATACCCAATCGATACCACGTCATACTTCCAATCGTTGGCGATCTTCTTGACGCCCGAAACCATCTGTTTTGGTGTCATCTTCGGCCCCGACGGAAACTTCCGGGGCTCCTTTTGCCCAGTGGCAAGAACCTTGACGTTGGTCCCGCCCACATCAATAGCCAGCACATTCATGACAAGACCTCGTGCTTCGAGAAAAAGTCCGGTGGGTTCATGTTTCATTTTCGGGGCGAGCAGTAAACCCCGCGTTCAATCGCCCGTGGCCGCTTGAAGCACGGTCTGGGACGAAGTCACTTCCATCAAACTCATTCCAGGACTTGACGAACGATTTCGCCCATCGTCCTGAAGTTGTGCAGCCAAGGCGTCGACGTCGCCTCCGGGCCGGACTGTGCCGCAACCGTGTCGCCTTCATCGCGCCTCCTCCAACCTACCCGAGAGCAAACTAGAGCCTGCCTGCGCAGGCCCGTGGCGCAGGAATTGCCATCGATGAAGGCTCTGGTTCAACAAATCGCATGTTAGATATGTGGCTTAACTTGGGCTACTGTCAAATTTGACAGCCGAAGAATTGCCGCTTGGAACCGAAAACAAAGCGGGTGTGAAACCCATACTCTTTAGATAGACACGCTTGGAAAAGCGATATAGAATCCAGCGTCGATCCAGACGGTTTAGGGACGCGCTGCTAGTTTTGACAGTTCACTGGCGTTGACTGAACCCCTACAATGAGTGCTCTTGGGGCGCTGTTGACGTCGATTTTTAGGCGTCCCGGAGAAAAACAAGAGTCCTAGTTGGAGCACCGCACGCCTTCCCGGAGCGTTTATTGTGCAAAGCAGACAAATGAAACTTGCAGCGATCCTTCTGGCGGTGAGCGCGATGCTTACGTCTGGCTGCGGAAAGATGGGGCTGCCGCCGGCGGGCCCTCCTGACGTCGAAGTCGTCGAGGTATCGCAGAAGGATGTGCCCATTACCAAAGACTGGGTGGCGACGCTCGACGGACTGGTCAACGCCCAGATCCGCGCCCAGGTCGCAGGCCTCCTGCTCACGCAGAATTATGTCAACGGCGGGTTGGTCAGGACGGGCGCACCACTTTTCGAGATAGATCCCAGACCTTTTCAGGCTGCGCTCGACCAGGCCAAGGGCAATCTTGAGGAAGCGAAAGCAAATCTGCAGCAGGCCGAGGCGAGACTCGGTAAGACACAGATCGACGTAACGCGGTACACCCCGCTTGCCAAAGAGAGCGCGATCAGCCAGCAGGAACTGGATGATGCTGTGCAGGCGAATCTCGCAGCCAAGGCAGCGGTTGAAGGAGCGCAAGCAGCGATAGCCGGAGCTCGAGCCGCAGTCGAGAACGCCCAGTTGAATCTGAGTTTTACCAAGATCAAAGCACCGATCGACGGCGTAGCAGCGATCGCCACCGCCCAGATTGGCGACTTGGTAGGCCCACAAAGCGGTGCCTTGACGTCGGTGTCAACGTTGAATCCTATCCTCGTGAATTTCACCGTCAGCGAAGAAGAATACCTTAACGCGATGCGACAAATTGTGAAAGGAAATGTCTCCGAGTCCGAAGCCTTGCGAAAGTTGGTGTGGACGTTGAAGCTCACCGATGGCAGCATCTATCCGCTCAAGGGCCAGTTTCACGCTCTTAACCGCCAGGTCGATGTAAGGACCGGAACAATCCAGGTTCAAGTCCAGTTCCCAAACCCCGGAAACCTGCTTCGTCCAGGCGGCTTCGGCGGCGTAAGCACAGTAGTGGGAATTAAAACAAATGCGTTACTCGTCCCCCAGCGTGCTGTAAGCGAACTGCAAGGCGGTTTTCTCGTTGCCGTGGTAGCCGCGGACAATAAGGTGAGCATTCGCCACGTCAAAATGGGCTCGAAGGCCGGCGATATGTGGATTGTCGAGGAAGGCCTCAAACCGGGCGATCGAGTTGTCGCAGAAGGCGTGCAAAAAGTGCAGGACGGCACGCAAGTGAACCCCAAGCCTTACACAGCCAGTTCCTTAATGCAGGACAAATCCAAGAGCGCCAACCCGTAGCCGACAATCATGGCCAAATTTTTCATCAACCATCCTGTCATGTCCATGGTGATCTCGATCGTTATGGTCATTGTGGGTGGGGTTGCCATATTGAGCTTGCCCACGGCGCAGTTTCCGAACATCGCCGACCCACAAATCCAGATTACCGCGACTTACCCCGGAGCGGACGCGATCACCCTGGATCAGTCCGTTGCCACTCCCATCGAGCAACAGATGAGCGGCGTGGACAACATGGAATACATGTATTCGCTGAATGCGAATAACGGCCAATCCAAGCTGACGGTGGATTTCAACATCAAGACGGATCCGAACACCGACCTGATTCTTGCCCAGATGCGCCAGTCGCAAGCGGCCTCTCAGCTTCCATCTGAAGTGAACGCTCAGGGCGTCACCGTACAAAAGTCCACTTCTGCCCCGCTGATGCTGTTCGATCTTTATTCTTCAAGTGGGCAATACGACGCACAGTTCCTGGCCAATTACGCTTACATCAATCTTCTCAGTCCGCTCACTCGATCCTACGGGATCGCGAGCGTCACAATTTTTGGCGCCGGCCAGTATGCGATGCGTTTCTGGGTGAACCCGAACCAACTGGCCAAACTGCAAATCACTGTCCCGGAGATTATCAACGCCGTCAAGACGCAGAACACCGTCAATCCCGCTGGCCAGATCGGCGGCGAACCGGTGCCGCCGGGGCAGGAATATACCTACGCCGTCATTGCGCAAAGCCGCTTGGCGTCCGAGGAAGAGTTCGCTCGGATCGTCGTCCGCGCCAATTCTGACGGTTCGTTCGTGCGTCTGAAAGACGTGGCCCGCATCGAACTTGGCACCCAGGTTTACAATCTGCAGGGGCGGCTGGATGGAAAGCCTTCGGCGGTGGTGGCTATTTATCAGCTTCCCGGGTCGAACGCCATTCAAGCAGCCCAGGGCGCCAAGGATCTAATGGCCGCGGCTAGGAAACAATTCCCTCCGGGCCTTGACTATGCGATCGCACTTGACACGACGTTACCGGTCACCGAGGGCATCTCTGAAATCCTCCACACACTGATTGAGGCCCTCGTCCTCGTCATCATCGTAGTGTTCCTTTTTCTACAGGGATGGCGAGCCACGCTGATACCGCTCTTGGCCGTGCCCGTGTCCCTGGTGGGCACGTTCCTCGTCTTTCCTATGCTGGGTTTCTCCATCAATACCCTCTCACTGTTCGGCCTGGTCTTGGCCATCGGATTGGTGGTGGACGACGCAATCGTAGTGGTGGAAGCGATTGAGCATCACATTGAGCACGGGCTGTCGCCGAAGGATGCAGCCTTCAAAGCCATGGAAGAGGTCTCTGGCCCAGTGATCGGCATTGCCATTGTTCTGTCGGCAGTGTTCATACCCACCGCCTTCATCCCCGGCATCACCGGACGCCTCTATCAACAGTTCGCCGTGACCATCGCCGTGTCGGTCATCATCTCAGCTTTTAACGCCCTCACGCTGAGTCCCGCCCTGGGCGCCTTGTTACTTCGCCCCAAAAAAGAGAGCCGCGGACTCCTGGGAAAATTCTTCGGTTGGTTTAACCGAGGCTTCAATCGCGCGACGACTGGCTACGTTAACTGGTGTGGAACACTCATTCGCAGATTGGGCCTCACCATCATTATTCTGCTCGTGTTCTCCGTTCTTGCTGGAGTCTTTGGCCGCAAGCTTCCCAGTAGCTTCTTGCCGGAAGAAGATCAGGGCTATGTCTTCGTCGCTTTGCAACTGCCCGATTCTTCCTCGTTGCAGCGTACCGGCACGGCCGCTTTGAAAGTCGAGGATATTTTGTTGAAGACCCCTGGCGTAGATCATGTGACCACCGTCGTCGGCTACAACATGTTGAGTGGTGTGCAAAATACTTACAGCGCTTTCTTTTGGGTGACTCTCAAGGAGTGGAAAGACCGCAAGGCCCCCGACGAGCAATACTGGGCCATCAAGATTCACTTGAACCTGGCGCTCCGCGAAATCTCCCAAGGCACCACCATCACATTTCCGCCACCCTCCATACCGGGTGTAGGAGCATCCGGCGGCGCCACCTTCGTGCTTGAAGACCGGTCCGCCAGAGGTGTCGAGTTTCTCACGCAGAACCAGGAGAAGTTTATGGCTGCGGCGCAGAAGCGGCCCGAGTTTGCGGCCATTTTTACCACCGCTCTCCCCCAGGTTCCGCAACTTTCCGTTAACGTGGACCGCGACAAGGTGATGAAACAGGGTGTTCCCATCAGCGACGTTTATCAGACCTTGCAGGCCTTCATGGGAGGGTCATTTATCAACTTCTTCAACCGCTTTGGGCGCGTTTGGCAGGTTTACGTACAGGCCGAGGGTGACTTCAGAACCCGGGCCGAGAACGTGGGCCGCTTCTACGTCCGCAATAGTGCAGGGCAAATGGTTCCACTATCCACGGTCACAACCATAGCGCCCCGACTAGGCCCGGAGTTCACCATGCATTACAACATGTACCCGTGCGTGCAAATCAATGGCATCACGAAGCCAGGTTTTAGTTCTGAACAAGCCATGAGGGCGCTGGAGGAAGTTTTTAAGGAAACCATGCCGCCTGGGATGGGCTACGACTACATGGGCATGTCGTATCAAGAGCAGAAGGCACAACAAGGCGTGCCGCCGGCGGTTGTCTTTGGTTTCTCCATCCTGTTCGTCTTTCTGATCCTCGCGGCGCTGTATGAAAGTTGGACTTTGCCCTTCAGCGTGCTACTGAGCACGCCCATCGCCGTATTTGGCGCATTTGGCGTCCTCTTTTTCCGGCGCATCCTGGGTCTTCTCGTCTTCCACGACTACACCAAGCTGGCGTTAGAGGACAACGTCTATGCCCAAATCGGTCTGATCATGCTGATTGGTCTTGCCGCCAAGAACGCAATCCTCATCGTGGAATTTGCGAAGGCAGAGTTCGAAAAAGGGAGATCGCTGAGGGATGCGTCACTGGAAGGCGCCAAGCTGCGTTTGCGTCCGATTCTGATGACTTCATTTGCTTTCATATTGGGCTGCGTGCCTCTTTGGAGAGCAACCGGGGCGGGAGCGGCGTCACGCCAAGTGATGGGCACGGCTGTAATCGGAGGTATGTTAGCGGCCAGCTTCATGGCAATTTTTTTCATTCCCGCATTGTTTTATATGATCGAGCGACTTGGCGGGGCCGAGAGCGAGCAGGGGAAAGCGCCGGTCACCGGACCGGGGCCAGAGTCGGGACACTAGCATGCTCGATTCCACTGCCGAGAAGTGAAGGAAGCCAGATGCCGACGAGAAAGACGACGGTGACCAGCCCCGAATCCGGAGAAAGCAGACAGCTATCTGCTTTCTCGACGAGGGGCTTGGAGAACAGAACAGTGCGGGCCGAATTCCCTCGCCGGGTGCTCTTGGTGGGTCTTGCTCTATTTATCTTCCTGCCCGGGTGCGCGGTAGGGCCAACCTATCGACGCCCCAAGGTCAATGTCCCCGGCCAATACCGCGCTGCTGAAGGCGTAGCCCAGCAGGCGTCGTTTGCCGACCTGCCGTGGTGGGAGGTCTTTAAGGACGAACGCCTCAAGGAACTCATCCAGACCGCATTGGCCAACAACTACGACTTGCTCATCGCCGTGACGCGTATTGAGCAGTCACGGCAAATCGCCGTCCAGGCCCAGGCGCAATACTTTCCCTTCGTCAATTACTCGGTGACCGGCAGCGACGGAAAAAACGAGCTTGCCGGCACGGTTGCCCCCAACGGAGGCAACACGCGAGGCACCTTTGTAGGAGTGGCGAGCGCTGCTTGGGAAGCGGACGTCTGGGGTCGTCTTCGCCGCCTGAACGAGTCCGCTCGTGCTCAGTATCTTGCCACTGAAGAAGCCCGCCGTGGCGTCATGCTCTCGCTTGTGAGCGACGTCGCGCAAAACTACTTCCAGCTGCTTGGACTCGAACTCCAGCTCGACATCGCCAGACAAACAACCGATTCGTACACTCAGACTCTGAAGCTTTTCACTCAACAGCTCGAAGGCGGCGTTGCTTCGAAGCTGCAAACATCTCGCGCCGCAGGGGCGGCGGCAACAGCGGCCGCGAACATCCCTCAAATCGAGCTTCAGATTGCACTGACAGAAAACCAGATCAGCGTGTTGCTGGGAAGCAATCCCAGCGACATCAAACACACCGCCAAACTCCTCGACGAAATCGTGCCCCCTGATATTCCAGCCGGTTTGCCCTCCGCGCTACTGGAGCGCCGCCCGGACGTGCTGCAGGCGGAGCAACTGCTGCGATCCGCCAATGCTCAAGTTGGAGTCGCTACCGCGAATTATTTCCCGCAAATTGGTCTTACAGCATTGTTTGGACGGGCCAGTACCCCACTCTCCACATTGTCGTCCGGCCAAACAACCGTCTCAAGCGTCGCGGGCAACGTCGCTGGGCCCATCTTCCAGGGCGGGGCCCTCAGGGCCCAAAAGCGCCAAGCCGTCGCATTCTGGGAACAGTCCAAGTTGCAGTATGAACAGACGGCGTTGGACGCTTTCCAAGACGTATCGAACGCCCTTATCTCGCGTCAGAAATACGAACTCATTCGTGCCAAGCAGATCGAGGCTGTGCAGTCCTACCAGGAGTCTGTCAAAGTCTCTTTGCAGCGGTTCCTTGCGGGAAAAGCCAATTACTACGAAGTCCTCGAAGCCCAGCAACAGCTCTATCCCGCTCAGCTTTCGCTGGCCGAGACTGAACTCAACCGGCGCACGGTCATCGTTCAGCTTTACAAAGCGCTTGGCGGCGGTTGGAATCTGAAGGATCCAGACTGGGTCGGACCCAAGTCGCCGGCTCCTTCGAGCACTCCCTGAGCGTTTGAACGCAATTCTGAAGAGCTTTGCTCTTTTTCTCGATCTAAGGGGCACGGGTTACTTCGCCGGGAGCTTGCGCTCTCCTCTGTGGCACCGTTGATTCGGGCGTTCCAGCGTCAGTCATCCGCGTCCGAGAAAAAGTGATCGCAGCTCTTTCTCCCCGATCAATCGTCCGAGTTCTCTGAATGCGAAGAACGGTATCAACATCACGAACGCAAGCGTGCTCATTGACACAATACTTACCAAAGTCCTGCCGTCAACGTCAGCCAAGCCTTGGCTGAGGGTCTGGCCACCAATGACTCCGGCAACGATTTTCTCCACGATGTGAAACCCAGTCAATAAGGCAGAAAAGACCAAACACTTGTACAACACCGGATAGATCAGTGGCTTATGCTTGAACCTGTTTCCCAGACGGAAATGTTCACCGACGAGCAGAACCTTAGCGAAGACGAAGGCATTGATCACGGCAAAGGTGTGAGCTTCATAATCCAGACCGTGCTGTGCCCGGATGATGGTTTCATGGATGGAAAGCAACGCAAATACAACCCAAAGGTAAAGAAAGATCGCCATGAACTTCTTGAATTCAAGGAAGCCTTTCTGTTTCAGATTTTGCATGCGTTCGCTCAAGACGGTTTCTTCAGCCATGGTTCGTACCTCCTGGCACCAGCAACACGGAATCTATCGGATACCTTCTCATTCTCTGAAAGCCGCCGAGCATACCCTATTCTTCTGCTGTTGCGCTAAACCGAAAACCAGGCGGCTTGTAGTTCGGTTTGACGTACTGCTCGGGAATCGCACTCGTGTTCCCATCTCGCAGCGCGGCGAAATGGGGCGAGCAGATTTCTACACCAGCTTCGTTGAATTTATCCTGAATATTCTGGTGCAGTTCAGAATAGGTTCTCATCCCCAGGCTGGGAGCATCGGTGTAAACATTCAGCTCGTAGGATACGTAGAAGTCGTCTAGCCCTTTCTGCAGAACGTACGGCGGGTGCTGCTGCAACACATCTTTCGTGGCGAGCGCTGCTTGGATAAGCAACTGATGAACCGTTCTCCACGGAACGTCGTAACCGATGGTCACCGTGGTATGGAAAATCACCCCCGACTTTCTTGCCTCGATGCTGTAGTTCTTTACGGCGCCGCTCATGACCGTGGCGTTTGGAATCGTAATTATTTCTGCCTTTGGGTTGAGAACCCTGGTAACCAGCATGTTCTTCTCGATCACCTCTCCGGTCGTGTCACCGATCTGAACCCAATCGCCGACCAGGAACGAACGCATATAAGTGAGGATGACCCCGGCGATGGCGTTAGCCACTGCCGACGAAGACCCCAAGGAGAGCAGAAGACCGAGAAATATCGAAACCCCCCGGAACGCGGAACTCTGGGCGCCGGGCAAGTACGGGAATGCAACAATGAGCGCGAAAGCCAACACAAGGATTCGAAGCAGTTTATCGGTTGGTTCTGCCCAGTCGGGATAGAATCCCCGAATCTTGAGCTCTCCTCCTTTTATCTCCCCAAAAATCAGCCGCAGCAGCTGAATCATGTAGTACGCAATCAATGCGATCACACCGACAACCATCAGATTAGGCAAGTAATCCAGCGTGGACTCGGCCAGAAAGCCCAACTGTGAAAACAGCCAGCGCAGCATCGAGAGAGAAATCGGCCGGGTGTGGGGGAAAAAGCCCAGAGTGACGGTGATATAAGCTTCGACGACTGCAAAAATGAATAACCACCGTATCAGGGAGCCCGCTGCCAACGCGAGAGGACCCAAGTATGTGATAGAAATCTGGCGAGGGGACCTGTTCTCAAGCTGCGACCTAGCTTGAATCCGTGCCTCAACACGGTCTCGCAGGGCAAACCGAATCCGCTGAAGGATCCACATTACCGGCCACAGCGCAAAGGTCGCTAACACGGTGTAGAGGGCCCCCCGCAGTATCAATCGCCAACTGTGCTCCAGGCGATAGTTCTGGATGGCCTGGCGAATGCTATCTGCGTCCTCGGTTACGAGTTGCTGCCGGGACTTACCAGCCATCTTCGCATCCACGTCCGTGACTGCCATGACCATTTCGTCGCCCAACAGAATTTCGGTCCACGCTTGCCGGGGCTGCAGGCGTATAGCCTCGGGTGAAATGCCCCTGTCTCTGACGGCTGCAACGATGCGCTGCCCGATACGATCAGCTCGCTCTTCCGGCGTAAAGGTTCCCACCGGCTCGTAGACCGTCAAAATCTGGCGACCATCGATCACTACGTGACCGGGTGGGATGCCCTCTTGGTCGGCTACCTCCGACGTGGTGATCGCGGGTTGAACTGGTGTCGTTGATTGGGCGATCGCCTTCTGCTGCCCCGCAGTGGGCACAACACTGATGCAGAACAGCAGCCCCGTAGCCGCGCCGAGAGAAACACAGATGGTCATCTTCTTCATGACGGCTAATTTTACGCCCACAACACGTTTCTTCATCCTCTGCCGCTAGGTTTGGAGCTGTCCAATGGTGAACCTACCGGGTGGGTGTTCCGCTCGATCGCACCAGCCCTTTTTGAAGAGAAGGCCATGCGAGAACATCTGCGAAACTGGCAGAAGTTACAGGTTACCTACCTGGCCGTGTGGTGTATGAGATGAATGATGTCGAGGGAGATTGCCTCCGCGCGAAGCCCAGCCCAGCCCATTGATGCGCTCACCAGTCCGTTTGTGCGCTTTGCAAAGATGGAGGCGGCCGGCGGCATTCTGCTACTGGCCAGCACGATTGCTGCCCTCGTCTGGGCCAACTCCCGCTGGGAGCTGAGTTACCAGGCAATCTGGCACACTCAGGTTTCGGTCGGTTTTGGCCGTTTCTTCTTGTCGGAAAGTCGTCACGAGTGGATCAATGACGGGCTCATGTCAGTCTTCTTTTTCCTGGTGGGATTGGAAATCAAGCGTGAAGTTCTGATCGGGGAGCTATCTTCAGTCCGGCAAGCAGCCTTTCCCTTCATCGCAGCCCTTGGGGGGACGATTGTTCCAGCAATCATCTACCTCATTGTCACTCACGGCAGCGGCGCTGAAAAAGGGTGGGGGATCCCGATGGCGACTGACATCGCATTCGCCCTGGGTGTGCTCGTTTTGCTCGGGAACCGTGTCCCGTTGTCGCTCAGGGTCTTCGTCACTGCACTAGCCATCGTGGATGACATCATCGCCGTACTTGTCATCGCAATTTTCTACACCGCACAGATTCACTTCCTCAGCCTGGCGGCTGGCGGGGCCCTGGTGGCTCTCTCATTCGGGGCCAATCTGTTGGGGATTCGCAGGCCAGCCGTGTACGCTCTGATTGGCATTTGCGCCTGGGCCGCGGTACTACAGTCGGGCGTACACGCCACCGTGGCAGGTGTTCTGCTCGCATTTACCATTCCCGCCCGAACCTACGTTGACCGGGATCACTTCCTGAATCGATGCCGCAGAGTGCTGGACAGGTTCGAAGCTGCGCCTCCCGATTCGCATGAGGCGCATGCCGCCATTCACACGCTGGAAACCCAGTGCGAGCTCGTCGAATCGTCGTTGCATCGCATTGAGCATATCCTTCAACCCTGGGTTAGTTTTCTCATCATGCCGCTATTTGCCTTTGCCAATGCAGGCGTGAGGATACTGGGGAACGTTTCTGCAGCCGCCCGGCATCCGGTCAGCTTGGGGGTAGCGCTTGGTTTGTTTGTCGGAAAGCCAGTAGGAATATGGCTCTTTGCCCGGCTCTCGGTCGGCATTCGCCTGGCAATTCCGCCCGAAGAAGTATCCTGGGGAAAGATCTTTGGAGCGAGTTGGCTTTGCGGAATTGGCTTCACGATGTCACTGTTTATCGCGACTTTAGCGTTTGGTGAAGGAGCGCTGCTGGACATGTCGAAGATCGGCACCCTGGCCTCGTCGGTGGGAGCGGGGCTATGCGGCAGCTTCTTTCTACTTCGCCGTGGCAAAGCGCTCTCACAATGATAGGCGGCAAGGCACCGACAGTTGTCGTAAACAGTGTTTGCGGTCACGGTCCGTTGAACGAGTGCAATTGACGTTGCGACAGAAATTCCACTCGACCTAGTGTTCATGTAGGGACTGAGAGAGGCTTACGAGGTTTTGCGGCCGCACGCGAATCAGGCCTGAACGCGGGCTATCAATGTCTGCTATGAGGAAGAACGAGACAGACACAACAAGCGGCAAAACCATAAACAGCACGCTTATTCGATTTGCGCCATAGCCGAGCAATAGGTTGCAGCAGATGGCGATCGCTGCCAACGAAACCCATGCCGCAAATGGAATGCGGTTCAACCATGCGGCCTGAGTGTACCCTCGCGAATTCAACACATCGTGCATGCCCGAAACGGCTAGGGCAACGAGGGGAGTCGGCTGAGCCGCCGCGCGAGCCTGGACGCCGGACCACAGATCGTTCTGCAGTTGGGCAGTACTTGCGTCTATCTGCCGAAGCTGCTGCACATTGCGAGTGGTATAGAACAGAACGCGCTGATCGAGATAATCCCTCAGCAGGTCACGCACTCTAGCGGTATCTGCGGCAGGCAGCAAATCAGCGCGGAGGTATTCCGTACCGATCGCGTTCGCCTCTGCCTCTTCGTAGTTTTTGCGCTGTTCGTACCGGCTGATGGCCATCGAGAAGGTGAATCCGATAAGGAGGCCCAGCAGTGTTAGGGTAGCGGCTTTGAGCACGCGGAAGTCTTCCCGCGGGTCTTCTTTCAAAGGTCTCAGCCTCTTGCGAAACACGGCGCCGACAAGAACCGAGAGCCAAAGCGCGATGAAAGAGAACGCGAAAACCAGAAGCGGGAACGTCACGATATTTTTCATCGTCAACCTGACACACCGCCACGAACCGAGTCTAAAAGTACGATGCTGCCTGGACAACTGACAAAACTGCCAGTCCGGACGGAAATCGTCTAGACCCCACGCAAAATCGCTCCCAATGGCAGTCGCTGGAAAACGCCGCAATTTCACGATTCTGTGCCTCAAACCGGACCGGAGAAATGGGCCACAAGACGATCCAGATGACCATTCGGTATTCCCACTTGGCTCCAGTGCATCAACTGGAAGCTATCCAGCGGCTATGCGATACTAACGATGTGGTCCCGAATCGCGACACCGACAGTAGATCTGCGATGAGAGTTCACAGAACGTCCAACTGACAGTGGCAGCAACGACAACTCGGTTGAGAAAATGTCGGCTCTCAACTAAGCTTCATTTTTGCTTGCACTTGGAGGGAATCGCCGGGATGGCGGAACTGGCAGACGCAGCGGACTCAAAATCCGCCGACCTTCGGGTCTTGGGGGTTCGACTCCCCCTCCCGGCACCAGCAAGAATCCCAACAAAATAAACGGCTAGCTGGCCTTAGCTCACCGCATGAGACGCACTCCTCCTCAAACGCAGCGGATCTAGCATCCTCATCTAGTCACGAGCGTAGAATCTATCCTACTGAAAACGGTGAGTTTATTTAAAAATGCAGGAGTGAGCATGGCTTCCACATCTGTTACACATTTTCAGGCTATCTGCCACTTCTGAGAAAGGTAACCGTTCGGTGAGGGCCGTCGTGACGGCGGGTGATGAGAGAGGTGTTCGATAGATGTCCACGTAGGGAGCGGCTGAGCTATTCCTGTTGGGGTCGAACCCGATGATAACGGTACTCTCGGGGCTTGAAGTGGCGGTTGAGGTAAGTACCCTTGGAATCGGCGGCGAGGAAGGCGGTGTGCTCCTCGACAGGCACATTGAAGTATTGATAGACCTCTCCACTCTGTCTAAATTCCAGTTCCAACACCTGTTGTTCAGGAGCGTAGCCTATGCTGGCGATGCTGCTGGAGTCTACAGGAACCCGCTGCATGCTTTCTTGGATGCGGATGAGCCTAGGAAGGATCGGGGGCCGCAGCTTCTGCTTTCAAGCTCCGTGGCATCGGCTCCTCGATGCAGTTAACGGGCTGATCCGGCGGATGGGTAGTTCTTACGAACTCGCAGAGAGCGTTCGGCAGCGTTATTGTCGATCTCGATGCCGCCATCTTCATATAGCGCGTCCGCGTATCCCAGGCAGGAGAAACCAGGTCTTGAGCCTGGAAGTTCCGGACCGCAACCCGGACACTGAAGGTTCACACGGCATCGGCGGCGGCGAAATCCGCGAAGCTCAAAATCTTGTGAGAGTTCGACTCTATCCGCGCGCAGCATGTTTTGCTCCGGCGTTGAGTTGTAGTCACCAACATCAATATGCGTCTCATTAACTTCCGGGGCAGGTAATGACGTATTGCAACACCTGCATCTACTGCGACGAGCGAAGGCCGAGAAAATCAAGTTACGCCCACACGCAAGACATTGGCGCAGCCACAAGACGGTCGCCGAAGGGGACCGGCCTTCCGCCATCGTAGAGAACCACTCCCAGCCTGAGGTTATCGCCGCAGGCCTCCGCCAACTTTCGGAGTCCCTTGAAGTCGCCAGCATTCACGGTAGCGCTCGCCTTGACTTCGATGCCGACCAATGCGCCACTTCCCGTTTCAATCACAAGGTCAACCTCGTCCTGATCTTTGTCCCGGTAGTGGTATAAAGCGCAGCTCTCACCAAACCAAGACGCCTGTTTCAACACCTCAGAGAAAACAAATGTTTCCAGCAATGGCCCGAACATTGTCCGGTCCTTCGTGACCCGCTCCACACTAGCTCCTAAGAGTGCGCCGAGCAGGCCGGAGTCAAGGAAATGCAGCTTGGGTGTCTTTACCAAACGCTTCAACTGGTTCCGAAACCACGGTTCCACCCGACGAACGAGAAACAACTGCTCCAGGATGGCCACGTATTTCCTTGTGGTTTTGTCGTCAAACCCAACTTGGCCGCCTATCTGCGTGAAATTGGTGAGCTGGCCAGAATGGTGCGCAAGAACCTGTAGCAGACGCGGCATTTGGTCGAGTTTTTCCACGTCGGCAACCTCGCGCACATCCCGCTGCACGAGGGCTCTTACATAATCGCGTGCCCATGTCTGGCGTCGTTTCGGATCTTTACGCCGCAGCATTTCGGGGTAGCCACCAATCAAGACGGCCTGTACTAGGTCTTTGCCGATC
>Ga0308309_10000596_pt1 | contig 22696 bp, 19 predicted proteins | sample HubBroMetageWFT5_FD_192491 | JGI IMG/M metagenome (GOLD analysis project Ga0308309, IMG submission 192491) | Warmed and freeze-thawed soil microbial communities from the Hubbard Brook experimental Forest, New Hampshire - Hubbard Brook CCASE Soil... | ecosystem: Environmental > Terrestrial >...
GGGGTGGATCGAGCCGGGAATGATCATGTCCGCCAGAAAATAGGCGTAGGACCACATCAGGCCGATCAGCAGGTACGCCGCAATCGCTCCCAGCACGCGATGTAAAGTAATCGCTCCGGGACTGAAAACTTGAATGAGGGTGATCACGGCAAACGCCAGCAGGCAGGACAGCAGTAGAACCGATTCGAGAATTGGATGGCCGAACTTCGGGACGTAAGCGCCGGTCCAGTGCACCACCAGACCCGTGAGAGTCAGCAAAACCATTAGGATCGTCAACGTGCGGCTGCGCGTGGTGGCTACCGCGCCGGAGAGCAGCAGAATCGAGAGCACCAGGTCCACGATGATTTTCCCGAGCCAGCCGAGGCCTGCGAGCGGGAACACCACGAAGATTATCAGGATCAGGACCGCCAGGAAAAACGTGAGGCTCTGGTCCAGCAGTCGGATGCGCGCGAAGATTCCTTGCGGTTGCGGTGTCTCGTCAATTTTAAATTCCGGTGGATTCAATTTTCCGGCCATGTGATTCCGGCAGTCACGGTACTTCTGTGGCGGCTGGGTGTCAATGTTTCGGCGGCAGGCTGATGGAAGGGAAGAGCGGTGCAAATCCATTCTTGCTCGAGATCCTGACCCATTTTTTCCGAGTTTGACTTCGTGCACTGCTCACACTAGGCTTTCGTCGGATTCGCGTGGAGTTTGTTGATCGAAGGGCGGCCCGGGGTTTTTGCGGCAGTGGCTGTTTGACCTAGGAGACACATGAGAGAGTTCGCGCGCGTGACGCTTTGCGTAGTTTTTCTTCCGCTGACGATGATGATGTCTGCATCGCAAGCCCGTGGGCAGGACCGCACGCAAGGCCGCTCCATGGTTATTTCACGCCGGGGAGTAGTGTCCGCAGAAAATCCATTGGCTGCCCAGGCTGGAGCGAGTGTGTTGGCCCACGGTGGCAACGCCGTGGACGCGGCGGTCGCTACCAATGCGGCGATGGGCGTGATCGAGCCGATGATGAACGGAATCGGCGGCGATCTTTTTGCGATTGTTTATGACGCGAAGACGGGGAAGCTTTATGGGCTGAATGCAAGTGGTTGGGCTCCCGCGGGACTTTCCATCGAATTTCTCAAGTCGAAGGGCATTAGCAAAATGCCGCAAGCAGGCATCCAGTCGGTGACAGTTCCGGGCGCAGTGGATGGCTGGTCAAAGCTGCTCGCGCGATTCGGCACGAGGAAATTCTCTGAAGTTCTTGCTCCGGCGATCTACTACGCGCGCGAAGGTTTTCCTGTGCCCGAATGGGATGCTGCGTATTGGGTGGAGGAGGTAGATCTGCTGAAGCAGGACAAGAATGCTGCGGCGACGTACCTGCCCGATAGCCGCGCGCCGCGAGTGGGCGAGATTTTCCGCAATCCCGATCTCGCGCGTTCACTTGAGGCGATTGCTTCCGGCGGCAGAGACGCTTATTACAAGGGCGAATCTGCGAAGAGCATCGTGGCGCTGTCCGCGACGCTGGGCGGTACCATGACGCTCGAGGATCTGGCCGATTATTCCAGTGAATGGGTCGAGCCGATTGCGACCACGTATCACGGGTGGACCGTCTATGAGATTCCGCCGAACGGGCAGGGAATTGCCGCGTTGGAAATGCTGAACATCATGGAACAATTTTCTCTCGCGCAGTTCGGACATAACTCCACCGACGCGCTGCACGCCATAATTGAAGCGAAGAAGCTGGCTTACGCGGATATGTACCGCTACGTCGCGGATCCAAAGTTCAGCCAGGTTCCGGTGCAGGGCATGCTCTCCAAGGAATATGCGGCGCAGCGCGCGAAGTTAGTGGATATGGCCAAGGCGAATTGCGATGTGCTGCCTGGGGAGCCTCAGCTGGCGACGAGCGGCGATACGACTTATCTGACCGTCACGGACGGCGACGGCAACATGGTGTCGCTCATTCAGAGCAATTATTCAGGGTTCGGATCGGGCCTCGTGGCCGACGGGACCGGTTTTGCGCTGCAAAATCGCGGAGGGCTTTTCAGTCTTGACCCCAATTCCCCCAATAAGCTCGCCGGCCACAAGCGGCCTTTGCATACGATCATTCCAGGTTTCATGAGCAACGGGCAGGAACGGATTGCGTTCGGCATCATGGGCGGCTTCAACCAAGCGCAAGCGCATGCGCAATTCGTTTCCAACGTCGTGGACTTCGGGATGAATATTCAAGAAGCTTTGGAGGCTGCGCGGTTCAGCAAATACACGTTTGCGGGCTGCGATGTGTATTTGGAGGATCGCATTCCGCTTGCTGTTCGTGACGGCCTTACCGCGCGCGGACACAAAATTAATCTTCACGGTGCATACTCGGCCACGATGGGCGGCGGACAGGCGGTGCAGCGCGATATTTCTAGTGGGGTGAACTACGGAGCCTCCGATCCTCGAAAAGACGGCGAGGCAATCCCTGAATCGGCCCCGCAAAAATGATGCGCCGGGCGCGGCGGTACTTCCGCAGCGGATGGGTGTCAATGTTGCGGTCGCCGAGTAGTTCGTCAGTTTTCGATTGGTGCGTGAATCAGGAGTTCGGTCGTGGTGCTCGATTGGTTCAGTCAACGCAGCCCGACAAAACCCGGCGCAGACCTAGCCGTCTGATTCTGACAAATTCTTGATGTGGGTCAGTACCCGCATGTGAATGCGGTGAATGATCGCTTGCGACCATATGGTCCAGTACGCCTCAGGCCAAAGGCCGTGCTGATACCATGTGGTACCTTCGAGCAGGGTGTGACCGTTTGGCAGAGGCGTCAATAGGAACTGACCTTGCTTTGAAATCAAATATCCATGCAGGTGCCGGGGCATCACGTTGGCGTAGGGACTCCATTCGTTCATCGGCGCAGGATTTTGCGTGACCGCGAAGCGAAGTAAACGCGGCTCATCCCAGACCTGAATTGGTTCGACGAAGGGGCCCGTCGAGAATTCGCAATAGCGTACCGCGCTGGGGCCAGTGCCCTCAATCCGTGCTCGCATTGGGTATGCAATGCCTGTCTTGAAATACCATTCATCGGGCGGCGGCAGTGTGGAGAACGTGACGACATGCTTCCAAACACGCTCCGGCGGCGCTGCAATTTCAATAGAGGAATGGACCCGGAAGACGTCGGGTTTCGCAGCTATATCGAATCCCAACATCCCCACGCTGAGGGGCAGTAGCGCGAGTATTGCTGTTCCGTTCGCAAGAGTGCGTTTGCGTGCCGACCCATATACGAGCCATCCGCCTAACGCTCCCAGGGGAACAGCGAGGGGAAGCGCCATCGCGATGCAAATAATCCCCTCGAAACCAAGCGCAAGGAATGCCAGGCTGGCAATCAAGTTCGCGACGATTCCAGCAGTGGCCGCCTTTCCTGCAGTTTCCGGTTTTATTATCCACGAGCCGAAAGCGCCAACCGCAACAGGCAACGCGACAAACAAGGTCAAGCCATAGGTCCCTGTTCGGATCATCATAAGGCCCAAACCAGCCAATCCCAACCCGATTACGGGTCCCATGATCAGGCGCTTAGGCAACGTCATTGCGTTCTCCGTTTTACGAGTTTTTGACGGTTTCAATCAGCTCGATTGCAACTTTCCGTAGTGGCCTAGTGAGAGGCAGTCCTGCAATCTTGAGAAGGGTCGCGATGATCTTCGCGCCGAGTGTCAGTAGGCGAGCGGTGCGCTGTTGGCCACGCGAGTCATCGGAAATCCAGAAGTAGATCACCCCCATCTGGAACATCCAAAGCACCTCAGGCAAATTGGGTTCGAGATCCTTCGGAATACGAATGCCGCAGTCGACGAGAATTTTTCGAAACCATGCAACGTCTATGTTTCGGATTGGCTTGTTGTTCTCTGCGAAAGGAGAGAGGGGGTGCGCCGGATCGGCTCCGTTTTTGAGCAGGGCACGAAGCACGCTCCGGTGCGGCGCAAAGTATTCAAGCTTCACATTGATTAGTGTTTTGAGCCGATCTTCCAAGCCACCTGCTTGCGGGGCTAGTACCTCTTCGATTTGCGGCTGCATCTCAACACAGGAACGCTCATAGAAGCCGAGTACAATCGCATCTTTCGAAGGGTAGTAGTAATAAGCAGCCCCCGTGGCGACTCCGGCTGCGCCTGCGATATCGCGCATGGTGGTCTCTTCAAATCCCTTCGTACGGAACATTTCAAGCGCCGCGTCCAGGATTTTGCGCCCCGTTACTTCAGCTTTTTTGTTGGGAGTTTTGGCTGGCAGGGTTGTTTTGAACATGTTCAAATAATAACCACCAGCCATGCGGATGTCAAGGACTATTCTGAACGCGTTCAAAATACTGTCAGGCAATGGCGGAAAAAACTCGGACCATTGGGGCTCTCGACTCTTGCAGATCACAACGACACACGTACTCATGAGTGCGGCGACGCGTCATGATGTACGTAACCGAAAATCGACCTACTGCCGGGCGCAGGAAGGGCTCGCAGTGGGGCGGCCCTGAGAATATAATAGTTTATGGACCCGGCTGGTAAACCCGCCATATCGCAAGCTGCGCGGCGGACTGTGGATTTGCGGTTTGTGGAATTGATGGACAAGGTGCGCCGCAACCGTCCAGGCGACGACCTGGAGCTTTTGCGCCGCGCTTACGATTTCGCGGCGGAGCAGCATAAGACTCAGACACGCCTCTCCGGCGAGCCTTTTCTCTCCCATCCTGTAGAAGTGGCGCACATTCTTGCGGACATGAAGCTGGATGTGACTTCACTGTGCGCGGCGCTACTGCACGACGTCGTCGAAGACACGAAAATTCCGCTGGAAACAATTTCCGAACATTTTGGCGTGGATGTGGCGCGGCTGGTGGAAGGTGCAACGAAGATCAGCCGGCTGGATCTGCTGGCGCCGGAAGCGCGGCAGGCGGAAAACGTTCGCAAGATGCTGCTCGCGATGGTGAACGACGTGCGCGTGGTGGTGATCAAGCTCGCCGACCGTTTGCACAATATGCGCACGCTGGAATATCTGGACACGGAGAAGCAGCAGCGGATCGCGCGGGAGACCATTGATATTTACGCGCCCGTGGCGAACCGGCTCGGGATGGGCTTGATTCGCGGAGAGCTGGAGGATCTTTCTTTCCGTTACCTGGAGCCCGAAGCGTTTTTTGAACTGCAGAAGAAGCTCGCCAACAAGCAGAAGGTGTTCGATAAATTCCTGTCCGAAGTGAAGGATTCCATTCGCGACAAAATGATAGAGACCGGCATACCTGCGGAAGTGCAGGCGCGGGTGAAGCGTTTCTATTCGCTGCATCTGAAAAGCCAGAAGCAGCAGCGCACTTTGGATCAGGTGTACGACTTGCTGGCGATCCGGGTGATTACCGATACTGTGAAAAATTGTTATGCGACGCTCGGCGTGATTCACCAGATTTGGCCGCCGGTGCCAGGGCGTTTCAAAGATTACATCGCGATGCCGCGGCCCAACCTCTATCAATCACTGCATACCACGGTGATTCACGGCGGGCAGGCGTTTGAAGTGCAAATCCGCACGCAGGACATGCATCGCATCGCCGAACAAGGCGTGGCCGCGCATTGGAAATATAAGGACGGGCGCACGGAAACTTCCAGCGCCGATGACCAGCGCATCGTCTGGATGCGGCAGCTGATTGAGTGGGTCCAGGAAATGCAGGAGCCCAGCGAATTTCTCTCTACTCTGCGCGTGGATCTATATCCCGAAGAGGTCTACACCTTCACACCGATGGGCCGCGTGGTGGTGCTGCCGCGCGGAGCGACGCTGATTGATTTTGCTTATGCGGTGCACACGGAGGTGGGGCACCAGTGTACGGGCGCGAAAGTGAATGGCGCGATCGTGCCGCTGCGGCATTCGGTGGCGAATGGTGATGTAATCGAAATCATCACGCAAAAGGGCCACGAGCCATCGCGCGATTGGCTTTCGTTCGTGCACACCTCGCGCGCGCGCAGCAAAATCCGCCAGTGGATCAATCTGCACGAACGCGAGCAGGCCAAGGACGTCGGGAAGCGCTTGCTGGAGAAGGAAGCACGCCAAGCGGACGTCGTCCTGAAGAAAATTGCGCCGGAGACCTGGCAGCGCGTCGCTTCGGAATACGGTTGTGGGCGCATTGACGATCTTTATGCCGACCTAGGCTATGGAAAATGGTCGGCGCGGCAAGTGCTAGCGAAGGCTAGCGGGCTGCCGCTGACCGATCCCGCTGAAGAAAAGCAGCCGAAGATCGTGGACACCGTGAAGCGCATGCTGGGCATGAACGACGGCGCGATTCTGGTGCGGGGGCACGACGATTTGATGGTGTATCGCTCGAAATGTTGCAATCCGATTCCAGGGGATGACGTGATCGGGTACGTCACGCGCGGCCGTGGCATCGCGGTGCATGGGAAGAATTGTCCGAACGTGCAGAACTTGCTTTACGACGCGGAGCGGCGCATCGCCGTCGAGTGGGCGGGGCAGACGCAAGCGACTTTTCCGGTGCGCTTGCGGATTCTGACCGAGGATCGTCCGGGGATGCTGGCGAGCATTACCACGGTGATCAGCGACAACGGCGCGAACATTCGCACGTTTGAGAGCGGCGGGCAGGATTTGCGGGCGCGGATTGAAGTCGCGCTGGACGTGCAGGATCGCAAGCAGCTGGAGCGCATACTCTCTGGAGTGAAGCGCATTCCCGGCGTTTTTGATATCGAGCGCGTTTACAATGTTTAGTTTTTGGGACGCTGCTGGCTTTCGCGGTGCGTTCGTCTCACTCCCGCAGGCTGCGATCCTGCAAAAACGGTAATCTTTGCGCGTCACGCCATTTCGCGCGGGCGTTCACTCTGTACAATGAAAGCAATGGGGACGGTCCCGGCAACCGGTTCCGCCCGCGGATTCGGCCGCGTTGTGCGCCGCAGAAGTTCGTTCACGGCTATTTTCGTATGCGCCGTCCTTTTGTTTCAGGTGGCGTGCGAGAGTCTGACTCCACTCGACACCAAGCCGCTCGACAACGCCGGGATCGGTTACAGCGCCATCAAGGAATTGAAGAGACAGCACATCACGGCAGCGGAAATAGGTGAGATTGTCAAAGTCCGGCAGTCCGGACTTTCCGACGCGGATTGTGTCACGTTGCTGCAGATTTTTCACGGCCGCAGCGAAACGTTTACGGCTGGCGACGCCATCGCGTCCTTGCACCAGTCGGGGATGAGCGAAGGCACAGTGCTGGCGCTGGCCGGAATGGACCAGGTCGGATTGGGTTACGGCGAGTTGCAGGCGATGCATTTGGCGGGGCTTTCTGACGCGATCGTTTTGGAAGTGGCGCGGCATCACGCGGCAGGTACGCCGGCGCTTTCGGGCGCGTCGTTGGGTACCCTGCGCAATCTGCGGATGGACAACGGCACGTTGCTGGAATTGGTGCGCCGCGGGATTCCGGATTCCGAAGCAGCGGAAATTATCGCGGCACGGCGGCACGGTTCCACGGACGCGGAGATCTTGCGGCATTTCAGCGCTTCTTAGGCGCTGGCATTCGCTAACGCGAAACAACCTCAACTGCGCGCAATACTTCAGATGCTTTTCGATTTTCCGTTTTCCATTTTCTGCACTCACAGCTAGAATCCTTGCATCTTGACTCGCATCGCGCCTCGTTCGCTTTGTGCATTGCTCCCGGTTGTGGTCCTTTTGCTTTGCGCCACCTGCTGCACGGTTCCGCTGGCTCCCGGCTACCAAATCTTGAAGGAATTGCGCGAAGTGCGCTTCAGCGCCGGACCTCCGCCGGAATTGCGGATTCGCACGAGCTACACACTGCAAAATTCCGGTTTCAGTGATTTGGCGTTCATTGACGTTATTTTTCCGGATGAAAGGGCGTACGGGCGAACTAACCTGCACGTGGAATGGAACGGGCATGAAGTGACGCCCGAAAAACTTCCCCCGGAGTATCAGGCGGAGCATCCGGACACTTTGCGCCTGCGATGCGATCCGCCGTGGGCGCGCAGGGAACAGCGCAGCTTGCAGATTGATTACAGCTTCGTCGAGCCGGCCGAGCAGGGAACGCGCATCACGCTCGGCGCAGCTAACTTCCACTTGGGGTCGCGCGGATGGATGCCTTTGCCGCAGCCGCCGGGCCGGGTGCTGGCGCCCTATCCGGCGCGGCCTCCGAAAACTTTTTACACCGTGCGCGTGCCGGACGGCTTTCTGGTTCTTGGGGGCGGGACGATGGTTGGCCGGAAAAAAGATGGCGGCGAAGCCGAGTACCGATTTGAATTGCGCAAGGATGATTTACCGGCGTACGTTGTGGCGGGGCGTTTTGTTGATTCCTCGTCGCGGGGGAAATCTGCGAATAAAAGCGATGTGGCGTTTTGGACGCTGCAACCGCTGCAACAGGATCCCGCGGCTGCGGCGCAGCGCATTGCCGCGGCGTGGTCCGCGCTGCAAAAGGATTTCGGGCCGCTCGATAAAAATATCCCCGGGCCTCATATTGTGGAGTCGCCGGATTTGCGCGCGCGAGCCGGAGAAGAAGGTCGGACATCGGCGATTTCATTTCCTGGCGGCGCACTGATAAATTCCGGCGCGCTGGCGCTGGGATTTCAGAGCGACGAGGTAGTGCAGCAGATCAATCAGGCGCTGGCGCACAGCTGGTTCGGAGTGGAGATGTATCCCGCGCCGGACGCGGCGGTGGGAATCGGCGAAGGGCTGCCGAACTACGCGACGATCGTGGTGGATGAGTCCACTGGTGGGGAGCCAGCACGCCGGCGCCGCATTCAGCAATTTCTCGACACCTATGACGCTGCGGTGAAGCGCACGGCTGGAACCTCGAGCGCCGAAAAGTCGATCATCACGACGATGCTCTACGACCCGTTCGAACAAAGGCGCATCGCCGCGGCGAAGTCTGCGCTGTTTTTTATCGTGCTGGAAGACGCGTATGGCGAGGCGCCGGTGCGCAGTGGGCTGGCGCGGGTGGTTGCGTTGCTGCGCGGCAAGGAAGTAGGCTTCAATGACTTGCGCGCGGCCATCGAGGAAACTACCGGGAAGAATCTGGCTGAGCCGTTTCGCGTGTGGCTGTATCGCACGGGAATGCCGCAGGATTTTCGCGATCGTTACACCGCAGAAAAATAAAAAATGAAAATGGAAAAGAGAAAATGGAAAATGGGACGACCAGCGAGCACGGGCGAGTGATCGGGCACGGCTGGATTTGTTTTTCTATTTTCGAATTTCCAGCTTTCATCTGCTGCCTTGAGGAGGCGTTGTGAGGGAAGTGATTTTCACTGAAAAAGGACCCAAAGCCATCGGGCCGTATTCGCAAGCCATCAAGGCGAACGGATTCATATTCGTTTCGGGCCAAACGGCGTTTGACCCGACCACCGGCAACGCGCTGACGGGCGACGCGACGCAGCAAGCGGAATGCATCATGGAAAATTTGAAGGCCATCGTGCAGGCGGCGGGATCGTCGCTGGATCGCGCGGTGCGGTTGGGCGTGTTCCTGAAGGACATGAACGATTTCGCGGCGGTGAACGAAGTGTACGCGCGCTATTTTCCGAAGGATCCGCCGGCGCGCACCACGGTGGAAGTGGCGCGGCTGCCGCGCGATTTCCGCGTGGAGATTGATCTGATCGCGCTGGCTTAGCGTAGAGTGGCGTGGCGGGATGAAGGAAGACACCAGGATCGGCGGGCCGAGCGGAAAATTTCCCGCGACGCGCTGGTCCGCTGTGCTGGCCGCGCGCAGCGACGATCCGCGCGAACGATCGCGAGCGCTCGGCGCGATCGTCGAAGCCTACTGGAAACCCATTTATAAATACCTGCGCATACGCTGGAATAAATCCAATGAAGATGCCAAGGACGCGACGCAGGAATTCCTGGCGCAGCTGATCGAGAAAGAATATTTGAGCGATTTCGATCCGGCCAAGGCGCGTCTGCGAACTTTTCTGCGGGTGTGCGTGGACCGCTTCGTGGCGAATCAGACGAAAGCCGCGAGCCGGTTGAAGCGCGGGGGCGACGTGCTGCACGTGGCGCTGGATTTCGCAGGAGCCGAAGCGGAGTTCGCACGCTCGCAATCGCCTTTGACCGTGGCTGCGTCGGCTGAAAGCTTCGACGAATATCTGGAGAAGGAATTCGTGCGCAATCTTTTCACGCTGGCGGTGGCGGATCTGCGGGCTATTTGCGAGGAGCATGGTAAGTTACGTCATTTTCGGCTGTTCGAGCGTTATGATCTCGACGAAGCTGGGTTATCGCGCCCGAGTTACGCGGAACTGGCGCAGGAATTCGGGATCGCGATCACGGACGTGACGAATTACCTCGCGTTCGCGCGCCGCGAATTTCGCCGCATCGCACTGGAGAAACTGCGCGAGCTGACTTGCTCCGAAGCGGAATTCCGCCGCGAATCGCGCGCGTTGCTGGGAGTGGAGGCCTCGTGAATTGGCTTTCGGATGAGGCGATCGCGCGCCTGCGCTCGGCGGCCGCCGAGCCGGATCTCGCCGGAACCCGCTATCGCTTGATCGAGCGCATCGGGAGCGGCGGCATGGGCTCGGTGTATTTGGCCGAGGATGCGACGCTGGGCCGGCGCGTGGCGATAAAAATTCTCGACGTTTCGGATTCGAGCGGGGATCTTGCGGCCCGTCTGCAGCGAGAGGCGCACATTCTGGCGAGCCTGGAACATCCAGGGATCGTGCCGGTGCACGATGCCGGCACGCTGGCGGACGGGCGCGTTTTCTATGCGATGAAATTTGTGGAGGGGGAGCGCCTGGACCGTTTTTCCGAGCGCGAGAGCACATTGCCCGGCCGTTTGCGGATTTTTCAGCGGATTTGCGACACGGTCGCGTTTGCGCACACGCGCGGTGTGCTGCATCGCGACCTGAAACCGGAAAACATCATGACCGGGTCGTTCGGCGAAGTACTGGTAATGGATTGGGGTGTAGCGAAAATTCTGCGCGCGAATTGGATTTCCACGCCGGCCGAAGCGACGCAGGACCAAGCGCGTGAAACCTCAGCAGGCGGCGGTCTCGCGGCGGATTCATCGCGCACAGCGCTAAAGACGGCCCACGGCGCGGTGCTCGGCACGCCCGGATATATGGCACCGGAGCAGGCGCGCGGCGATGTCGAGCATCTCGACGAACGCGCCGACATTTATTCGCTGGGTGCAATACTGCAATTTTTGATCTCGGCGAGCGCGCACGGCACGCAAACCGCACCGCGGGCGCTCACTGCGATTGCGCGCAAGGCCATGGACGCAGAGCCTGGCGGACGTTATGCGTCGGCGTCCGAACTGGGCCAGGATATCGCGCGCTATCTGGATGGCCTGTCAGTGCTGGCGTATCCCGAAAATGCTTTGCAGAAGGTTGCGCGATGGGCAGCACGGTATCGCTTGGCGATCGTGCTGGTGCTGACGTACCTTGTGGTGCGCGCGCTGCTGATTTTCTGGTTCCGGCGCTAAAGGAATTTCGATTCGCGGTTAATAGAATGGCGAGGGCTGGAAAATACACGCGCCCCAGGAGGAATTTGGATGAACAAGATCACGTACGGGCTGATTTTGGGAGGCATTCTGGGGATTTTCGACGGACTTACTTCGTGGTTCACGCCCGCGGTGCGACCGCAGCTGATGGGCATCGTCCTGGGGTCCACGTTCAAAGGACTGTTGGCGGGCGTATTGATCGGGATATTCGCGCGCAAAGTACATTCGCTGGGTCTGGGAGTGCTGTTCGGACTGGCTGTGGGATTGTTGTTCGCGTTTTTCATCGCGTACATGCAGCGGAACTATTACGTCCAGATTATGGTGCCCGGCGGATTGGTGGGGCTGATCGTGGGCTACGCCACGCAAAAGTATGGGGATTCCTCGACTGTCTCCTCATCGCAAACCTAAGCGGAGGGTTCGTCCTGCCAGCAGGCGCCAGCGCCATGTGTGTACCTGTTCGTCCACGCCACATGGCGCGCGGCGCGATTTTTCAGTATGCTAGTTGCGTTCATATTGCTGTAAAGATTGGGCGGCAAAATCATAGTGGTGCGCACTTCGGTCCCCTCCGTGCGATTGAAGCTGGAACTTTGCTCAGCGTCCTGCAAATGCAGCCAACATGTCTGTAACCCAGCCGCGATGTTGATGCTGCGCGCGATTCCATTTTCAGGATTGTTCGGCAATAATTAGCGGTGAGCGAATGGCTGAGACCAATTTTGACCTGATCGTAATCGGCAGCGGCCCAGCGGGCCAGAAGGGCGCGATTTGCGCCGCGAAGCTGCGCAAGCGCGTTGCGGTGATTGACCGCACGCTGATGATCGGCGGCGTTTGCGTGCATACCGGAACGATTCCCAGCAAGAGCGTGCGCGAAGCGATTTTCCAATTGACTGGCAACGCCGTGAAGACTTTTTACGGCGATAATTACCGCGGCAAGAACGATATTTCGGTGCAGGACCTTTCGTTTCGCGTGCGGACGATTATTTCCCGCGAGACGGAAGTGATTCGCGCGCAACTGAAGCGCAACGGGGTGCAGATATTTCAGGGCACCGCGCAATTTACCGATCCGCACACCATCGAAATTCAGGGCGACACGGAAAGAAGCGTGATTCACGGCGACCATATTCTGATCGCTTGCGGCACGCGTCCAGCGCGCAATCCGGAAATTCCTTTTGATGATAAGCGCATTGTGGATACTGACAGGCTCACCGTGCTGGAAGGTCTGCCGCGCGAGCTGATCGTGGTGGGGGCGGGTGTCGTTGGTCTGGAATACGCGTCTTTCCTCGCGGCGCTGGGCACGGAAGTTACTTTGATTGATCAGCGGCCCACTTTGCTGGATTTTGTGGACCGCGAAATTATTGAGTCGCTGGCGTATCACTTGCGGCAGATGGGAACGACGTTCCGGTTGGGCGAGAAAGTCACGCGCGTGGGGATTGACCCGCAGCGCGATCGCGTTTTCGCGGAACTGGAAAGCGGGAAGAAAGTTCAGGCGGATGCTTTGCTGTACGCCGTGGGCAGGCAGGCGAACGGGGATCAGCTGCGCATCGAGGCGGCGGGCCTGGATTCTGGCGAACGCGGGAAAATTAAAGTGAACGAGCATTATCAGACGAGTGTGCCGCACATTTACGCGGCCGGCGATATTATTGGTTTTCCGGCGCTGGCGAGCACTTCGATGGAGCAGGGGCGGCTCGCGAGTTGCCACATGTTTGGCGCGCCCTCCGAGCACATGCCTGAGCTTTTTCCCTACGGCATTTACACTATTCCGGAAATTTCCATGGTGGGGCAGACGGAAGAAACTCTTACGAAGAACAAAGTCCCCTACGAAGTGGGAATCGCGAAATACAACGAGCTGGCAAAGAGCATGATGCTGGGCGATGAAAGCGGGATGTTGAAATTGTTATTCGATCGCAATACGCGCAAGCTGCTAGGGGTGCATGTGATCGGCCAGCGCTCCACGGAAATTATTCACATCGGGCAGGCCGTGTTGTACTACGGTGGCTCCATTGAATATTTCCGCGACACGGTGTTCAATTATCCGACGCTCGCGGAAGCGTATAAAGTCGCGGCCCTGGACGGGCTCAACAAGCTTTAGCGAGCGGGCTTTTTGTAGGGTGGCAATTTCTGGCGCAATCTTTGCGCAAGTTGCTGGGAAACTATTTTTGTCACATAATCCTCAGACGCGGGCGCGCGCGTGTTGGCGAGCATTTGGCGGCGTGGCAAAGTTGTTTGGCTGCATCGTACCGAGGCTTCCACACATCCAACCCCCCACATAGTATTTTGCATGGAAGGAGGCGCTCCTTGATCTCATTCACCGTCAATGGCAAGGCTGTTACCGTGGAGGATCCTCCGTCCACACCTTTACTATGGGTAATCCGCGATTCGCTGAATCTTACGGGAACGAAATTCGGCTGCGGCATGGCGCTGTGCGGCGCCTGCACGGTTCATATTGATGGACAGGCGGTGCGATCGTGCGTTGCGCCGGTTTCACGCGCCGAAGGGAAGAAAGTCACCACGATCGAAGGAATTTCTCCCGACCTGACGCATCCGCTGCAGCAGGCATGGATCGAAATTGACGTGCCGCAGTGCGGTTACTGCCAGTCCGGGCAGATTATGAGCGCTGCCGTGCTGCTGGCTGAGAATTCCGCGCCCAGCGATGAGGATATTGACGAAGCCATGTCCGGCAACATCTGCCGGTGCGGCACCTACCCGCGCATCCGGCGCGCCATTCATCGCGCGGCGGAGATTCAGGCGCAGCGAGGTGGCAAGTGAGCGTCGCCACGGAAATGAAACGCCGCGAATTTCTGAAAGCGGGAGCCGCGCTGGGCGGTGGGCTGCTGATCAGCCTCTACGTTCCGGAATTTGTGCCTGCGGCGTGGGCCACCGATTCCGCGGCGAAGCCTGCGGCGTTGAATGCATTCGTGCGCATCGGCACGGACGAAACCGTCACCGTGATTTCCAATCACTCGGAAATGGGGCAGGGAATTTACACTTCGCTGCCAATGCTGCTGAACGAAGAGCTGGAAGCGGATTGGGCGCGGGTTCGCGTGGAATCTTCTCCTGTGGACGCGGTTTACAACCACACTGTTTTCGGCATCATGATGACCGGCGGCAGCACCACTACAAATTCTGAGTACGATCGCTTCCGCCAAATGGGCGCGATGGCGCGCATCGTGTTGATTGCCGCCGCGGCGCAATCGTGGAATGTGGATCCGCAAACCTGCCGCGCGGAAAAGAGCTATGTGATTCACACGCCCACGAGCCGGCGCGCTTCGTATGGCAGCCTCGCCGAGGCGGCCTCCAAAATCGCGCCGCCGCAAGATATTCCACTGAAGGATCCGAAGGATTTCACGCTGGTGGGCAAGCCGGTGCATCGGCTGGATACTCCTTCAAAGACGAATGGCACGGCGCAATTTGGGCTGGACGTTTACATTCCGGGGATGCTGACGGCGGTGGTGGCTCGGGCGCCGGTGTTTGGCGGAAAAGTCGCGAGCTTCAATGCGGATCAGGCGAAGGCCATTCCTGGCGTCGTGAATGTTGTGCAGGTTCCTTCGGGGGTTGCGGTGATCGCTAAAGGCTTTTGGCCCGCGAAGCTCGGGCGCGAAAAATTGGAGATTAACTGGGACGAAGGGCCGGGGGCCGGCATATCAACAGTCGAAATGCGCGAGAAGTATTCCACGATGTCAAAAACTCCCGGCTTAGTCGCGCGAAAAGTTGGCGATCCGGCTGCTGCGCTGGCGGGCGCGGTAAAAACTATTACCGCGGAGTACGAGGTTCCGTACCTTGCGCACTGCATGATGGAGCCGCTGAACACCGTGGTGGATCTGCACGAGGATCGCTGCGAGATTTGGACTGGCTCACAATTCCAGACAGGTGATCGCGCGGCTGCTGCGAAAGTCGCGGGGCTGAAACCCGAGCAGGTGACGCTGCACACCATGCTTCTGGGAGGAGGATTTGGCCGGCGCGCGAATGTTGCGAGCGATTTCGTGACGGAAGCCACGGAAGTCGCCAAGGCCGCGAAGGCTCCGGTGAAAGTGGTGTGGACGCGCGAAGACGATATTCGCGGCGGATGGTATCGGCCCATGTGGTACGACCATTTTGCCGCGGGACTGGACCCGAACGGCAACCCCGTCGCGTGGACTCATACCATCGTCGGCCAATCCATTATGACGGGCACGATGTTCGAATCCTTCGGCGTCAAAGACGGAATCGACTCGACATCCGTCGAGGGCGCTGCCGACATTCTTTACGGAATTCCGAACCTGCAAGTGGAATTGCACAGCCCCAAGAATGAAGTTCCAGTGCAGTGGTGGCGGTCGGTGGGGCACTCGCACACCGGATTTTCAGTGGAGGCGTTTTTGGATGAAGTGGCTCACGCTGGAGGCAAAGATCCCTACCAGTTGCGCCGCACCTTGCTGGCGAATCAGCCCCGGATGCTGGCGGTGCTGGATCTTGCCGCGCAAAAAGCGAATTGGGGCAGCGCGCTTCCAGTTGGCCGGGCGCGTGGAATCGCCACGCATTTTTCGTTCGATAGCTATGTGGCGCAGGTTGCAGAAGTATCGGTGGAAAAAGACGGGACTGTGCGTGTGCATCGCGTGGTCGCCGCTGTGGATTGCGGCCGCACGGTGAATCCGGACACGGTGAAGGCGCAGCTCGAAGGCGGGATTGTTTTCGGGCTCACCGCTGCGCTTAAAACCGAAATCACGCTGGAAAAAGGGCGCGTGCAGCAGCGCAATTTTAATGACTACCCGATGGTGCGCATGTTTGAATCGCCTGTGATCGAAGTGTTCATCGTTCCCAGCACCGAGCATCCCACTGGTGTCGGCGAGCCGGGCGTGCCGCCCGTGGCTCCTGCGGTGGCCAACGCGATTTTTGCGGCGACGGGCAAGCGCGTGCGTCGGCTGCCGATTAAACCTGAAGATTTGCGTTCCGCATGAGCATGCATGGCGAGGGTGCAAAGATGAGCAAAATTGCGAACAGAAAGTGGCCGATGTCATTCGTGCTGATGCTCTTGCTGATTCTGGTCGCGTGCCTGCCGACTTTCGCGCAGCAGCAAGCCGCGCTCAAGACCCCGTCGAATTCCGTGCATGCGGTGTTGGCTGCGTCTGCTGGAACCGGCGGCGCCTATGAATCGGACGCGGCCGCCGCGCAGGCTGCTTTCAATCGCGCGTGGACTGTTTTTGATTCCCCGCGTTGCCGGAATTGCCATCCGTCGGGCGACGCACCTCTGCAGGGTGATGATGGGCACGTGCACATTCAGGACGTGAAGCGCGGCGCCGACGGCAAAGGCGTATACGGAATGAAATGCAGCACGTGCCATCAAGCCGCGAATCTTCCTGGCGCGAACATGCCGCCGGGGAATCCGAAATGGTCACTGCCGCCTGCGAATATGAAGATGGTGATTCAGGGCGAATCGGCCGGACAGTTCTGCCGTCAGCTGAAAGACCCGGCGAAAAACGGCCATCGCACTCTCGCGCAAATCATCGAGCACGTTTCGTCGGATGATCTGGTCGGGTGGGGTTGGAATCCGGGCGATGGACGCACGCTGCCGCCGCTCAGTCGTCCGGAATTTGTAGCTGCTATGAAGATTTGGGTGGATAACGGCGCGGCTTGCCCGCAGTAAGCTCAGTTTTTATTGCCCACACTGCGCCCGGACCTTTGCGCTCTTTCGGTTAAATCTTTTGCTTTAGCTTCGCTGCCGCTTCCTGCTGTCCTCTGTGGCCAATCTTTTGGCGCCTCGCCGGCCCGCCGCAATTCGACCTAACTGGAGTATGATACCCCCGCGACGTCCTCGCATCCCCGGCCGGAAGGGGCCTTTCATGAGTCACCGGTTCACGATTGGTGTCGAAGAAGAATTCCAGATTGTCGATCCTACTTCGGGTGAACTGCGTTCGCACGTCAGCGAATTGATGGAAGCTTCTTCGCCGGGCCTGGGCGAGCAAGTGAAGCGCGAGATGCATCAATCCATCATCGAGATCGGCACAAAAATTTGCGCCGACGTGCACGAACTGGAAGCCGACATGCGCCGCACGCGCGGTGAACTGGTGCGCGCCGCGGAAAGCCGCGGTCTGCAAGTGGCGGCCGCCGGCACGCATCCGTTTTCTTCGTGGATTGACCAGGTGATTTCTCCCGGCGAGCGTTATCAGAATATCGTGGAGGAAATGGGGCAGCTGGCGCGCTCGCTGCTGATTTTCGGCATGCACGTGCACGTGGCCGTGCCGGATCGCACCAGCATGATTGATTTGATGAACATGGCGCGCTACTTTTTGCCGCACCTGCTGGCGCTTTCCACCAGTTCGCCATTCTGGATGGGGCGCGACACCGGGTTGAAGTCATTCCGCACCACGGTGTTTCGGCGGTTTCCGCGCACCGGAATTCCGGAGCATCTGGATTCCTGGAATCAGTATGAGGATTATGTGGAGCTGCTGGTGCGGCTGCATTGCATAGACAACGCCAAGAAGATCTGGTGGGACGTGCGGCCGCATCCGACGTTTGGCACGCTGGAATTTCGCATCTTCGACGTGGTGACGCGTGTGGACGAGGCCATCGCCATCGCCGCGCTCACGCAGGCCATCGTGGTGAAGCTGCATCGGCTGTACACGCGCAACATGGGATTCCGCATGTACCACCGCTCGCTGATCGAGGAAAATAAATGGCGCGCGGCGCGCTGGGGCATCGAAGGCAAGCTGATTGATTTCGGCAAGCAGGCGGAAGTGCCCATGACCGTGTTAATCGAAGAGTTATTCGAATTTGTGGACGATGTGCTAGATGAATTGGGAAGCCGCGCGGCGCTCGAGCCGATTCGCGCAATCTTTCGCCACGGCACCAGCGCCGAGCGGCAGTTGCGCGTGTACAAAGAGACCGGCGACTTGCAGGCCGTCGTTCGCCACATCGTTGCGGAGACCCGCGAGGGGGTTTCGTTGCCGGCCGGCTCTGCCGCTGGCGCGCCGGGCGTCTCATGACCAGATTGCGTTGAGGTGAGAGTTTTATTTGCTGTGCATGCATACGAAAGGAATCATAGACCATGAAAATCGGAATACTTTGCGGCCGCGAATTCAGCTTTCCCCCGGCGTTTATTGAGAAAGTGAACGAGCTGGGTAAGAAAGACGGCATCACCGCTGAATTTGTGAAACTGGGCGGCACGGTGATGGGGGAGCTGGCGCAATACAAAGTGATCGTAGACCGCATTTCGCACGAAGTGGAATATTATCGCGCGTATTTGAAGCACGCCGTGCTGCAGGGCACTTACGTCATCAATAATCCTTTCTGGTGGACGGCCGACGATAAGTTTTTCAACTATGCGGTCGCTGCGAAACTCGGGCTGGCCATTCCAAAGACGGTGGTGCTGCCGCAGAAATCTTATCCGCCTACCGTGGACATCAATTCCGAATCGCTGCGTAACCTGATTTATCCGATTGATTGGGACGCGCTGCTGGACCACGTTGGGCGGCCGGCATTTCTGAAGCCTTACTCGGGCGGCGGTTGGAAGCTGGTTTACAAGGTGCACAATCGCGAGGAGCTGATCGCCGCGTACGACGGCACCGGCACCACTTGCATGACGCTGCAGGAAAACATTGATTTCAACCAGTACGTGCGCTGCTTCACCTTCGGCAAAATGGATATTCTTCCGGTGGTGTACGATCCCGGCGAGCGCCGCTATTTGGTGGAGCACAATTATCTTTCAGCGGAGGTGGGCGCCCGCGTGGTGCGCGACGCGCAAACCATCAATCAGGCGCTGGGCTACGAAATGAACACGATCGAATTCGCGATCAAGGACGGCGTCCCTTACGCGATTGATTTCCTGAATCCGGCGCCGGATTTCGAGCGTGACCGCATCACGGATTTTTATTTTACGCACGTGGTGGATCGCATGGCGCGGCTGGTGATTGACCGCGCGCTGCGTGGCGACCCCACCTATCCCTGGCCGCGCTGGGAAGAAATGCTGGGAATTGGCGTGGGGACGGCGGGATTTATCGGCACGCCGGGGAAAAAGACCGTCGGAGCGAAGACTGCATGAGCGGTTCGGCGCCTGCTTCCCATTCGCAGCCCGGTTCTTCGGAAGCGGCAGCGGAGCTTTGGCACCGGCTGCTGCGGCCTGATGTCGAGCTGGCCCCGGCATTCTTGGACGATCTGAATGCGCGGATGCGGGCCGAGCGGCTCACTTTCGGCGAGCGCATACACTGTCCGTTCCTGCGCCCGTTTTTTCTTACTGCCGAAGACGAGCAGCGTGTTCGCGTGGTGGCCGAAGCTGTCGCTGCGCTGGGCGAGCGCGTCGTGAAGCAATCGCTCGCCGACCCGCGTTTGCTGGCGCAATCTGCGTTGAGCTCCGAGGAAGAGCGGCTTGCGCGGATCAATCCGCGCTACGGCACTTCCAGCACGGCTTCGCGGTTGGATGCTTTTCTGCTGCCTGATTCGCTGCGCTTTGCGGAATATAATGCGGAATCGCCCGCGGGACTCGGCTATGCGGAAACGTTGGCTAATGTGTTTCTAACGCTTCCGGTGATGCAAAGATTTTCTGAGCATTACACCGTTCGGAAATTTCCATTGATGAAGTTGATGCTGGCCGCGCTGCTGGAAAGCTATCGCGAGTGGGGCGGGGCCGCCACGCCGCCGGTGATTGCCATCGTGGATTGGCGCGAAGTTCCCACGTGGAGCGAATTCGAAATTATTCAGGCGCACTTTCAGAAGGAAGGCGTCACTACTGTATTGGCGGATCCGCGCGACCTGGTTTTTGCCGAGGGGCGGCTGATGGCCCAGGGCAAGCGGATTGATCTGGTGTATCGCCGTGTTTTGATCAACGACATCGTCGCGCGCGGCGCCGAGTGCGCGGCGCTGGTGAACGCTTACAGTTCAGGCGCGGTTTGCGTGGCCAACGCGTTTACCTGCAAGATTCCGCACAAGAAGGCCTTTTTTGCCGTGCTCACCGATGAGCAGAACTCCCGGCTCTTCAGCGCTTCCGAGCACGATCTGATCCGCCGTCACATTCCCTGGACGCGTCTGCTCGCTGACAGCAAAACTACTCGCGATGGGGAAACTTTCGGGCTGCTGGAATACGTGCGCCGCCGCCGCGAGTATTTCGTGCTGAAACCCAACGACGAGTACGGCGGCACAGGCGTGCAGCTCGGGTGGGAAAATGACGAGCGGCAGTGGGACGCGGCGCTCGATCGCGCGCTCGCCGATCGCGAGAGCGCCTGGGTGGTGCAGGAACGCATCGCCATCCGCCGCGAGATTTTCCCGATGCAGTCGGAGAACGGCGTGCAGATGCGGGACATGTTGGTGGATTTCGCGCCGTACATATTTCGCGGCAAAATGGCCGGCTGCCTGACGCGCCTCAGCTCTACGGGTCTCGCGAACGTCACGTCCGGCGGCGGCCAAGTCCCCAGCTTCGTAGTCGAACTAAAATCGTAGCGCCATCTTCCGAAGAACGCCCCGCGATTCGTCAATTTTCGAATTGTCCGGCGCACGTAGCGCTCAAATATTGTTCTCACAAATCGTAGTTTGCTGTGGACACAAAAAGAATAGTCACCTACATTTAGAAATTATTTGAGTTGTCGGACAGAGGAGAACAACTTAAGTTGATCGCGATTGATCCTCGGGCCGCGCAGAAGATTCAGTCCGAATTGATGCCCGGCGAAAGCATCTACTGGGCCGGCATGCCAAACCCACGAGTGGTTTTTCATTCAGATGATTGGGCCGTGATTCCGTTTTCGCTTGTGTGGACTGGCTTTTTTATTTTCTGGGAGGCCGACGCGTTAGGTATCTGGCGAGATAAATCGCAGCACGACGGCACTCATGTTTTTATGGCGTTGTGGGGAATCCCATTTCTAGTCATGGGCAATTACATCGTGTGGGGAAGATTCCTGCATGACGCATGGTTGAAGAGGCGAACCTACTACGGCGTCACTAATCGCCGGTTGCTGATCCTGCAGGAAGGGTGGAAACGGAAAACCAGCACGATGTTTCTTCAGGAGATACCACAAATCGAACGCGAAGGTGATTCAACAGGGACACTTTGGTTCGGTACAAAGTATCCTGTGATCGTTCCAAAGGGCCAAAAGTCTCGGGATATGAGTCGCTTTTCACTGGGTGATGTGCCGGTGTTTGCGGACATTCTAGACGCGGATTCAGTCTGTAGGTTGATCTTGGATCTACGTGCAAAAATTGATCCGCGACCTCCTGCCCCACCGGCTCTCACTTACTTAACTCGGCGGTAGCGCGTTAACTGAAAACGACTGATGAGCTTTAACTCAATCCAATAGCAAAAGTCGCTAAGCCTATTTACAATATCTTGATGGACTTTGGACCCGCACAACCTGAGTTGTTGCCTGGCGCGCGCAACGCTATTGAGACTTGCCTTGCGATTCAGCCGCGCGAACGCGTCGCGCTGATTGCCGATCTCCCTAGCAAGGCTGTTGCCGCGAGTCTTGCCGCTGCGCTGAAAGAACGCGATGCGATCTGCGAAGGATTTTTGCTCGAGGATCTGGCGCCGCGGCCGCTGAAACGAGCGCCGCAGCAGGTGCTGGATGCGCTGGGGCGCGCCGATGCCGGGATTTTGTGCATGCAGGCGATGACGGGGGAGCTGGGTGCGCGCAAGGACATCGTCGGAGTGGTCGAGCGGCGCCACATTCGCTACGCACACATGATCGGCGTGACGCCCGAAATCATGCAGCAGGGCATGCGCGCGGACTACAACATGGTGGATCGCCTGAGCGAAAAACTTCTGCAGCGTATGCATTCGGCGCGCTCGCTCACGGTGCGCACCGAGGCGGGCACTTCGCTTGTCGCTACTTTCGATGCCGCGCTGGATTGGGTGAAGACCAGCGGGTTGATCAGTCGCCGTTACTGGTCGAATCTTCCGGCCGGAGAAGTTTTCACTACGCCGGCGAAAGTGGACGGCACTTTCGTGTGCGACGGCACTGCAGGCGATCATTTTTGTGGAAAATATGGCGACTTGCAGCGCACGCCGCTGGTGCTGGAAATTCAGGCGGGCCGTTTGCAGAAAGCCACCTGCGAGCGCAAGGATTTGGAAGAGGAATTCTGGAGCTATTGTCACACGGATGAAAATAGTGATCGCGTCGGCGAGCTGGCTTTCGGCACCAACCTCAGCTTATCGGACATGATCGGCGTGCTGCTGCAAGATGAAAAACTTCCCGGCGTGCATCTGGCGTTCGGCGATCCCTACGGAAGCCAAACGCACGCGGCGTGGAGTTCGCGGACGCATGTGGACGTGCTGGCGCGACGCTGCGACGTATGGATTGATGAAGAACAAGTGATTGAAAAAGGGCGCTACATGCTCGCGCGATTGGGGCTGGCGTGATCGGCCAAAA
>Ga0308309_10000598_pt1 | contig 22678 bp, 19 predicted proteins | sample HubBroMetageWFT5_FD_192491 | JGI IMG/M metagenome (GOLD analysis project Ga0308309, IMG submission 192491) | Warmed and freeze-thawed soil microbial communities from the Hubbard Brook experimental Forest, New Hampshire - Hubbard Brook CCASE Soil... | ecosystem: Environmental > Terrestrial >...
CCTGGCAAATATCACACCCCATCACCGCGCGTCCCATCGCCGGGCGCAGTTCCTCCGGAATCGCTCCGCGCAATTCAATCGTTAAGTATGAAATACATCGCGAAGCATCCAGAACGTAAGGCGCAGGAAACGCCTGCGTAGGGCAAGCATCCAGACACAACCGGCAGTTTCCGCACAGGTCCGGCGCCGGCGATTCACCAGCCGGCACAGAAGGCGCCAGATCTAGAGTCGTAGCGATTACTCCGAGAAATAACCAGGATCCGATTTCCTCATTAATCAAACACGTGTTCTTAGCGAGCCACCCAAGCCCCGCGTATTTCCCCGCAATCCGTTCAATGATCGGCCCTGTATCCACGTACGCGCGCGCTTCAAATGGCTCCGCGAATTGCTCGCGCATAGCAGTAACAACCGTCTCGAGTTTTTCGCGAAGTACGCCGTGATAATCATCGCCCCAGGCGTAGCGCGAAATCCAACCGCGTGGCGGATCATCACCACCACTAACAGGCAGTTCTGTTGAATAGGGAAAAACCGAATTATAATTCAGCGCGCCCACGATCAAACTTCGCGCCCCGTCCAACACCAGACGCGGATCCGTTCGCCGCGGGTCGCGCAGATAATTCATCTCCCCGGCGTAGCCACAGGCCAACCATCCCGGCAAATTCGCCAGCTCTTCAAATTTTCCGTTGGGCGATTCGTCCTGCACATTCTCTAAACCCGCTAGCGCGGTTGGAATAGGAGCAACGCCACATAAATCAAACCCAGCCGCTCGCGCCTGCTGGCAAACCCATTTCGTTTTTTCAGCGCTATTCATGGACTAACGTTTCATTATCGGCCCATTAACCTGCCGCCGGACAGCGACTTTCCTCCATTGGCCTATCCTCCGGCGACTGCTACAATGCCCGCCATGGCAGATTGGCGCCAAATTCAAGCTCGCATTCGCAAAGCTAAAAATAGTCCAGACGCTCACGCCAAGCTCTCCGAGCTTTACCAGCGCACGCGCGACGCCATGGTCGCCTGGGAACTCGCCTTAATCCAGGAAAAAGCTGAGCTGCAAGATGACGCCGTGAAGTGGTACACCATCGCCGCAGAACGCTTCCGTCGGGCCGAGTGGAAGAAGAAAGCCGAGGAAGCTTTGACCAGGCTGGGTGCCGTGCTCCCCCTTGCGAATGATATGGCCATGAACGCGGAAGGGGGTGCCCAAGAGCCGCGCCTTATTTCAGGCTCAGAGTTCCCGGAAGAAAAAACGGAGCCATTAGCACTCGGCGAAATTTCCGAGCCGGCTGAGGAATCTCTCCTCTCGAATACAACTGAGGCTACGCCAGCCGGTGCTGAATCCGGCGACGCGGAAAAAAAGAAGCGCCGTCGTGGACGCCGCGGCGGCCGGGGACGCCGGCGCAAAGGCGCAGCCCCAGCGTCGGGCCTTCCTTCACAAGCCTTCGCTGACTCGTCGACAGCACCATCACAACCGGCATCACCGCCTCAATCGCGGCCGCCCGCGCAAGCTCGACATCAATCTTCGAGGACTTCTCCGCCTCGAACTGAATCTTTCGAACGCGCGCCGGTCCCTTCCGCCCCGCAACCAGCTTCGTTTGAAACTCACGAACCGCCACGCGCGGAACAAGCTGCGCCTATGCTCCCATCCGAGCGTACGGCGCACGGACGCGCAGGCGACCCGGCGCTGGCCTCGCGCATGTCCCATCTCGAATCGATGCTGCGCCGCTTGGTTGCGAGCCCGCTGCATCGTCTTGACACAGAAGAAGCCCCGGCCGGCCCGGGCGTATTCCTGCTCTCGGACTCCGATCAGATCACTTCATATTATGTCGAAGCATGCCAGACACTCCGTGTCGGGGTAGGCAATCTGGCCCGTGGTTTACGTGGCAGCGCCGCCAAACCCGTGCGCGGCACCCGCGCATCATTTGATAGCGGTCTGAAGTCCAAACTTGCCGAACATTTGGGAATCACCGAAGCGAAAGTTTCTCAGTATCTGAAGGACCACTGCGTAGTCCGCTGGATTCAACTCGACGACGATGCCCCGCACCTAGCCCATTTCGCCATCGGCGTCCTGCGCACTCCCCTTAACCTGGATTAATTCATGCCTTTCTTAGTACTTGGCCCTCCCATTGGCTACCCCCTTTCCCCGTTCGCCCCCCCAATTGCACCTTTGGATGCACCTTCCTAGACCTTCCCCTGGTTTCCGGGCAAACTTTGGTACTGTAACAAGTTACGGGTGTGGCTCACCCGTTGGGGTCATAGGGCATTACGGGGTTTCGCCACTTATAAAATTAGTGCGCATCAAAAAGGAAAGGTGGAGGATTATGCCGAAAACAGTAGGCAATCAGCTTTGGAAATCGTTCGATTGGGCGCTGTGCAAAACAGCGGGGGTAACCTTCGACACGATTCAGTTTTTCAATAAGTTCAACCCGAATCCTTCCTTCATTCCCAAATGGTCTGATAAGCCGATGCTGAAATCATGGGAAAAGTCTAAGCCTACGCTCGGCTGGCCACGAACAACCGACTCACTGTGTCCATCCTGCGTGCACGAAGCGCGCGAAGCGATCATGAGCGGCTCAAAAGATTGGACCGACTTGGTACACGAAAAGGTCGGCGAGATTAAAGCTCAAATCATCGAACGCGATGGCCAAGTTTGGATGGTGAAAGAATGCCCAATCCACGGCAAGTGCGAAGACTTGATGGCCGCCGATTCTAAGTTCCTCGAATGGATTGAAAAGAATTTCCCCGGCCGTGACATTCCTGCACACAACGACGAAGACATGCACCGCCACGGTTCCAGCACCATTCGCCACGGCCGCGGCTCGGTTCTCACCGTTGACCTCACCAATCGTTGCAACATGATGTGCGACCCTTGCTTCATGGACGCCAACCAGGTCGGCTATGTTCACGAACTGAACTGGGAAGAGATTCAGGAAATCCTCGAGAACGCTACCAAGATCAAGCCGCGCCGCCAAATGTCCGTACAGTTTTCCGGCGGCGAGCCAACCATGCACCCGCGCTTCCTTGACGCCGTTCGCTTCGCCCGCAAAGTTGGCTACAACAGCGTGCAAGCTGCTACCAACGGAATCGAGTTCGCCAAGAGCAAGGATTTCTGCGCCAAGGCTTTCGAAGCGGGCTTGCGTTACGCCTACCTGCAATTTGACGGCATTGGCAATGACGCGAACAGCCACCGCCAGGTCGGCAACCTGTTCGACGTAAAACTGCGCGCCATCGAAAACATGCACGCAGCTGGTATCGACATTGTTCTGGTCACCACCATCGTCAACAACGTGAACAACGACCAGGTCGGTCCCATCGTGAAGTTCGCCATGGAAAACCCTAAGAAAATCTCCTTCGTTTCGTTTCAGCCGGTTTCCTTCACAGGTCGCGACGAGGAAATCACTCCCGAACGCCGCCTGCGCCAGCGCTACACGCTGTCTCACTTGGCCCAGGACGTCAGCAAGCAAGTCGGACGAATCGAACCGACTCGCGACTGGTTCCCGATATCGCTGATCAGTCCTTTCTCCGATTTCGCTGACTTGGCACACGGCCCCGATGCCATGTGGGGACAGATGAGCTGCGGTTGCCACCCGAATTGCGGCGTGGGTACCGCGGTCATGATCAACAAGGAAAACAAGGAATGGGCGCCGGTCCCGAAGTTCCTGAACGTTCCAGGCCTTGTCGCTGACATCAGCAAAGTTACAGATGCTTCGCGCGGCAAGAAATTTTCCGCGTATATGGCGGCCATGGCTCTGCTGAAGAACTATCATCCGTTCCAAGCCCCGCCAAGTTTGCGCCTCAAGGATCTCTGGAAGAAGTTTGACAAGACCTTCGGCGTGCGTGGCCAGGATAAGGCTGAAAAGGTTTACGGTAAGGTCGGTCCCGATCGCACTCTGGACGACTCCATGAAGCGCCGCCAGGATCCTTGGAATTTCCTTTTCCTTGCGGGCATGTGGTTCCAGGATCTTTTCAACTACGATTTCCGCCGCACAGAAATGTGCATCATCCCGTACGCCACGCAGCAGGGTGAAATTTCCTTCTGCGCTTACAACACTGGCATCGGCTGGCGCAAAATCATCGAGAACATGTACAAGAATGCGACCGTCGCTCAGTGGTACAAAGAGCACGGCAAGCACGAAATCTTCGCCAAGGGCAAGAAGGTTGACCTCCAGAACTACGAGCATACTCTACGCATCGATGAAGATGACGCAGCGCGCGTTCGTCACCTCGAACACGATATTCCTCTGACTGCGGCCGAAGAAGACCGCGCTCGCCGCCGCAAGGCCAACGAGGAAGCTGCCAAGGTTCGCCGCATCTACGAAGAGCTCGTGCTGAAGAAGTCCACCGAAACCGTCGTCCAGATTGGCTCGATTCAACAGATCCAGATGGCAGTTCCCGGCGCGACCGTCAAGCCAGTGCAGATTGCCGGCGCCAATGGCAACGGTCACAGCAACGGAAACGGCCACAAAAATGGAAATGGAAACGCCGTCAACGTGGAAAAGACGAATGCCGAAGAGGCTGCGGTCGCCGGCGACTAAGTTTTTTTTAATCCCTGGCAGATTTGCCCAACAGCCCCGGCTTCGGTCGGGGCTGTTTTTTTTGGTTCAGCAGTGGTTATAATTGAAAAGCTGGAAGAGCGAGCAGCAGGAGAGTGAATGCCGATATACGAATATCTTTGCCATGACTGTGGCGAGCGTTATGAGCGCATCGTGATGAGCCAAACCCAAGCCATAGCCTGCCCCAAGTGCTCGAGCGCAAAACACACCATCCAGCTTTCAGTCTTCGCCGCACCCTCGAACGAAGCAAAAAATTCTTCATCTTCTTCCGCCTCATCCGGAGGCTGCGGCTGCACCCCCCGCACTTGCGGTTGCCACTAAGCCTTCACCCAAAATCGTGGATTAAAATCCTAATCGCGCTTCCAACGCTGCGAAAACAACCAGGGCAATAATTCCGGTTCGCTGAACGCAACATCCCATACGGGGTGGCCCATCCCGGGGTATTCCGTGTACCTCGGCGTCCCTCCCGCCTGTTTCAACGAAGCCACCCACGCGCGCGCAATGTTCGCGTTCACCACAGGATCCGCCTGCCCCTGAAAAATCCATACGGCCACTTTCGCCACATGCGAAATCATCGAGGTATCCCCGTACCCGCACAGCGCAATTGCTCCGGCAAATTTATTCTCAGACATAGCCAGCGCGCTCCAAACACCTTCGCCACCCATCGATTGCCCCGCCACGTAAACCCGCTCCCGATCGATGCTGTATTCCTTTTCCACTGCGTCAAGAATTTCCAGCGCAAGCCGAATCGAAATAGGAGGCGTATTCGCATGCGGCCGCGCCCATCCCTTCGTGATGTCCACCTGCGGCGCGAGCACAAACGCGTGATATTTGGCCTGATTTTCAGCCGTAGTCCAGACGTGCGGACCGGCGAAATTGCTGCCCGAAATTTGCTGCAGGTTATCCGACCCGCGTCCCGCAGCATCGTGCAGCCACAAAACAACGGGATACTCTTTCGCCCGCTGGTAGCCAACCGGCACGAACAAGCGGTACTGCATAGCCTCGCCGGTAGAACTGCGGTAGGACCGCGCCAAAAATCCTTCGCCGGGCGATTCTTTTGATTGCGCCTTCGCGACCGCTGCCGTCAGAAGTAAGAAAATCGCAGTAAGGACGAAGCCCGGCCGAACGAACATACCTCCACATTACCTTCCCGCGCAGGATTGCACATCGGAAAAACAACCAGTAAGCGCGCTGTTAAGGTTTGAGCATCGCGCCGCGGCCTTCAGCGCGGCAGCTTTTGACAAGCATGCAGTGCCCTCCCTCTTAGCTATCTGCTAAGGAGAGCGGAGCAGGCCCGAAAAACTCAGCGCGAATATTTCTTGGCATATGCCGGGGGCTCCAGCCCGGCCTTCAAATGCGGATCAGCTACCGGCGCCGTAGGCACAATCGAAAGCGGCACCACCCCCGCCCAAATCGGCAATTCATAATCCTGGGCGTCATCTTTCGGCGGACCTTTGCGAATCTTCGCGGAAACTTCAGCCAGCGGCAACGCCAGCACGGCAGTAGCCTTCAACTCAGCTTCCGTCGGCAACCTGACATCATTCCATCGCCCGCGCACGATATGTTCGGTAAATGCTTCGAGCGCTTTCATTTTCTCCGCTGGATCGGAAACCAGCGTCGCGCGCCCCAACATCACTACCGAGCGGTAATTCATCGAGTGATGAAACGCCGAGCGAGCGAGCACCAATCCATCCAGCAGCGTCACTGTCACACAAACTTGAACACCCTCCGCCAGTGTCTTCAACATTCGGCTCGCCGCCGAGCCATGGATGTACAGCGTATCTCCAACCCGCGCGAACCCCGTGGGAATCACGAACGGCTGCCCGTCCACCGAGAATCCCACGTGGCAAATCAACCCTTCATCGAGAATCTTATAAACGGTCTCAGAATCGTAAGCCCCGCGATCGGGCAAACGCTTCACCTGCGTACGTTGCGTTGGCTGGAATTTGCTCATACGGCCAGCCTAGGCGTACCGTGATAGCGCCACAAGAGCCAATCTGGCCTCCCGCGGAATGTTGCATGAAGCGAAGGTTTTCTTGCTTGAAGGATTTGTAATCGCTGGAGTTTTGATCTTGTTGCTATTCCAAGTCAGTACGGCTCCGCGAGAGGAAACTCAGCCGCACTTTATTTCTGGCTCAGCCTCAACCGGAAAATTGACCGAGTTCGCGATGAAGCATTTCGCGTGAGCTGCATGGTGCAATTCCCGCGCCTTCACGATATCAGCGCCGGGCGCCAACGTCACGTGCGGACGCAACACCACCCGCACAAATCGCCCCGATCCGTCCGCCGTTTCTTCCATCACCCCTTCGGCATGATCCAGGTAAGCGGTCACAACAACCCTCGCATCCGAACACAAATGCAGATACCAAAGCTTGTGGCACGCCGATAACGATGCCACCAGTAATTCTTCTGGATTCCAACGCGCCGCATCCCCTCGAAAATTAGAATCCGACGAGCCCGCTATGGCCGGCTTCTGCGTCCCAGCCGAAATCTCGTGCCGCCGTTCATAATTCCGGTAGCCGGATGTTCCGCTCCCCGTATTGCCCGTCCATTCCACGCTGACTTGGTAATGATGCGTCTTACCCATTCCTGGCCTCGCGAAACCGGCTGCTTCGCAACAAGCTGCGAAATCCGATGATGCAGAGTGCATCAGCCGTAGTTTTGTGGGTCGGACCTTCAGGTCCGGCATTACAATGGCGCGCGAAGTGCGTTCTTGCGCTGCTGCTTTCGCAGCATGTATTCGCCTCAGACGCGCCCAAATCCAGCTCTCGCATTTCACGCCAACGCTTGGCGCAAATCCTCGATCAAGTCCTCAGGATCCTCCAACCCCACTGAAACTCGCACGGTCCCCGGCTCCACGCTGGCTGCGCGCAGTTCCGCTAGCGACATATTGTAGTGGGACGTATAAATAGGCAGCACCGCCAGGGACTCAACTCCGCCCAGACTTGCCGCCATCAGAAAGATGCGTGCGCGATCGCAAAATCTACGCGCCGCCGTCAGCCCGCCTTTCAGATCAAACGCCAGCATCGCTCCGAATCCGCGCATCTGACGCTTTGCCAAACGGTGGTCCGGATGAGACACCAAGCCTGGATAGTGAACGCGCGCAACTTTCGGATGTTTTTCCAGATATTTTGCCAGCGTCAACGCCGTGGCGCACTGGCGCCACACGCGCACTTCCAGCGTTTTCATCCCGCGGATCAGCAGAAACGCCGCCTCGGGATCCATCGATCCCCCTAGATAAATAATCATGTGTCGGATTTCTTCGATCAGCGCCTTTCTGCCAGCCGCCGCGCCTGCAATCACATCCGAATGCCCCGCCAGGTACTTCGTGGCGCTGTGCAATACCAGATCGAACCCCATCTCGATTGGCTTTTGCAGCACCGGGCTCGCAAACGTGTTGTCGATCAGCGAAATCAAATCCCACTCTTTTGCGAACGCCACCGCTTTATGCAAATCCACCAGCCGCAAAGTCGGGTTCGTTGGCGTCTCGGTATAAAGCGCCTTGGTGCGCGGATTCACCAGACGCTCGATGCCCGCCAGGTCTGCCTCCACGTGCCGCACCACAATGCCTAAGCGCGGGAACACATCGCGCATCATGCGATAGGTTCCGCCGTAAAGCTGCCGCGTTGCGATCACTTCATCCCCGGCCTTCAACACCGAGAGCAGCGCGTTGGAAATCGCCGCCATGCCGGAAGCGGCCACCACCGCGTCTTCTGCGCCTTCCAGCGCCGCAATCTTTTTTTCAGCAATGGTCAGTGTGGGATTTCCGTAGCGCGTGTAGATATATGCTGGGCTCTTCCCCTCGGCCCAGCGTTTCATTTCTTCCGTGCTGGCAAACGTAAAATTCGCCGTGCGCGCAATCTCCACGCCAACACTTGCGCCCTTGTGGAACTTGTCCTGCCCGACGTGGATGGCAAGCGTGCCGTCGCCGCTAACCTTAATGGTCTTCTTGGCTTTCTTCATAGCTTGGCAGGATTGCTCACCTCCCTGCGAAATCGCAAGCGCCAATTTGGTTCACTCGGGGCGGACCGCCTTCGCTCATCGAAACACAGAATTCTTGACACATCCTAAGTCCTATTAGTACAATTCTGACATAGTCATGAATGACCTAATATTGCTTGCGCTCCTCGCGGAAGGGCCCCAGCACGGATACGCCTTGAAAAAACGGGCCGGTATCGCTCTAGGCCAGCCCGACATGCATAACAATCTCGTATACCCCTTGCTGCGCCGCTTTGTATCGCAGAAATGGGTTACCCAGCGCAAGACGGCTGGCCAGCGCGGCCAAACCCGGCAGGTTTATTCATTGACCCCCTTGGGCCGTGCGGCGTTGGTGAATCGACTCCAGCAATTTGACGATGCATCTTCCGCAGAAGCCTTCCGCCTTCGAATTGGGCTGTTTGAATTACTGGATACAGCTGCCCGCGAGCAGATCCTCGCAGCACGGGAAAAATATCTGAAAGCTCGCGAACAATGGTTGGCGCTTCTCAAAACCGAGATGGATCTCGGGCGCTACGGAAACGAAGTCACCAAGTTTATGCGCCAACAGATTCGGGCCGAGCTGACATGGATCGCGCGCCTTCCCCGCATGAATCGAGCACGCCGAGAGAACATCAGGGAGAATTGGCATGCAAATTACACCGCAACAAATCGTTAACTCCTCCTGGATCCTGTTCGGAATATATTGGCTCGTCTCTGCCTTCAGCGCGAAAAAAACTGAAAAGAGGGAGCCGTCGGCAGAACGTCTTGGCCACATAATCCTAATGGCCGCAGGTTACATTCTTTTATTTCAAGGCAACGATAACTGGGGCAGTCTGAACCACCGCTTCTTGCCCGATGTCCCCTGGATCGCCTGGCTAGGCGCCGCCATCACTTTCGCCGGCGCGTTATTCGCCATATGGGCGCGCTGGCACCTGGGACGAAACTGGAGCGCCGCCGTCACCATCAAGCGAGACCATCAGATCATTCGCACGGGCCCTTACGCGTACATTCGCCACCCGATTTACACCGGCATGCTCGCCGCCGTATTTGGCTCAGCGCTTACAGCAGGCGAATATCGCGGTCTGCTCGCGTTCGCAATTTTTCTGTTCGGTTTTTATCGAAAAGCCCGAAAAGAGGAGAAATTCCTTGCCGCCAATTTCGCTGAGCCGTTTTTGAAGCACAAGAAACGCACTGGCTTTTTTCTTCCGCGTTTCTCGTAAACTAGCTGTCCCAACGTACAGTTTTGTTCTCTACAAAGCACTTACACCGGCATTTTCACATCGACTTTGCCTTTCATTCGCTGACGGATACGCCGCAAGCTTGCGACAAACCCAAAACATCCATCACTTTCATGCCAAGATGAGGGGAATAGGGTTCCACCTAGTCCGTAGTTCCGTACGAGATTTTCAACGAGGGCGCGCCAATGAAGAGAAACATCACAAAACTGCCGCTATTCTCAGCTCTCCTGATCCTGTCGACCTTTTCTCTTACGGGCTGCTACTTGCTGCAGCCCACCGGCCCCTGTTTCGGAGTCGGTTGCCCATCTCATACGGTCGGCCAAAATGGCCAGTACAAAAAAGGCGAAGGCCCAAAATCCCAGCAACCTGCGAACGCGCAGAATAACAATCCGCAGCCCACCAGCGCTCAGAGCAATCCGCAACCGGCGCAATCAGCTCAACCGGCGCCAAAAGAAGGAAACTTCTTCACCAACGCCTGGGCCAAAATTACCCGATCACGCTGACGCGGCTTCGCCTTCCTCTTCGCCCGCGTGATGCGGCTTGTGCGCGGCGATCACTTTTTCCGCAATTTCCGTCGGCACAAAATCGTAGTGTGAAAACTCCATGGAGTAGCTTCCGCGTCCCTGCGTCATCGAAATCAATTCATTCGCATAACTCAGCATTTCCGAAAACGGAACCTGCGCTTTCACCACCACGCTGCTCCCGCGCGTTTCGCTACCGCTGATTTTTCCGCGGCGACCGCTCAGATGCCCCATCAAGTCGCCCGAATATTGATCCGGCGCGTACACCTCCACATGCATGATTGGTTCCAGCAAAGCCGGCCGCGCCTGTTTCATGGCTTCCTTGAATGCCAGCGAGCCCGCAATCTTGAACGCCATGTCGCTCGAGTCCACATCGTGATATTTCCCGTCGTAAAGACTCACGCGAAAATCCGTGACCGGAAAACCTGCCAGAAATCCGCGCTCTGCTGAATCGCGCACGCCTTTTTCTACCGAGGGAATCCAGTTTTTCGGAATCGCGCCGCCGAATACATCGTCCACAAACTCAATTCCCTTCCCGCGCGGCAACGGCTCCATCTTGATGCGGCACAATCCAAACTGCCCGTGCCCACCCGTTTGCTTTTTGTGTTTCCCTTCTGCGTCCGCCTTGCCGCGAATCGTTTCGCGGTAAGCAACCTTGGGTGGGTGAAGTTTCAATTCCACGTGATAGCGCTTGCGCAATTTCGCCACCACCACTTCGATATGTTGTTGCCCCGCGCCACTCAATAAAAATTCCTTCGTTTGCGGGTCGCGCGCAAATCGCAACGCCAGGTCCTCCTCCAGAATTTTGTGAATGGCTACGCCGATGCGATCCTCATCCGCGCGCGTTTTCGGTTCCACCGCGAACGTGATCGAAGGTTCCGGAATCCTCGCTGGCGGATAGAAAATCGGCGCGTTCTTTTCGCCCATGGTCTCGCCGGTTGTCGTGTCCTTCAATTTGGCCACTGTGCCCACATCGCCGGCATGCAGCTCGGTCACCGCCGTGGCCGTCTTCCCCTGCATCACCTGCACGTGCTGCAGACGCTCCTGCGTGCTGCGATTGAAATTCGCCAGCGTGGCATCGTTCTTCAACACCCCGGACATCACCTTGAAATAAGTGATACGCCCCGCGAACGGATCCGCCAGCGTTTTGAAAACAAAAACCGAAAGCGGCTCGGAGTCCGCAATCTTGCGCTCGACGGTGTCTCCCTTGTGATCCGGAGTTTTGTGTCCCGCCACCTTCCCGCGCCCCGCAGGCGAAGGAAAAATCTCCGCCATAAAGTTTAGAATTGCGTCGCTTCCCACGTTATGCAGCGCCGAACTCAGCAAAACCGGAAAAATTCTCTTAGCCACAACCGCTTCCCGCAAACCCTTTTTCAAATCGTCAACGGGCAGCGTTCCTTCATCGAAAAATTCCTGCATCAAAGCGTCGTCGCCTTCCGCCACCATCTCAACCAGCGCTTCGTGCGCCATCTTGGCTTCTTCCGCAAGCTCCGTAGGAATTTCTTCCAGCTTCGCTTTCCCGTCGCCGTCCGGCGCGTACAAAAGCGCTTTCATCGCGATCAAATCCACCACCCCCTTGAACGATTTCTCCTGCCCAATCGGCAATTGAATTGGAATCGCGCCGCGCCCAAACACGTGTTGCACGGATTCCAGCGCTCGTTCAAAACTGGCCAGCTCGCGGTCCATCCAGTTCAGCACAAACGCGCGCGGTTGATCGTACTCCGTGGCGTAGTCCCAAACTCTCTCCGTGCACACCTGCACGCCGGCAGCCGCGTCCACCAGAATCAAACAAGCATCGGTCGCGATCAGCGAAGATTTCGTCTCATTAATAAAGGTGGAATAACCCGGCGTATCGAGGAAATTTATTTTAACTTTTTCCGGCTGGCCTGGCGCTTGCCATTCGGCAAACGCCAAACCCGTATTGATTGAAATCTTCCGCGCGATTTCTTCTTCGTCCCAGTCGGTGACGGTCGACCCCTCCGCCACTTTTCCCAAGCGCGGCGTCATCCCCGCGGTGAACAGCAACGACGAGACGAGCTGGGTTTTGCCCGTGTCGCCGTGGCCTACAATGCCAACGTTGCGTATCCATTCGGTGTTATACGATTTCATAATTCACCTCACATAAAAGATTCCATCTGTGGAAAAACTTCCGGACAGGCATTTCGTGGCGGAATATTGCGAAGCGCTGTTTCGAGTTGTAAGAAAGGACCAACATCACGGCGCCGTCCCCGACGGCTACGCGCATGACCCTGCGGAACCGGGATGCTAGCACACGCCGCGCTCCGGGTTCAATACCCCGGCCGGCTCAAAAAACCGTCGCCCAGGTGTACAATGTCCCCGTTTCCAAGCCGAACTAGATTTTCAACTTCGGCTCAATTTCTTGAAGTTCCGGCGGCAAAGAAACATTTTCGGTTTTGCCTCGTCTTACGGTCAGAGTTTCGAGTTCCCAGCTTCCGCGTCGCAGCAGATCATCAAACCTTAAGGAGAAAACCATGAATCACGAACAAGCAGCCTTCACCGCTCACATGTTCATCGACGGCCTTGAACGGGAATACGAGATCACCAGAAGAGTTCTAGCCGCCGTTCCCGAAGACAAGAAAGATTTCCGGCCGGACGAAAATGCCCGCACCGCCTTCGCCCTCGCTTCGCATATCGCTAGTTCGGATGTTTGGTTTCTGCACGGCATCGAGAAAGGCGAACTTACTCCCGAACCAGACAAACAGTTTCGTAGCGTGGCTGAAATCGTGGCTTATTACGAGAGAGAGTTTCCTGCGGCTCTAAAAAGGGTAAAGGCTCTTCCGCCCGAGAAGCTTGCCAAAATTGTTCCGGCATTTGGCTTCTTCGAGTTGCCAGCAGCGGCCTATCTCGCATTCCTTAACAATCATTGCATCCATCATCGCGGACAGCTCGCCACCTATCTCCGCCCGATGGGCTCCAAAGTCCCCAACATTTACGGCGGCAGCTTCGACGAACCCATGCAGATGCCCGCCACCGCCAGCTAGAATTTCAGTGACACCTGGGGCGAGCGCACTCCTCGCCCCCGGCGTCAGAATATGTTTGTAGAATGGTCTTCAGTTATTTCGGCTTCTGCTTGGCAATGATTTTGTCCGCGATCTTGTCGTAGGTCGCTTGCGGAATGATTTTCTTCTTCACCAAATCCGTCTTGGCGCGGTAAGGCCGCCCGTCGATTATCTTCTGCGCGTAGGCCGTCCCAATTCCGGGAAGCGCGTCCAGCTCATCCTTTGTCGCTGAATTGATATCGACCAGCTTATCGGCTTGCGCAGCTCCGGAATTCAAGGTTGCCGCAGGATGGGCCGAGGCTGCATTGCACGAAACGTCTGGATGGGCTGAAGCCGACGCGATCAGCACTAACAGTAAAGCAACTAGAAGAGAAAGGGTTCTAACGCTCAACCTTGACGTCATCGATGTTCTCCTTTTCACCAGTGTTCAAAAGCCTGCATGAACCGGGTAGCCTTACTGATACCTTAAAATGGGCCGTTAAACGAGTATTTCCGGCACAAAACTAAGGTTTAACCCGTATTCCACCCTGGTCACCGTGATGCTTAAATAACCACCGCAAAAGTGTTCAAATTGGTGGCGAAATGAAAAAACGAATATTAATAGTCGACGACCATCCTCAGATCGTCGGGTCGCTCTACAAGACCTTCAGCAACCACGAGTATTTCGAGGTTTGTGGCCAAGCCTCCACCGGTCAGGAAGCCGTAGAGAAGGCCCGCAGCCTTTATCCGCATCTGGTAATCCTGGATCTGGCCATCCCGGAAATGAATGGCCTGAAGACAGCCAATGCCATATCAAAAATCCTGCCAGACACCCCAATAATTCTGTTCACGCTCTACGCCCAAAACATCAAAGATTCCAACATGGACGTCTCAGCCATCACCAGAATTGTTCCAAAAGGCGACCCAACCACATTGCTGGAAAACGCTGAAGACTTAGTTCACGCCGCTTAAGTCTCGATTCAACTATCACCGTGCGCGGCCACCACTCTTTCTGCTCGTCTCTCTCCACGGACTAAGCACGGTATAACGCGGCGTCGCCGTCACATTTTCTTTGCTCGCAGCCAACAGCTTCCTCCGTATTAACCACTTCACGGACGCCTGTGCCGAGCTTTTTGAAACGCCAATTGATTCCGCAAGTTCCTGGTAACTGATCTGAACCGTCCCGTCTCGTCGGCCCTCCTCCCCAGCCAGCCACAAGTACACGAGGAAACTCACCGGTTTCCTGTCGTGCCCCACCAAGTCCCGCATCAAGACATCCGTCACGTACTCATCGATGTTGGCCATAGCTATACCAACAGTTAGTATAGGAATAGTTGCCTGATTGCAACCCGAATTTCTCCAAGTTATGCTGCGGCGCGAAGTCGAGATTTCAAATCATAATCAGGAGGGTTTCCACAATGATTCGAGGAATGAAATTCGTCAGCATCCCCGTTCGCAATCAGGACGCTTCTCTAAAATTCTTCACCGAAAAACTCGGCTTCAAAGTCGGCACCGATCAGCCCTTCAGTGCCAAGCAGCGCTGGATCGAACTCTTGATCCCCGGAGCGGAAACCGGGCTCGTCCTTTTCACCCCGGACGGCCACGAAAATCGCATCGGCGATTTTCAGCCAATCTCATTTTGGTGTGACGACGTTTTCGCTACGGCCAAAACTATGAAGTCAAAAGGCGTGGAGTTTGCCGCTGACCCCAAAAAGGAATCCTGGGGAACCTCCGCCATCTTCCAGGATCCTGACGGCAATAAGTTTGTCCTTAGCAGCAAGTAGCGCAAAGCTACACCGTGATCCAAGGAAAGGCGAGGAAGATGTTGTTTCCGGCGTCCGCAAACTAAGCGCCGTTGGGAAGCTCGCCTTCCGACCGCGCGATCACGGCGCAGGCCAAACAGTTTCCAATCACGTTCACCGCCGTGCGCGCCATATCCATCAGCGCATCGATGCCCAGAATCACGAATATCGGCTCCGTCGGCAGGCGAAACATCGAGGCGGTCGCCATCAGTACCACAAGTGTCGCGCGCGGCACTCCCGCTACCCCTTTGCTAGTCAGCATCAATGTAAAAACCATCACCAGCTGCTGTCCCCACGACATGTGCATCCCCGCCGCTTGCGCCACAAATATCGACGCCAGCGCCAGATAAACCGACGACCCCGCCATGTTGAAGCTGTATCCCGCGGGAATCACGAACGCCACAATCCTTCGTGGCACGCCGAACGCTTCCATATCCTCCATTGCGCGTGGAAGCGCCGCCTCGGAACTACTGGTCGCGAACGCAATCGTGGCCGACTCAGCCACCGCTCCCAGAAATCGCCCCAACGGAATCCGCGAAAGAGCAGTGATAGGAAGCAGCACCACCAAAATGAACGCCATCAGCGCGAGATATCCCGTAAGCAGCAGTTTTCCCAGCGGGAGCAAAACACCAATGCCCATATGTCCCACGGTGTAGGCTACCGCCGCGCCCACGCCAATGGGCGCAAAATACATCACCAGATTGGTGAACGAAAACATCGTCGCGCTCAGCGACTCGCAAAATTTCAGCATCGGCTCGCGTTTTGTCTCTGGCAACAACGCCAGCGCAATCCCGAAGAGCAGCGCGAACACCGCCACCTGCAGGATCTGGTTTTCGGCAATGGATTTCGCAATATTCTCAGGAAAAACGTGCAGCAGAAAATCGTCCCAGCGCATCGATGCCGCGTTTTGCGCCAGTGCAACTTCGGGCGTGACCGGCAGCGTCAGCCCTTCTCCCGCCCGGCTGATATCAATCGCTCCCACGCCGATGAAAAGCGCCAGCGTCGTCACAACCTCGAAAAAGATCAGGCTTTTCAAGCCAATGCGTCCAACGCTGCGCAAATTTCCATGCCCCGCGATGCCCGTCACCAGCGTTCCCAATATCAGCGGCGCGACAATCACTTTGATCAAACGCAGAAAAATGTCGCTCAGCACGCGCAAATGCTCGGCCAGTTGCGGCCGGTCCAGCCCTATCTCTCCGCCCAGCAGCATCGAGAAAAAAATCCAGTAGGTGAGTGACCGCCCGCGAAATCCCGCCGCTGCAATCGCCAGAAGGCCAACCCAGCGCAGCAAAGTGATCCAAAGTTGAGGGCCAAGGACTATCGCCAGCCCCGCGCCCAACAGAAACAATAAAACTCCCACAATAGGGACCGCGCGCCACGCCGCCGACCCTCCCTTCGGAGTCAAATCCTTTTCAGCCTTGTCATTCATCTCGATTTTTCTAGTTGCAATCGTTCACCGTGGGCGTCACCACATTCCACCTGCACTAACTTTTAACCTTCAACAAATCTTGTTGAGCATCCAACCCATCTGTTAATGTGAAAATGATGCCGCCAATCAAAAGTCTAGAATGCTCGCGCTGCAATTCCACTTTCTCCGCCGACCGCCCGCAAACACTCTGCACTAAATGCCAAGGCGCGCTCTACGTCCGTTATGATCTTGGCCCGCTCCACGGTCCCGCTGCCCGCGACGCCTCTATCTCGCAACAAGCGTGCTCACCCTGGCCCGGCATGTGGCGTTACCGCGCCGTTCTCCCGTCGGTCGAGCCCGTCACACTTGGAGAAGGCTGGACGCCCATGCTTCGCAGCCGCCGCCATCGCGGAATTTTGCTCAAGGAAGAAGGCGCCAATCCCACCGGCACGTTTAAAGCGCGCGGACTTGCGCTCGCCATCACCATGGCTCGCCATTACGGCCTGAAAAAATTGGCGGTCCCCTCCGCAGGCAATGCAGCTGGAGCCCTCGCCGCCTACGCCGCCGCTGCTGGCCTGGAAGCCCACATCTTCATGCCGCAAGACGTCCCCTTTGCCAATTACGTCGAGGCCGTAGCCTATGGTGCCAACGTCACCTTGGTCAACGGCCTAATTTCAGATTGCGGCCGCATGGTCGCCGAGCGAAAAGAGAAAGAAGGCTGGTTCGACGTTTCCACATTGAAAGAGCCTTACCGCGTCGAAGGCAAGAAAACCATGGGCTACGAAATCGTGGAACAGCTCGGCTGGAGATATCCCGACGCCGTGATTTACCCCGCCGGCGGTGGCGTCGGATTAATAGGTATGTGGAAAGCTTTTGCGGAATTGGAAGAAATCGGCTGGGTCGTTCCAGGCAAGCGTCCAAAAATGATCGCCGTACAATCTTCCGGCTGCGCCCCGGTAGTTCGCGCCTTCGAGAATAAATCCAGCGCGACAGACCCTTGGCAGAACGCGGAAACTTTCGCCGCCGGCCTACGCGTCCCCAAACCCTACGGCGATTACATCATGCTGGAAATTCTGCGCGACTCAGCTGGCGTCGCCATCGCCGTCGCTGACGATCAAATCCTGGATTCGCTAAAAGATTGGGCGCACAACGAAGGAATTTTTCTTTCGCCGGAAGGCGCCGCCGCCACCGCCGCGTACAAAAATCTAATCACCAGCGGTTTCCTGAAGCCCGAAGAAAACGTCGTAATATTCAACACCGGCGCCGGCCTGAAATACACCGACGTCACCGCCCACGCCATGAACATCACTCGTCCTGGTGTCGATTAATTCTTCGGCCAAGCATCAAACAAATTCGTAGCGTCCACCGATCCCAGCCCCGTAGCCAAGTCGTATCCCACCGTCGCTTTGTACGCAGGCTCCGCCTTTGAATCCGACCCCGACAATTCCCCGATGATCGAGCCGCCTTCCCCGCCAAAGCAGTCGAAGAATTTTCCTCCCGGCCCCTGCCCGCACGGAATAATCATGTCTCCCTGCGTCACATCATGAAACACGCAGTTTTTGTTCGGCAGCTCGCCATCCGTACGGCTGGCATTGCACGCCGCAGCGCCTTGCTGTTTGAACTGCGCCGCCGCCAGCGCGTAATAAACGTAATTTGCGTTGCCTTGCGGGCCATATTTCTGATCGATCAACGCTTGAATTCCCGCCATCGCCGGCGCCGCAAACGACGTGCCGCCACCACCCTCGAACAACGCATCATTCTGCGCGGTACACGGGGCGCCACCTTGGCTCGGGTCCGACAAGCACTCCACGTAAAAGCTTCCCCACACTCCATTGCTGGCAAACAACGAAAGATCCGGCTGGTCTCGCAGCCCGTCGCCCGGAATTCCCGGAACGCCTTTCTGCCAAGCCGGCTTCGGATTGCCTTTGCAACTTCCGCTCACTACGCCCGGAATCGAAGGCTTGCCCGTAAAACAAGTACTCGGCCCGCCGCTCCCGCTCACATCAATCAGGAAAAATTGCCCCAACGACGAATTGCAAAATCCCGACGGTCCGTACGCCTGCGTAAAACTCCCATTGAACGGATCGCTGAAGATCAATTTGCTCGTGCATCCATCGTTCCAGGGAATTTCCGGTATGTAAGAAAGTGCCGACGCCTTGGTCACCGCATCATTCGCCGCGTTCCAATAATTGCTCAACGGCACACCGCTCACGTCCGAATTGTATTGCGCCATGAAATCCGTGCCGCCCACGTCCACCACATACGCCGATGCTGTATTGTCTCCGCCATTGATCCCCAGAATCGCGTAATTCGTAGGTTCCACCGGAGCGCACTCATCCGCTCCCGTATCGCCCTGCGCGATAAAAAACGTGGTGCCTTCCGCCGTCGCTAGTTGCGCCTCACGGTTTTCCAAAGCCACTTCCGCCGCCCCGGTCACCGTCTCGCACAGTCCGTAGCTATCCGAAATAATATCCGGCGGAGCAAAATCAATCAGTCCCAGAATCGCCAGATCCAGCCCGGAAGTGGTTTGCGTATCCGCGCACGCCGCTAGCTCCACATTCGCATCTGGAGCCGCCGCACTTGCCCATTCCACGTCTAGCGCCGCTTCTACTTCAGCGCCGTTCTGCCCGGGATTCGTGCAGCCCGGATACACCTGCTTGAAGTTCCCGTGCTTGAACTGATGCAGACCGAATGCACTGCGAAAACTTTGCCAATCGTCCGGGTGCGCCAGGTTCGTCACTTCCACCGCCGCGATGGTCACGCCCTGCCCCGTAATTCCCCGCTTCCACAGTGGCAACAAATCATAAATCGCCGCGAAATCGTAGGGTCCCAGCGTGTGGAAAGTGGTTCCTTGAAAATTGACGTTGAAATGCGGCTGCCACCTGTTGGTCTTGCCGTTGTAACTTACCGGGCCCAGCTGAATGGCCCGTGACCTCGGGAAAAAATTGTGCAATGACGCCACGCCCTGCACTGCCGGCGCCAGCGCCGCCGGAATCTGCGGATCGCTTACGTTCGATATATGACGTTCGCCGCTAGCCAGCACCACATTGTGAATCTCCGTGTGAAACGCTTCCCGCACATTCGCCGCCGTCCCCGAGAAGTCGATCACAAAACCATTCTGATAAACGTGATTCACACGGAACCCATGCGATCCCAGCCAGGTTCGAATCGTTTCCAGGTCCTGGGACGGAATTCCAAATCGTGCGGCAAGCTGCTGAGGCGTCAGCCAGTGATGATACTCAGGCGAACTCGGATCGTGCATATCCGCAATCAATTTCTCGAAACGAGCTTCCGTCTCCGGTGCGCGCTTCAGCGCCAGCAACATGTGCTCCATTTGCATCTCGTCGGCAACAGGCCCGCGATCGCTCTCCGCGTCCATCGCTGCAGCCGGTGTGTTGCCCTCCAGCGTCACCAGCACCCTCTCGTTCAGTGGCGCAGTAATCGCGGGTTTGGCATCCTGCGCCAAAGCCGCCGCAGGACAAACCAACAGGCAGACCAAACAAAGTATCCAGTTATAGGGAGCTCGCTCCGCGCTAGCCTGCAGTCCGGCGAAATTGCTTCTGCGCATACGCATGTTGGTACCCTCGGGATCCCTGCGGGGGATTCCAAATATCGTTTCTCTAGTGTTGCTCAGCAAGAGCTGGCTGCACAACGCTGCGCAACATCGTATGCGCCCCAAGCATCCCCGGTCAACGCCGATGAACGCCCTTTTAAGCGCGCGTCCGCCTGCTGGCGTTAAAACGTTGATTTACGATGTGCCGAGACGGAGAATTGCTACGAGCTGGAACAGATTGGGGCGGGTTCTTGAAATCCTGAAAATCACGCGCGTTAGGGCTGGTAACGGTGGCGCGCCGTTAGACTACTTCTTGGGCACGGTGGCTTCCTTATCCGCTTCAATCTTCACGTCGACTTGTGCCCCCGGCTTTAACCCCACCTGCTTTCCATTTTCGTCATGCAAGGTGTTATCCACTCGAATCTCGCGATAGAGATGATCGGCGCCTTCCACCGCAATCTGCGCCTTCTCCGGAGCAATTTGGTTGGCGGGAATAATCTTTTCCACTGTTCCCGGAAGCGTCACTGCCGGTTTTTTCGTTTCTTCAGATTCTGGCATCAGGCCTCCTGTACAAATTCTAGGGCAACGGTCCTTCTAGCCTAAAGACGTCGCCTAACCTCGTCAAGCACAAATGAAGTCACATGGATTCATGGATTTTTTGTTCTGCGGCTCTTAACCTCTTCACGACGAGCGAGCCGCTTTTTCCCCGGTAAGCCCTGCCAGCAGGCAGGGAGCCGCTTTGCGGCATGTATAAGGCTAATCTGACTCCCAAAATCGGAATTTCCGCCGCATTACTAGCCCGTCCACCGCACACAGGTCCTTGAATTCCACCAAACTGCGTGCTACCGTCGCTCGTGATTAAAATAGAACAGCATCGGGCGCCTCGCCCAAACACAAAAATATCTGTGCCGCTCCCGCTGCCCCGGGCTTCCTTTTTGCTCCGATCGTCCACAGAAATTCGCAAACGGTTCAGACCACTTCTAACCGGCAGCGCACCACAAACAGAATTCGCCCTATCCCACTCAAAACAAACGGCCGAAAAACTTCTAACCGAGGCCAGAACACACATTAAGAAAACACCTTTCGCACCAAGTTCCGCCCCGCCACGGCAAGGTTTCCCAGAATGAAAATCGTCGTCGCGGACAAAATTAGCGAGCGCGGTATCGAGCTCCTGCGGGAATCCGGCTGGCAGATCAGCCTTCCCGCCGCCGGAGCGCTCCCCACCGATATTGCCGACGCCGATGGCCTCATCGTACGCAGCGCCACACGCGTCACCGCCGAACTTCTCGATAAAGCCGAACGCCTCCGCGTCGTAGGCCGCGCCGGAGTTGGCGTCGATAACGTGGACATGGACGCTGCCACTCGCCGCGGCGTCCTGGTGATGAATACCCCCGGCGGCAACGCCGTTAGCGTGGCCGAACACACTTTCGCGCTGATGCTGGCCCTAGCGCGCTCCGTCCCGCAATTCAACGCCGCCATCCAAGCCGGACGCTGGGAAAAATCTTCCACCGGCATGGAATTGCGCGGCAAGACACTCGGCCTCGTCGGCCTCGGCCGCGTAGGCACCGAAGTAGCCCGCCGCGCTCGCGCCCTGGAAATGAAAGTCCTGGCTTACGACCCTTATGTCACGCAAGCCGCCGCGCGCGAGCTCGACGTCGAGCTGGTTTCGCTCGAAGATTTGCTGCGACGCTCCGACGTGGTCTCGCTCCACACCGCGCTCAGCCCCGCCACCGAAAAGATAATCAACGCGGAAACTCTCGCAAAAATGAAACGCGGCGCCCGCCTGATCAATTGCGCGCGCGGCGAATTAATTGACGAAGCCGCGCTGGCCGAAGCGTTGCGCTCCGCCCACTTGGCAGGTGCTGCGGTAGATACCTTCGCCCAGGAGCCGCCGAAAAATTCTCCGCTGATCGGCTTGTCAAACTTGATTGCCACGCCGCACATCGCCGGCTCCACCACCGAAGCCCAAGAAGAAGTAGGCACGCTCATCGCGCAGCAAGTTCGCGACTATCTAGGCGACGGCCTGATTCGCAACGCCGTAAATATGCCCGCTCTCTCCGCCGAACAATACCGCCTCTTGCGCCCTTATCTCGAACTAGGCGAACGCCTCGGCGCCCTCGTCGCGCAGGCCGCTCCCTCAGCCAGCTTCAGCCGCATCCGCATTCGCTACGCAGGAGAGCCTGCCGAGCTTGGATCGCATGTGATCCGCAGCGCCGTCCTCATCGGTCTGCTGAATAGCGTTCTCGACGAAAAAGTGAATCTGGTCAACGCATCGCAAGCCGCCGCCGCGCGTGGATTGATTGTGGAAGAGACCACTCGCCGCCGCGAACGCGGCTTCCCCAACACAGTGGAGGTCTCCGCCGCTAACGGCGCCCACGAACTTTCCGTGGAAGGTACCGTGATTCAAGACAGCTCGCCCCGAATCCTCTCGCTGGACGGAATCTCGCTGGAAGCTCCGCTGGAAGGCACTCTCTTGCTGACTCGAAATCGTGACGTCCCTGGCGTAATCGGAATGATCGGGACGTCACTCGGAAATCTTGGCGTGAATATCGCCACATTCGCCTTGGGCCGCCGCAGCCCGGTTCACGGAGCCGAAGCCGTCGCCCTGGTGCGCCTTGACGGCAAAGTGGAT